>Ga0181612_123437_pt1 | contig 10085 bp, 4 predicted proteins | sample HoacroProtozoa21_FD_119630 | JGI IMG/M metagenome (GOLD analysis project Ga0181612, IMG submission 119630) | Hoatzin crop microbial communities from Cojedes, Venezuel. Combined Assembly of Gp0051906, Gp0051904, Gp0051908
TCCACCAGTTGAGCCTGCTGCTCTGATCTGGTTTACTCGACGATTTGTTAGCTGCTCTGCTCAGCCACCTCTCTGCGGAGGCCCCACAGCATTTCAAGAATTTTAGAAAATTCAAAATGACGTACAGGATTCTCACCAGAGCCTTATCCAAAAAGGCAGCAGAAATTCTGAATAAGCCCATTTCCCAAACATGAACATTTCCTATTTTTTGTCAGCTGGGGGAAGTGGAAAAGGGAAACAAGGAGAAACTTGAGAAACAGAAGTGCTAGAAAAGGATTACAGTGCAATCTCACGGAAAATATAATAAACTCACTACTGTATTAAAACTCTTAAAAAAAATTAAGCCCTCCCCTGTTCAATCACATCCCTCCAAAGCTCTCAGCCAGTCTCTCCACGCTAGGGACACATCGCTGTTACATAACCTTTTCTGAGCAAGTCTATCACTTATCCTAGTTTATGTTCCGTTTCCTTTGGCAGCACAGCTATTTAAGTCACCTTTCTACGCCATGGCCTTGGGCAATTTTTCTCTTCTGTTCCACTGCAATTCTTCAAAGCATCATAAAGGTAAATTTAATAAGCACCTCAATTTGTAATTGCTTCCTATTTATAATAATGCAAGCACCTGCTGCTGCCGAGATCTAAGCAGGTATCTTTCTTACTTTGTATAGATTAATTCAGATTAGTCTTAACAGTTTCATATTTTAGAGCAATTTCAAGAAACACTGCTCCAAGCTGTTGGGTGGGTTGGTTGGGTTTTTTTGGTCTTGGATTTTTTTTGTCTTTAGGGGTTTTTTTGTTGTTTTTGTGGTGTGGTTGGTTCTCCCCCCCACTTCCCATTTTTATTAAGCAGCTCTTAAAAATACAACTAATTTTGCTTCATTGTTCGCATCACCCAAATTCAACAGTGTGTCTTGCAGTATATTCAGTAGATCCCTCTTGTCAATGCAACAGCAAGGCACTCCACAACCAAACCACTCCAGTTTGTACCCTGATCCAGTAACAGTGGAAGCCAAGTCAGCGCTGGGGCCCACGGACGGTTTGGGAGTGGTGGGTGTGCAGGAATGGGTGTTTAAAGGCCCATGATCCAGTAGATGTAGGGCCTGGATCACGTATTATTTGACCGTCTCTCAAAGTGAGGATATATTAGTTTTTAATCTTATCTAAGTGCCTGTGAAGAAAAAGTGACAGCTAAGGCTGCACAGTACAGAAGCTAAGTCCTACCTCTGACCTTTCAGAGGGGCCGAGGAATCACGTCCTCAGACATCTCTTCGGAGTCTGTCTTCCACAGCTTACAGACAGAATATTAATGGCTGCACCCCGGGCTTCGGACATCCTGGTATCTGCAACATCACCACCAACTGCTCTTGCTGTTATTTCATTTAACAAGACCACAGATGGGAAGTTTAATGCAGTGGGGGAAAAGAAAAAAAAAAAAAATTGTGACAGGTAGGTGAGTGAGATAATGAAGCCCAGAGAGAAAGAGCAGGAAAGCCCCCTTGGTGTGCAAGACAGGAATGGAAACAAAAGGAAAGAAACCAGTGCATGGAAGAAAAGCTGCATGGAAGTGAAATAAAGACTAAAAGAAGCGGATGGAAAAGTCAATCCGTTGGAGAAGACTGACATCAATTATCGTTCTTGTCTCTGCACTGTATTTATTTACTCTTAGTGGCTGACAAGCGAGGTTTGTACTTCTCATCCATCTCCTACCTATGTATTTAGGTGTGATATAGCACACACCTCCACAATCTGCCAGGAGATCTCGCAGAAAACTTCACAGGACGTTCTGAAGACTATTTCATCTCAAGAGTGACTCTCGATGCCTCAAACTCCTACTCCAGAGGGATGCTATGCTATTTGCCTTTCTGCAACATTTAATATGGGCCTTAAAGGGGTGGGATTTTAAGCACTCCCACTAAAAACACACATCTTTCCCAACAAAAGAAAGTCTCATTGCTGTTTTTATTCAGCCCAGTCTTGTCAAGATTCCTGTTAACTTCATGAGAAAAGCATGCTCACAAATGCATAAAACCAACTTTTCAAAATCGTTTTTAACCACATTTGTTGAAAAATTAAGCAAATGAAAAGGCTCAGAGACACAGGAAAACACCACCGTAAAGTACTCAGTATTACGCCCTCCTCTTACTCATCTATCAACAACAAAAGCTCAATACAGCCATTATTTTGGGAATCCATAGATTTTTAACTATCGACACGAGAAATGATGCAGATTTCCTCAGAAAACAAAAGAGGCACAGGGATCTTGCATGTCAGGAGGACATGCCATGTATCTTTTCAGCCTCTGGCTGCAGCTTCCAAATTACTGTGCCAAAACAGCTGTAACCTTCATGCGTTCTTCTCCTCTTCCACAATTACTTCTTATCACGTGGGGAGGTTTTGAACTTATGCAACAGCTATATTGAGTAAATCAGCTATAAACAGACATGCTATAGATACTCCAAGCCGATAGCTAATCATAATTTTTAGTCTTTCAAGCGAATAGGACAACTTAAAATGGCAAACATTGCTCTAGCTACCCATCCATAAATTAGGAGTGACAATGGCAGATTATTACTCATTCACTCAGAGTGTTTGTTTGGCCCTCAGAGAACTGGCTTTATTCCAAGAGCTCGCAAACATTGGTTAATATACATGTAAATGTTTTATTTCTCTCAGAGTAGGCAATTTCACAAAATGAAATACCGAATTAAAGACGACCCTAGTTTTTCTGCTGATGCCATGTACATGTCTCCGATGCAGCGCTGCTGAAAGCCTCTGCAAGCTTTTTCACACCGAGTCAACAGGGAAAAAGCCACCTTTTCTTTTGGGAGTGAGACAATTTCACTGTGGAAACATGAAAGCTTTTATATAAATATTAATCATCGAAGTTGTCCTGGAGTTAAGTGGATGGAGACTGGCTTACATAAGGTTGCAGTACTGACTTGGTAATAGTGAGATGTACTGAAATGGTTTTGCAAATGCTGCTCCAAACAGGCTGTTCCTCAATTCAAGAGCTGCAGTGCCAGCAGTAGATTCAGCGACCCCAATGTTTAATCTGAGGATACTATAAAATAGCACTTCACTCCTAAGAGTGAAGAAGTGGCATTTTATTCTAGTGCAAGCGTGAAGGAAAATGTTATTTTCTTCAAAAACTGCCACTAATTTGACCTGGGAGGAAGAGGGGAGACTAAGAAAATGGATGGAGGTTCAACACAGAGAGGCAAATAAACCAAACATGCACAGAAAACCAGGCGGTGGTTTAACAGAGCCTCTTACTAACCAGTACAGAACCTGAATATTCTAAATAAAGCCAAGTGTAATACACCCATACTCTTGAGCATGAGCTCTCCAAAAACCAAGAGAATCAACAAGCACGTTCTGTGCATTTGGAGGCGAGGACAGTACGCACCACCTCCAGCAAGACTCTGAGAACTATCTTTTTCCTACAAAGGGCTAGATATATCGGAAGATATCTAGATCTACCTACTCCTCCTATGATACAGTCCATCAACCACTGCTCACCCCTCTGTCCAACAGAGAAGTGAGATTTTCTTTTCATGAATTAGCTGAGCCTTGAAACTAGAACTACAACCACACAGCAGATTTTTGAGAAGGCGAAGGGAGAAGCATAGCCTTTTATCTACTATGCGTTACCATACCTATCATCTCACTTTCCTTGAGTGCACGCTAAAGTTTCAGTCAATCGTGGATACCAGCAACAGGTCAAAATTGTTCATAAACCTCTAGACAGAAATGACACAATACTAATGTATTTCAGAATAACAAGTTTAGAATGAAATACAAAATAAGGTGGAAAGCACCAGCTAAGATCACAGTAACTTGATGGAACCCAAGAGCAAAAAGTATACAGCACTTAAAAAAAATAACCATCAGGACAGCTGCAGTCAAGATTCACCTCCTTCAAGTGAAAGATGGAAGATGAACAAACACTGATGGGAAGCAATGACTACCAGTAAAAGACACCTTCAATAGATCCAGGACTATCTATGTGCATGTGGCAAGAGCTGATTGAGATATTCAGTTCCCATCTGGCAACTTGTCTCAGTTGCTACTACAGTGCTCCACAGGTTTCAGCCAGGTCTTCTCCATGGACATGAGCATCTATGGATACAGAATAGAAGGCAGATCTGTACTTTATGGAGATAAATACAAAGACTGCTGGTACTAGAATTGCTCTTCCTCATGTTCTCTAGTTTAACAGGAAAACAATCCAGACTTCACAGGCTATTACACTAACTAGAGCTACTTCTGAAATCTTTTTCATATTTACTTCCAAGAATTATATGGATTTTTTTTTAACCTGCAGAAAATTACAGAGATGATCACCGCTAGAGCAAGCACACTGTCTACTACTTGACAATACTTTGCTTTGAACCTTGAACCTAATGCTGCACTTTTCCGTGCTGCCTTCACACAAAACATGCTCTCCCTCCTCTTGTATGCTACTGCTTACATGACATTTCTAGATTTCACACGGAAATCTGCTGAATGGAAGGGCGACACAACAGAACAAGACAGTGCCAGGTTCAGCACTGAAGAGGATTTTAAAATTTATTACAGGGTATCACTTCGACGCTCAGTGTTCTACGTGGCTGAAATGAATACAAACGCCTGGCAGAACTGCAAGAGAAGGTGCCTCTATAAAAGGCGACAGCACGACTACCAGATAAGCTACCAGTTAGACAACACTGATTGCCATACTGGACAGAGATTTTAACTCATCTAGAGAGCAGATAGCTAATCGGATTTCTTAATGGGCTTCTCTCCGTTTCACTGGGGCTGATGCATACTGCATATAGGATTTGGAAAGCGATTTTTCCCCAAATAGCACATACCACTCTACCACAGCATTCTGTTATCATCTTGGCTTATGCTTATATAAAGTACCAGATGGAAAGCCAGAAGTTACACGAACAGTCACAAAGAGGTTAATCATTAAATTCAAGCTATGCCAGGGCCAGCAACAAAGCTGACCTCTTGAATAAATTGAGCTTGGATAAAGATGGCATTGATTTTCCTAAAGATGTTTCATTATTTAACTCTAGATTTGCAATCTCTTTTGAGAGCACGAAGTTAAGAGTTAATCCAAATTTACTACTTCTCTTCTACCCAAACAGAAACCAACCCACTTAAAATGCAGAGAATATGACAGACCTCCCTCCCGTTCATTGTTCTTTCCCCTCTGAGAGAAACCAAACTTCACAGGACTTCAAACCTCAGGGAAAAAAAAAAAAAAAACAACACAAAAAACAACAAAACCAAAAACCTTAAAAAAATCCCCAGCTCATCTTTATTCTACAAGCTTTTCTTCCAGCACTGAAAATCCAATGCATATTTTCTCCCAACTACTTTTATCTCTGCACTGTTCTTAACGCTTTCCTAGAATGGAGTTTCTTTAGCACATAAGGGAAGAGCTATAATTTGATGAAGGGACGGGGACTGTTTGGAGCCTCCTCAGCAAAGAGACACAAGCTAAACATTTGATACATTACATGACCCCAAGTCTTTCTGCCATATATTTTGCTTTTCAACTTTGATCTTCCTGTTTTCATTTTTAAAAAGATATTTACATCAGAATCAACCAGCTGACTATTACAAGCTATACCATGAAACTGAGCAGTTACCTCTTTACCTCCTTCAAGTGTGATAAGCATCATCCCTAAAAGCAAAGTGGTGATCCGAGTTTCTGATTTCCCACAGGTACTCTAATATATTTACTGAACCATGGCAATTCTGCCTGTGACAAATGGAGTGTCTTACGGACTCAGGGCCTCCCTAACTTTCTGAAATTACTGTTTTGACTCACTCATATCTCTGGGAACAAGAACTTACTTAGATAAGGTCTAAGAAAAAGTGAGGAAGATTGGACACACTAAGTTAATAATAATAATTAAAAAAAAAATAGAAAACCCAAACAACTACATCTCTTTTAGAGGAAAAGGGATATAATTTCTTACTCTCCTATTTTCAAAGCCTTGCCTCTCTCACAGTTAAGCAAAGTTTCCCCAAAGACGCCATCACTGATTGCACTCATTTGGAATTTTTATGTAAACAAGTGCTGGAATATGAAATAGGAAGCCAAAAAATGGTATTAAATCACAGGACATACACATCCCAGAACCTCTCTTCAGAGAGCAGGAACAACAACAAAAAAAAAAATCTGGACATGAAAAAGAAATAAAAGTAGACAAGCATGTGGAACCTGAAAGGCTTTTTGCTTAAGGTCCCTAACGTCTTAAGAATTTATTAAAAGATGATGTTAGAGCACCTGAATTTCAGAGAATTACTTCAGAGATGGCTCCTGTTGTAGCAGTTTCTGCTGGAATATTTCACTCTGGCTGTCAGCCAAATCTTTGCTATGCTGATGCCAAATAAATGATACCCAATTTCAACGACAGATGCTGTTGTGTTGACAGATAATTGATACGTTTATATTCAGGGCTCCCTGGAATTCTGTAACAGCAACACTTTATTCACAAGAAATAAAACTGACAGCAGAATTCAATGGGACTTGCACATAACTGATGCCGTACACTGTTGGTATTGTGAGTCTGGAGGGAAGAGATCACTATCTATCCAGGGTGGTCAGGAACAGTGGAGACCACAGATTTTCCAGGGTAATGGAAAATAGGGAGAAACGGCCCAGCAGTAAAAGTTAACTGGCTCAGCCAGAAACCAGCTTGCTCAGAGAAACAGGAAACCTGGAAGTTTTCAACACAAGTTGCATTTCCCTTTCGTGCTGCGCTTGCAACTGCGGAGGAGGTGGAAGTCATAGAAACGCCACAGCACTGAAGTAACAGATATGTCCATAATCTCCTTCTCTCTTTGACTTCCTTGGTTTCCCAGGCAGGAACCAGATTAGCAACCCTTAAAAATATATTTAGCAAAGGTATGTTCCAAAGAAAACATTATATTCCCTCCCCTTGCATGTTCACTCTCCTGTAGCTAACTTCAAATAAACTTTCATAAACAGTATTTATTTTGGAAAGCAACTATATCCCTCCTCAAGCTTAACAAACATTCAGCATATACTGTAATTCTTACAGGGGAAAAAAAAAAAGCAGATGACATGAAAATATAGGCCTACAACCTAAATTTTCTTTATTTTTAGTAACACAGCATCCTATTATTTTCACACAATGAATAAAAACACTCACAGAATGAAAATACTCAGAGAAAAATTCATATACATTCATTTCACAAAACAAGAAAAAGGCCAGCAACAACTAAAATTTGGCACAGAAGACAGCAGCAAATAAATGCCACATAGTAAAGTCTTCAGTCATTTATCCAGGTAGTATATGTTGTTCGGGAAATGTGCAATGTGGACTATCCTGCCATGATGCGTCTTTTTAATTAAAATACGGTTAAGCTTAAAAATACTTTTGAATTGCATTCTATGGGAATTATCAAATATATTTGAAGCTTACAGATGAAGAGGAATCACTACCGGAAGCCTTTTCAACTGCTGGAAAATGTATTTTGTTGACTGTTTCTTAAACTGTATTTTACAACACTGACCACAGCCCAGAAAGCTTTGGCAGTATAATACGCTTCTGCTGCTTGTGGGGCCTTATCTGGCTCTCAGATACTGTCTGTGCTTCCCTGCTAGTACCACGGGGGAGATCTCATCCTCCAGGCACCTCTTCCCTTACATTATATGAAAAGGAGACTGAAAATACTGATGCTAATTCTTCAGACTCTGCACACTACAGCTCTTTCCTTTAATTTTTCTTCTTCTGTGCTTCTAAGGGTTGCTAAGGCCAAAACTGTCAGAAGACCTCTCTTCACACTGAATTTCTCCTTTAGGAGTGCCCAGAACAGAGTATAAAGTCATACAAGAAAAAAACAGCCTTTATCATCAAAGTTGCACCTCTCAAAACCCCAAAACTGTGATTTAGTTCCGCAACACGGGATATGTAAAATATCCAGGGTTATATCCTTGCAAAAGCACAAAGTAGTTGAAAACGTCAAGGAAGTGCATTAAGTAGGAAAGCTTTAGGGGCCAGTGGGTTCTTTTCATTGTTGCGAGAGGCACTGGAAAACTGATCTTTGCCAAGAAAACACATGCAGACATTAAAAATTTAAGCACCCAGTACACAGGTACCTTCTTCCAAAAACCCCAAACCAAACATAAAAAACAAAACAAAACAAAAAAAAACCCACAAAAAAACACAACACCCACCAACACCCATTCCCCCCAAAAAAACACCCCACAGAAGTTTTTCAAAGTCACCAAGGACAGCTGAGCCTACCCTCTCACTGGCAGCCAGGCATCTCAGGAACATACACAAAGGAGGAGGAAGGGAACATGAAAAACCAGCTAAGCCAGCTGTCAACAGCTCTGAATTACCAGAACCAGTCATGGGGCACGACGGGGTGGTACACCACAGGCAGACCCAACCTTCCTCACTCCTGTTCAGAGATCAGATGCAAACCAGCTCCAGTTCAAAAGCCGCAGCGTTTGTTAGACTGGTGCTGCTCCTAAGCTAAAAAAGGCCAGTCTCTCAGCACTGCATTTTAAATTGAGCACAGCACTGAAAAAAACAAAGCTAGAAGGCTTACAGAGAAGATCCAACTCCTGTCTAATTATTTGAGTGTGGGCAGAGAAGGGTAGGTCAGTCCACCAGGCTGCAGATACAGCTACGCCCTATCTGTGTTACGAGGGGAATTATTAGTCCAGGAGCAGATCCATGTTAAGACATACACACCAACTCGAATATTTCTGATTGTTATCAAATTTGCTCCAAAGATTTATGCTTAGAGGTTTCTTTGGGTGTTTGGAACTCCCCTTCCTCCCCCTTATGCACACACTAAATTTAGTAACTTTCTTTTTTTAAAAAATCATCCAGTTTAATAGTAGTAACTGATCCTTTTACTAACAAAGGCAAGCATTTGAAAACACAAACGGATTCTCACTCCTACTTCTACTGTTGGCTTCTGCACTGTGTTTCCTTTGGACACGGAACATAAAGGTCTCACTTTCTCTGACTCAGGAAGGCAGTGCTATAGTTGGAAGACACGGAAAAAACAATAAAATGATTGTATACAAATATTTCCTTTTCTCTTCCCCAATTTATAACGTCATTTAAAAAAAAGCAAAAGTGTGTTTGTTGGAGATTACTGTACATTGAATTAACATGCTAAATAAATCAGCAACAGAAAGAAGTCAGCTTCAACTTTTAGAAATGTAAAAGACTTAGAAACAGTTCAGGCAACCAGATTTCAAAGCAAACCTTACTTTTACAGAGACTGTTTCCCATCTCGTTAAATATTTCTCTTACCACTATGAGAAAGACTTTAACAATGAAAGGAAACTGGCTAAAGCCTGCTCTGCAGACTGAAATAATCTCAACTTAGCTGCAAGAACCAGTATCGAGACTTCTGATTAACTGTATCAAACGCAAACATTTAGGCAAGAAGTTGACATGTACCCCCTTCCTCCATGCTGAAGTCCTTCACCACATGTAACCCCAAGTCTCCAAGCCTTCAAACATACTTCACAGATTATAACAGCATAACTACAAGCCACTCCTCTAAAGAGAACCAATTCAGTAAATTTGAATTTCTCTGATGCTATGCAACATTGCCACCTAAACCCCTCAAGCCATTTAGGACAGATGTTGATCCTTCGGTTGCTGTACTAAACTGTGCTGGACTTCAACAGCATGCTTTCCCACCCAAAGAAGGCTGCACCATGATGGTGGGTGCCGTACTGGGGTACGGCAAGCATACTGGTTTCTACGTAGATCTAAATCTGCAAAAACAAACAACTGTGTGCAGTTTTGGGCCCCTCACTACAAGAAAGACATTTTGCTGCTGGAGCATATCCAAAGAAGAGCAACGATGCTGGTGAAGGGGCTAGAATACACATCTTATGAGGAGTGGCTGAGGGAACTGGGGCTGCTCAGTCTGAAGAAGAGGAGGCTGAGGGGGGACTTTACGGCTCGCTATAACTACATGAAAGGAGGTTGTAGCGAGGCAGGCGTTGGTCTCTTCTCCCAAGTAACCAGCAATAGAATGAGAGGAAATGTCCTCAAGTTGCATCAGGGAAGGTTTAGATGGGA
>Ga0181612_132056_pt1 | contig 10085 bp, 10 predicted proteins | sample HoacroProtozoa21_FD_119630 | JGI IMG/M metagenome (GOLD analysis project Ga0181612, IMG submission 119630) | Hoatzin crop microbial communities from Cojedes, Venezuel. Combined Assembly of Gp0051906, Gp0051904, Gp0051908
ACAGATGTGTCACAGCAACTCTGAAGAGAATGTAAAGGTCCTGTGCAGCCTGCTGTAGGTGACCCTGCTTCATGAGGGGGGTTGGACTAGATGACCCACAGAGGTCCCTTCCAACCCCGAACATTCTGTGATTCTGTGTAAAGCCATTCAGACACTGAGGAATTCGTTACAGTCATTAATCAGAAGTTAGGGAACTTCAGGCCTGCCTGCTAACAGTCTTGTTGTAGATGCTTCTATCTGGACAGGACACTCCCTTTCAGGGCCGGCTTCTTCCCTCGCTCAAAGCTTATTGCTTGTAGAGAAGAGATGAAAAGCAGGTCAGCTGTTTCACACAAGATGAGGAGGTGCACGCTGCGAGGAAGGAAGTGTAAGGAAAAGCAGGAGAGCATTCTGCAAATTTCAGGGGATTTTAGGCCTATCTGCAATACCACAACCGTCCCATCTTAGACACGGAAAGCGTGTGCTCCACACCCGAGCCACCCCATCCCACTGCTCCCCGCGGCGTGGGAGACACCCGAAAGCAGGCTGCCCCCTTCCCCAGTGCTTTGCTGATGGCTTTGCTTCCTTTCTGCCTTGCTCTCCTGCCTTTCCCTGTCTGCGTCTTCCACCCCTTGCGTCAAGACTGAAGACCCTGCTGGCTTCAGCAGAGTCACCCCAGCCCTTGCTTGGGAGCCCGAAGCACCCAAGGGGCGGGGAAAGCCACTCACTGCCACTGCGGCAAGAGCTGAAGTCAGCATGGGAGAGCGCTGTGGCTGTCTCCTGGCTTCCTGCAATTCCTGGCGAGGTGACGGGCTCTTCCTCGCCTTTCTGCTGGGCTTTGGCTGAACGGTTCACCCTGCAGAGTGCTGAGCAGCGGCACTGACGGCAAGTCGAGAGGGAGTCCCAAGAGCAGGCTCTACTTCCCACCAACTGGGAAAATCCTGTTAGCAATACAAAGGGTGGGCAAAGTGCCTTCGAGAAGTGTAACTTTCGCCTCAGAATAACTGTTTAACGTTTCACGGCGTAGCACTTGGCATCCATAGCTGTTAGATCTTGAAACGGCATTTGGCTGGTTTCCTGTCATAATGGCAAAATAATCACAAGTGCAGACCCCTTGCGACTGGAGATTCTGTTTGTGGCTTTAGAGCAGGATGAAAAAAACCCCAATCATGTGAGCTATGTCGTAAAACCACAAAAAGCTACAAGATCAACAACAGTGCTGCATTGTCCCAGAGCTTGCACATCACTGATCCTGGATAGACAGACCTCACAAGTTTCCTACCATATTTCTGGAAAGAGCTCCTGTTTGTTCTTGACTTTTAGCTCACAAACACACTACAGCTTAGCAGCACCTCCCGGCTGTTTATTAGACGTGTGACGTACCTCCCATCACTCTACAGCCCAGGACAGACAGTCAACATCCTAGGAAGGACAGACAAGATGCTCAGCATTGTGCAAAGTAGGATACTTGATGGGATGTCTCTCACTGACTCTCCCAAAGACTGCACTCACACGGAATTGCTCTGGAGCAGCGAGAGGGAGCTGCAGCAGCCAGCGCTGTGCGGATCCTGGGATGGCCCCTTGGAAAAGCGCTTCCTTTCCCTTCAATAAATCCTTGCAACCAGTTCGCTGACATGCTTGAACAAAAGGGAGGAGAAGGTGGAGTAGAATGAATGGGTTAGGTATTGGACATCGGACTTTGCCCTTGCTCATTCGACATCTCTGGCTTTCGGCAGCTTCCAAGGAGTCCATCAGCACCAAGCATGTCCGGCTTCTCCAGAGCCTGCGCCTGAGGCCAGGCAGCTCACCCACACCGGGGCATGTGAGTTGGGCTCTTGCAAGCTGTTTGTGGTTGAGACGCTGAGGGAGTATTTGTCTGGGTGATCTCTGAGTGCCTACTGCCGTGAGGTTCCCAGTAGGCGCAATAGTAGGTAGCAGTGTCGTCTGCCTCGACATCGTTTATTGTAAGAGCACACAGCTTCTGGGGAGAAAGCTTTGCAACCATGTACTTGTATGCTTGGAAGCCCTCATCTACTACTTTTGTCTTTGCTAAGTAGAGTATCCTCTCTGGAGCTTTATTCACCTTCTGTTGATACCAGTGTATGACAGTGCCATCAAAATCTCCAGAGAAGTCTTTGAAGTGACATTCCAGGCGTACGCTTCCCTTAGACTTGGTGATGGACAGAGGGCTCTGCACGGGAATTTCTTGTGCAAATCCACCTAGGGAAAAACAAAGAGGAGAAATGCTGCCGTTAGCTGGAGCTGGGGGATGAGGGCAGATGCCTGTTAGCGCAGGCACGGGTGCCTGTGAGGAAAGGGAAGAAAGAGAGAGAGGACTTACAAGAGCAAGCGGCTGTGGCCACAAGCGCTGCCAGCAGCAGCATGTTTGCTTGTCAGGCTCTGCTGCCGCTGAGACGGAGAGGAGAAGGAAAGGGGCCCTGGTGCAGGGTGAGCAATGGCAGGTGGGAGGAGCAGGGGACTCCCTTGGGTGGCAGCCGGAGACAGCACGCATCAAGTGAGAGGAAGGGGTCCCCTGAGGTCCTGCGGGGAGCAGTGGGGATGGGGCAGCAGGTGGGAAGGGAAGGGAAGGGAACAGGGAGACTCTCCCCTGTCTGTGGCTTTGCTCTGTGGAGACACCACAGACAACTCGTGAAGGTCAGGGAGTGCTGGTCCAGTGTGAGACCTCTGCAGTGTGCTAGAGGTAGTGAAAACGCTGGAGCTGGGTCTCTGCATGGTCCACATCAATCTTGCTCTCATGAAACAGGCACAGTGATGGCACATGCCGAGACGAGGCTGAGGTCCGGTTCAGGAAGTTTTCCAACGCCATGACAGGAGCACAAGGGAAGGATCCCCGAGAACAACGGCAACGCTGACTGCTGCTCTGCAAGTGCATTGGTGGTGGATGCTGGAAGCCACTGCACGCGAAAGGCAGAAAACAAGAAAAAATAGGGCTGATTCACGGAACTAAGAGGCACCCCTTTGCAAAAGTCTGAGACTTGAATGTTTCAGTACATCTCCTTCCTTCCATAAAAACCCCTGTTAATCCTGCTTACCGTAAGTTGAAATGAAAGAAGCGGATGGTTATAAGCAGCACATCATCACCTGTGGTAGACAAAAGCCTGTGAATCTCTGATATAAACTGGTCCGTGTGGGATTCTGTGGTATCTAAATTAGGTAAACAATATGTAGAGCAGGGAAGACTGTAGTGGGGAACTTACTCTTAGAAGTGCTAGGCAGCGGCATGCCCGTCATTCCCACCACCAAGGTACTTTCTTCAGCACTTCGTCTTCCTTTTACTGCCCTCTCTTTCCTAGGGGAGAAGAGTGGCTGCACTAGAACATCAATGCAATGTTCAGTCCCACAAGGACAACTAGATTTCTGCCACAGCTGTGCAAACAAAAATCCAGTGAGTTTGCAGGGCTTATTTGCTGACTCTTAAGGCAGTGAAGACTTCCCTTGCCCTTGAACCAGGAGATGTGTGTTTGAAGAGCAGAGCACTAATGAGGTCCCAGGGTTTGAAGAGGACACTTGTGCAGGCTTAGCTGCTCTTTTTGGGTAGGAGAGAAAGCTTTGGGCTTCCAGCAGCTCCTATCAGATGGAGTGAGAAGACTCGGGGAGTGGCACAGTTACGACCCTGCGGTTCAGACATTGAGGTTCAGAGGGTTTATTTTTGCCTTGATGATCTTGGAGTTTCTGTCACAGTGAGGGTCCCAGTACGCGCAGAAGTAAGTAGCAGTGTCATCTGGAATGACATCTTTGATTGTAAGAATGCACCGCTTCTGGCTGGAAACTTTTTCAACCATGTACCTGTTTGCTTGAAAGCCACTTTCAACCGAAGCTTTCCCTCCTGAGAAGAACAGGAGTCTCTCTGGACCTTTCCCCTCCTTCTGCTGATACCAGTGTATGACGGTGCCATCAAAATTCGTCCCTAATGCTTGGATTTCGCACATCATCCGTGCACTTCTTTGGAACTTGGTAATGGATATAGGGGTCTGCACGGGAGTTTCTTGTGCAGATCCACCTAGGGAAAAAACAGGACAAATGCTGGCGTTAGCTGGAATTGAGGGGTTTGGGAAGATGCCTGCTAGCACAGGCACGGCTGCCTGTGAGGAAAGGTAAGAAAATGAGGAAGGACTTACACGACCAAGCGGCTGTGGCCACAAGTGCTGCCAGCAGCAGCATGTTTGCTTGTCAGGCTCTGCTGCCGTTGGGACGGAGAGGAGGGTGAGAGGGAGCCCAGAAGGGGAGAGGCTTTTGTGGGAGAAGGAAGAAACTCTCTAGAGCTGTCTCCAGCGATGGGTCTTCTGTGCAAAAGCAGATGGGGCTACGTTTGCAGAAAGCCCGCTCCGCTGCAGGCTGGCCAATGCTAAAATCGGTTGGAAGGTTGTAGTCCGGTTTGCGGTTCAGGTAAATAGGAGAAACGTTGGCAAATGCGAGGATGGCAGCCCTGGAGAAGGAGAGGCAGAGCCCCTGAGGAAGGGCTGCGAGGGAGAGCAGCTGGCGCTCTGTCTTGGGGCATGAAGGTCTCAGCCCGGAGGTGAGCTGGGTGGGCGGTGAGTGCGTGGCGTCAGCCAGAGGGGTGCGGAGAGGTGCGGAGTGCCCGAGGCGGTGGGAGGCATTCCCCCACCCCGTCACGGAGCTCCTCTGGCTGCTGCAGCTCAGTGGAGGACAAACGCGAGCCCGCTGAGGGCTGCTGCCAGCAGCCACCACAGAGCGTGGGTCCCATCCGGACGAGCGTGGCTGGTGCCGCGGGGCGCTCCCCGGTGAGCGGTGAGCCCGGGCTGCAGCTCACCCCGAGCGAGGGAGAAGAGCGGCTTCGGCCTCCCTCCTGCGGGCAGTTGCCCACATGCAGCAACTGGTGGTGAGCAGGGGTTGCTGACGGGCTTGGAAAGGTGCCCGTGAGCGCAGGGCTGCGGGGAGAAGCAGGCAAGGAGACACAGGTGCCTCTGCGTGATGGCAGTGGAGAGGGTCCCGCTCTCCCCAGGAAACCACCGTGGGAAAGTCTATTTAGTTTTCTCTCAGGCCTCCCTGACCGGGATGAGAAGGAGAAATGACTTAAGGACCAGCAGGAAAAGACCAAGTGAGGAGGAGGAGAGAACTGCGAAACAGACTTTCAGGTGAAGGGAGGAAGGCTCAAGGAGAAGGTCACCCATCCCAGCAGCATCCCAGGGCAATCTCCTGCCTGGGCAGCTGTCGTTAATGAGAGTGAAAACTGCCTTGGCAATGGGACATCGAGGACCTGAAAGCAAACCCCCGCTGCCAAAAACTACCAGGCCATGTATAAAACGGTAGCAACATGAGGCTGTTCTTCTGATGGCAGAGCAGAAACCTGTCAGGTGCCTGATGCCAGGTGAAGAGTAAAGGAATACGGTAGTGGCTGGGTCTCACAACACTTAATGTCTATATTACAGATGCTGTCTAGGTTTTCTACTGTAGCTTTTTAACATGGCAAGTCTCCCTGTAGACATATTTACAGATCAAACATGTTGGTGTCTGTTTCCCGAGGACACATGAGGTGGCTGGAGTTGTCTTCAACAACATAGCTTTCAAGGCTCAAATAATCACCAGCAAGACTTGTCACTGAGGAAATGGCCAACAGCCATTTAGCAGGTGGCTTCGGTATCTAAAGCTGGCTAAATCACTTGGCCTTTGTAAATGAATGCTGTCTACACCTGGTTGCCTTCCTCACCTTCCTCTCTCTGTAAATGGTTTGCAGGATTGGTTGCTCCATCACCTTCCCAGGGATGGAGATCGGACTAACCTGCCTGTAGTCCCCCGGGTCTTTCTTCTTGCCTTGCTTGAAGAGAGGATTTGAAGAGAGGGCTTGTTTGCTTCTGGTTTTCAGGAATCTGTACTGAGTGCTGTGACCTTTGAAAGGGAACGGAGAGTGGGTTTGCAATGTCATTTTTAGCATTTCCATCTCACATTTGTTCACACAGACAGGCCGGCCGCGTTCGCTGTCAGGTGAGGGCTCTCTGTACAATCAAGCCTCCATCTGCAGAGCAAAGCCCCACGTATTTGCCCTGAAGTGACTGTTCCAGAGAAGTGTGAGTACTGAAATAATACGCTGATTACCAGCATCATCCACGTAACAGTGGTCACAATGAATTGTTGAGAGGGGTGGAACAGGGAAGTATCTGCGTTTCTGGTGGAGTTCAGAGCTCGTGGTTCAGAGCACAAAACGCCTTTTTGTACGGCTGATCTTTGCCTGTCTAACGCTGTGATGTCTTGATAAGACCAATAAGCACAGTAGTAAGTGCCAGAATCCCTCGGGGTTAAATAATCTAATGTGAGATCATAGAGGGGCTCAGTAGGATGCTTCCGAACCTGAAACCTCCTTCTATCGCTGCTGTCATCAAACACAGGTGACTGTCTCCACACGTACAGGATCCTCTTTGGCGGCTCTCCAGGAAGCTGCTTGTACCAGTGCACGGTGTCTTCGGTGCTCATTTGGCACGTCATGCTGGCAGAGCTGCCCTTCCCCTGCCTCTGCAGCTCTGGGATTTGCACCGGCACTGCCTGCGCGTCTGCACCTGGAAGAAGCGGAGACTGGTGTGAGGGGATGAAACCGCTGGAGTTTGGAGCCAGGACTGCATTCTCGGCAGATGCGATGGAGAGGGGAGAGGCAGGAGGGCTTACGGGAGCACAGTGAAGTTGCAAGCAGGACTGGAAGCAGCAGCATGCTCCCCGTGCGGGTGGGACCTGGAAATGACACACAGAGACAGCAATGCTGTGAAGCCCTTTGGGTGGAGAAAGAGTCAAACGACTGGGAGGAGGAAATGACTGATTGGGCACATCCAATGGTGGCTCTTCAGCTGGCTGCCATGGAGGGGGTTACATTTACTGGCAAGCTAAAGCTCATCAGTAACAGCATAGAAAGGGACTAAAATACTCACTCTGAAATCATTTTTTTGCTACGTTCCTCTCAGTCTTGTGCTGCTGAGCGCAGCCATCAAAACTGACGCCGACATCCTGGGCATCAGCCTGCCGGGGTGTTTGGGAGGCACGAAGGTGCAGTCGCGGGTCTCTGCAGTTGGGTGGAGGCAGCTTTCTGCACAGGCTGCCCATGCTCTGCCAGCTCTGTGGGACTGCCAGTAGGCACAGCAGTAGGTACCTTCGTCATCGGGGTTGGCGTCCTCGAATGAGAAAGCACAGACATTGGTACCTGTCTTCGAGGAAGAGTGCTTGTTCCTGTAGGAGCTGTCATCATAAATAGCTGGCCCTGATCCGATGTGGAGACTCTACTCGGGAGCTTTGGAGAGCGTATGTCGGTACCAGTGTGTACCCACCGGCCGGAAGGTTGAGACGCCCTCTACTATGCTTTCCATCCGTGCCGTTTTCGTGTTCCCTCTGGTAAGGGATGGTGGACTCTGTTTCAGAAGCACTTGTGCTTGTGCGCCTAGAAGGAAGGAGAGAAAAGACAGCAAACACTCTTAGCCTGCGGTTGGGGCACACTGGTCAACACGGGCTGCGTCCTGACGCTGCCCCGTGCCGTGCCGACACGTGGGACGTACGAGAGCAGGCTGCAGCCAGGGCCAGGAGCGGGAGCAGCAGCATCCCGGGGGCTCTCGCTGGCCTCTGCCTCCGCGAGGAAGGCGACAGCTCTGCCGGCAGGGACCGAGGGCTGTGGCGGGGGAAGGAAATGACTCGCTTGGGCATCACCCGGAGAGGCTGCCCTGGCAGCAGGCAGGCCACCCCGAGATACGGCAGCCTGGCTGACCCTGGAGACGGTGACAGCCTGATTACGGCTTCTACACCAGCGGCACAAACTCGCCTGCTCTCTCTCCCATGCACACACACACAAACTCACTTCAAGGCATTTACAAAGCAGGTTTGCAGTCTGAAGCAAATTTTGCCACCGCTTTTAGCCTAGTGGAAGGCTGCTCTACAATGCCTGGGCTCAGACACTGCTCCTCAGGTCCACAGCCAAGGCAAGGGAGAAAAAGTAAGAACAGGGATCTTCCCGAGTTTGGAACATGTCTGACTGGAGGCAGATGGGGGAAGGAGGGTGGGGATGGTCCTGCATGTCATCCAGCACGTCAGGCTCTGGCTCAGCAAGCAGAGCAGGTCTTTGTGCAGGTGCCCTACGGCCCTCTACTGCTGTGCATCCCACTTTGCACAGTAGTAGGTAGCGGAGTCTTGCAGAGTCACTTTGCTCACTGTCAGGGTGCAGACAGACTTGCCGGGGTCCTTCTCAACGCTGAATTTCCCCTCATTGGACTGGTTTTCGAGGAAGAGCCTGGAGGACATGTAGGCAACGCGCTTGGGAGCCGCGTTGGGCCTCTTTTGGTACCAGTGAATGAAGACGTTGTTAAAATCAGGGTCAGAGACGTGGCAGTGGATCAGCACTGTTTTGCTTTCTGGCTTGGTGATGGATGTGGGAGTTTGCTGCAAGCCTTGTGCAGAGCCGCCTGTGTGAAAGAGAGACAAAGCTGAGAGACACGAAGCTGAGCGGAGCGAGCGTCCCCTTTGCCTCCGGAGGACGTGCGGACAGCGGGGCGATCAGGGCACGGACAAGGAAAACCAGCAGCCAGGATGAAAGCGCTCAGCAGCCACATTGTCACTGCCCTCCTTGTGGCTTCCTCACGGGGACAGGGTCAGGGCCCTACTCCAGTGGGGCAAAGCAGATCGGAGTGGCAGAAACCACTTGGTTTTGTACCGTCCAATGAGGCTGTGCCAGCTGTAGATGCCTTCAATAATTATGCACAAGATGGTATCTTTCACTAAGAAAAGGAGGTAAACAAATAACCCCTCCCAAAAATCGTTAGAAGAGAGCCCACTACTGAGGCATACCCCTCTCCCAGCAAAACTGCTTAGATGATGAGAAAAGCATCACTTTTTTTTTCATCACCATATGATCATCCTATGCTAGCTTTTAAAGTCAGTTTTCCACATCCAGATGTTTTGGGCGCATCGGCTGTCAGAGGATGGAAGAGCAGAGATGCCCCTCAGAAGCAGGCAGAGTTGCTGCCCTGTATCACTGACGTCAGGAACCATTTCTGGGACTTCTGTGTGTTTGTTCTCTGGGTCTCCTCTCAGCACCTGCTCTTGCCTGCTGCTGGAGGGCAAGTGCTGTGCTGCACCCTGCACCTGGCCAGGAGGGATGTGGGGTTCAACTTTGACTCTACCAGAGGCAGTCAGAGCCCTCTTCTCCAAGATTTACTCCCCACATATGGGACTAGACGGAGATTCAGCTTCATTCCTGAACTTTCTTGCTGACTGAGGTCTTGGAGGCTGCCTGTTCCTGTGGTCAGCATGTGGAGCTACCCAGTACTGCAAAGGAAGATCCAGCGTTATCAAAGTTCTGCTGGCAGCTCCAGCACTTCAAAAATCATAAGTACCCATCAAAGTTCTAGCAGGCTAGCATATCTTTTTAGCTCTCGAGCTGAAATGGAAATGCTGTGTAGTATAAACTTCTGTGACACCTTCAGGTCATCAGTAGCAATACACCCATTTTCACCTATGTGCTATGTTCTTCAACCTGCGAGAGAGCCATGGTTCCAACGTTTTTCTCTGTGTCTCGTATGGTTCCCTATCTGATTTTGTAATCAAAATAGTGTACGCTTCCCAAGCCAAATGTTGCACATGGGTCCAACTCTTTTGATATCAGCTGGCATTCGTCAGACAAGCCAGAACCTCATTTAAAACTGAAGTTCCACACTGGGATCTGAACACCTGCTGACGAACAGCCCTCTCCCCCAGCCATCTCCCATCTCCGCTGCTTCCTCATCCAGACCGTCTGACAAATATGCTGCTTTATAATGACATTTTACTGGTACTGATGCTATTGGGGTTCTTTTTGTGGTAGTAGAAATCGGTTGCTTTTTCAAGATCGAATTTTCCTAGCACTATGTACTGTTACTCTGTACCAGGTGGAACTCCATGCAACATTGGTCGTTGTTCTCATTTCAGACAGCAGTTTAGAAGTTCACGATCTAACAGTACTTTCTGCATTGGTACATCTAACAGATGTGTCACAGCAACTCTGAAGAGAATGTAAAGGTCCTGTGCAGCCTGCTGTAGGTGACCCTGCTTCATGAGGGGGGTTGGACTAGATGACCCACAGAGGTCCCTTCCAACCCCGAACATTCTGTGATTCTGTGTAA
>Ga0181612_147084_pt1 | contig 10085 bp, 7 predicted proteins | sample HoacroProtozoa21_FD_119630 | JGI IMG/M metagenome (GOLD analysis project Ga0181612, IMG submission 119630) | Hoatzin crop microbial communities from Cojedes, Venezuel. Combined Assembly of Gp0051906, Gp0051904, Gp0051908
CATTTATAAGGTCCCCTCGCAGCCTTCTCTTCTTCAGGCTGAACAAGCCCAGTTCCCTCAACCTCTCCTCGTAGGGGAGATGCTCCAGTCCCCTCACCATCCTTGTAGCCCTCCGCTGGACTCTCTCCAGTAGCTCTTCATGTTCTTGAACTGGGGAGCCCGGGATGTGGGGCACAGGGCAGACTCTTACTTAGCTCACTGCAGTAGACTTCACAGATTTTCACTGAATATTGGAAAGAATGGGAGGAGGGGAGAAAGACTTAAAGTATTCAAGAAGCATATTTTATAACTGTATATAGGTATGCCTCAGAGTCAACAAGAATTTCTCCAATAGTTTTGGTATGATATGTGTCAACCACAGTATGCACAAGTCTCCTTCTAAAGTGAGCTTATAATCTGTCATTAAAGGAAAATAAAGGACATTTCTGCAATGAAAAGAATTAAGAAAAAAAGGTCTCTGTCTAGACAAACTTAATTGCAGTTGTAAAGGTTTTCTGGTGCTACAGCACAGTACTTGTAGGGTAGGGTAATAAAACATAGAATGAATGTTATTGTATATAACTATAGCCTATTGACAAGATAAAGCAATAGGAAAGTCTTGAACATAAGTGAAGCAATAACATGATCTGCCATCCTTTGCCATGGGTGACACGCATGGAGGATTTGTGCACAGAGAAATGACTAGATTTCATTGAAAGAAATTTAAGCAGAGAATAGTTGAAGTAGCACTGGAGTTGTGGCATCATTTAGTGTGTGCATCCTTGGGCTCTAGTTCAGGAATGCACTTACCTTTAATCCATCCAGAACTTCAACTTGTATTTAAATACCACTGAAATAATTGACTCTTAGTATGATTTTTTTTTTTCATTTTGATGACTCAGAATGGCTTATTTCCATATCCATGGTTGAACTTGGCTGAATCACACCTTTATCGGAATGGGAAGAGCTTAGAACATTAGTATTTATTGTGTTATGTGTTTATTATCCCTTTAAATTACTGTACTGTAATGTGATTTTTCAGTGAATAATATTAGCCAGTTGGATTAGAAATCACAGCAATGAGGGAATATAAATGCTTCACAGTTAAAATAACAAACTAAATGCATATGCGTTCGGTTCCTGTAAAATCTATATCCATTTGTCCAGTCCAAAGAATTCAGATACTCTGTGATTAGGCAAGTAAGTAAAGTGCCATTGATATAGTGCCATGCATGTAATGAACCAGGCACTCTGAAAGTGTTTGATTAAACTAATGTAAATGTTGCATCAAATTGTGAAAATATGTATGCTATAAATTATATGTAGATGAGACTCTGAAAAGCGGAGGTGAATAAACTCTTATTGTTGTGATTGTCTTGTTAGATTACTTATCTGTCACTTAATTTCACATTTAACGTCTTGCAGTTATGATATGCTTCAGCCTCAGTGTGATTTTATAAACCTTGGACAGAAACCCAAGTAGGGGAGTTTTGTAGCCGGTAAGACACCTTCATGTGTCTGGTTTTGACCTTAACTATTGTGAATCAAAACTTTTACCCAGAATTACACCAGAATTAAAAACAAAAAGTCAGAATAAACTTGTTGCTGAGTTGCTAGAATACATCCCTTCCCAGGAGAGGTCAGAGAGGAAAGAAACTGAGAACAGACAGCTGACTTCTGTTTCCACCTGCTCAATAAAATGTTAACTTTAATAAGATACAGCAGTCCTTGTTTCTTTTCCAGTCTATTTTGAATTTGTTGAAAGTTATGGCAAAGTCATTTTTAAAGATAATTATGCTTTGTAAACGTTAACTTGATTTCGTAGCAGTAAACACACCTTCTGGTTATGCAGGAAACAAATTAGAAACATATGTCATCTACCAAAAGCCAGCTAGCTGCACGTGGTGGTAGCATTGATTACAGATATCTCCTGTACGTATTGAAAGGTCCAGAAAATGTGTGCTTATTTATGGCTGTTCGTGTACAATAAGACATGTATGAAGTCCTCTCTTCCATTAAAAATGCTTTTTTTGGACAACAGTTCTCCTGAAATGTCTGTCACAGCCTATGGCTGGAAGTGAGGAATCTGTCACTGTACTTTCACCTTTGACTCTGCTGTGCTGGGTAGAAGTCTAACTGCTGGCTCTCTTTTGAATGGCACGTAGCACTTTTCATGGCGGTTTTGGACATACATGGTACTTTTCAACAGCTTTGATATCTTAGGAGAAAGGTCTTAAAGAATGTGTTTATTGTTTATCAGTCCCTTGCTGTTTTGGGGAAACCCCACTCCTCTACCCATTTTTTTGTCATATCTAGTAATCTCCATTCTCTCTCTCCCTTGTTGTTATTTATATCAGAAAAAAGTGATAAAAGTTGATTTGGGGAATACGGAGTTTTTGTTAAAGCCTAAGCTATAATTATTAAAAGAGAAGGTGTGTCCATGGACACACGCTTACACTTGGCACATAGACCCAAGACATCCATTGACTTTCACAAAGTACTATTGATGGCAGGTTGGTTTGACCAATACACAGTCTCAGGTCTCCCTAATTGTCTTGTTGATTTCAAACACCATAATAAAACTTTAAAATGTTTCAAGACATTCAATAATGTCATACAAAGGCTTATATATAAAGGCAGTTATGGGCTTCAGCACAGCCAGTCAGTTATTCCAGTGTGTTTTGAAATGAATGAGGCTTCTGCAAGCTGAAAGACCAATACCTGGGGAAAAGCTGCATCTTTTGATGCTGTTTTCTGTATTTGTACATGATCCAGGACTTATGACATTAGATTTGTACAACATTATACCCAGAGCATCAAATGCATGAACTGTTAGTGAGCATCCTCATAATCAGTCTGACAATGTTTCTTCTTTGCAGTGGGAAAGTCAAAAGATTAGCTTTGAAGGAAAAAAAATCAATGTGTTGCAAGTGTATATCGAATGCAAAGGCTGAAACAAATTCTCCAATGGCAACCGTGTATGGGAGGAGGTCTAGATTTTTCAAAAACATCAGTTTCATCGTCTAGCACAGCAAATACAGGTGTAGCCACCTGCCTTGCTTTTGGCTCAGGAGTTTATTTTGGCTATGAACAGATTTGGTTGTTGTTTGTTTTTTTTTTTGACTTGAAGAAGACTGGTTACATATCCTGTGGCAGTTTCTGCATTCAAGCGACTGACTTTTTTTTTCTTGCTATCCTCGAGCCGAATATGTCAATTAGATGCAGAAATGCAAGTATACAAGATAAGCAGGCTCTACTTAAAGCTGTGCGTTCACTTACAACTTGCTAAATTGTTCTGTTACTCTGAACTGCATGAAACAAGCAGCCCAGTGCTTTACTGTTATCAAAGCAGCATTAATAGTGCTGGAATATAACTGTCTGTGAGAGAGTTTAAAACTTCCCTGCAGTAAAACTCTAAAACTACTTGGAGTTCAATAGGGTTAAGTTCTAGCCGAATACTTGCACGGTAACCTGAGACAGAATAAATGGCTGTTATCAGTCGTTGCCTATGTGTTTTGCTGGAAAAACAAAATGATCACAAATTTTATTCTGGTATTGGGTGCGAAGGATAGACTTGAATTTAGACTTGATTTTCCTCCCTTGACTGAGGTTCATTAAACTGGTTAATTACTTATAAATGTAGTTCGTTTCCCTGTCTCACAGATACAGATATAAATATACAAACAGATCCAACTTAAAGACTGTCCTAGCATAACATTGACTGAGATTTGTCTGTAAGTCCAGTGCAGACATACTATTTATGGTCATATTAAAGGAAAAAATAATCTTACTGCAGTCCTCCATATTATCTGAGTACATTTGAACAATCATGATATGATACTTAATGGTTGCATGTATATACTTAGAAGCCAGCACATGAAATTGGTGGTATTAAGAGACTTTCATACTGAAGCTAAGGAAGGAGTAGCAGTATTCTGTTTTTGTGCATGCTGTAAGGAAACATTCATTGAAACAATGAGATTAATTTTTTTTTTTTTTTTTTTGAAACCATCTGATACACAGTTAGACTTGGTTCTCCCACAATAAGCAGTGGTTTTGACTGTCTTTTGTGTTGGGATTTTGTATTCATTTGAACCTGAAGTTCAAAGTGAACTTGTGGGGTCGAGGTGTGAAACCACATGGGACTGAAAGTGAAAGGCGGTGTTCACCCGCGCCCCCAAGCCAAGGCTGCTGGGCTGAGCACTGCTCCCAACGGTGCCTGCCGGAGCTGCCCCGTGCACGCAGACCGTGCCGGGGGTACAGCTCCTGGAGAAGCAGGTAACCCCCTTCGGGACAAAGAAAAAAAAATAATGGAAGTTGTGTTCAGTGCTTGGATTTACAGCTTGGGCCCTAGAGTGCTCGAGCAGCTGTGTTTTCTATTGATTTAATTGGATCATAGGTTTTCAGCTCATTTCAGGAACTGATCTGTAATATTCACTCTGCACGTTGTGTTATCTTTCCCATATTATGGCCTTCTGCAGTTCAGAGCCACTGCTTCAGCTATTTGTAAATCTCCTTTAAAAATGCATGTTAAATACACAGAAGGCCTGTACCTGCAATGAATAAAGGTTAGAAAATTACTCTGCTAATACCTGTTTTCATATGTTAAAAGGTTTGTAACTTTTGCTCTCTGCAGATTGATTGAATGTGGGTGTAGAAATACTTAGGATATTCTAAGTACAGCCAGTTTTTCTTGCATGGTGCACAAAAAGGCAATTCGGTGAAAGCTTTTAAAGCTAAATCCTTCACTTTGTGTTACCAGAGCAAGCATCTTGTGCACTTTGTTTCTGGGATTTTCTTTCCTGCGTTTGTAGTAAAAGGAAGCCTTCGGAAAGTGAGTGATAATGAATATCAGTTAACAGATATGAGAAGCAAGGAAAAAGTTCTGGAGTTTTGTATATTTTGTTTTAGAATGTGAACTGAATAAGCCATGAAGTATGAAGGTTATGATTAAATTGCCAGAGCAGTAAATCCTGACTCCCATGGCCTTACACTGGCCGCACAAAAGCGGCATTGTTATGCTGCATGGGGGGAACAGAGGTTCCACACAGAGGTCAGAGTGACACTGCTGGATGGGGAATATTGTTTTGCATTCACAGATAAACAAGGTTAGCATCTCAGCAGCTTGACAAAGAAACCCTTGCATGTTTTATACCAAAGGCTTGCAAGTGACGATCTTGCAGTTGTTCTCGCCAATGCCATTTTGTGTTTCAGCAGTGACTGTTATCCTGATATTTAACCTTCAGAGGTGGCAAGAAGATTGTTGGTAGAGCTTATGCAGTAAATAGTAGGGACTGTTGTTTTTGCTGTTCTGACTTGCATTTGTAGTATGAGATTCTTTTGAATGAAAACTGTACAAATAGTGAGTAGAGTGTGGGATCTACAAGGAGAAAGCTTGATGTTAAACCTCTAAGCTTTAATATTGATATAAATATGCCTTGCATGCACTCATTAAAATAAGAAACTAATGCCACTTAGTAAACCTGGCTTGCTTGGAGTGTAGGGGTTGGAGAGAGGGACACTGATATTAAGAGGAGAATATTTTAGTCTGTGCCAGCTCAGGGAGTTTGCCACTATCGAAAAATCCACAAGGGGTAGAGTTGTAATGATGCAAAGCTGCTGCTGTTTTCATTTTGTTATGAATCTTGCTGATTCAGAGCATCCCAACATGAATTACTATTAATATGGTCTTCTCAGTCCCTTAAGGGCAATCATTAGCAAAAGTAGGTGTTGCTACGTGTTGTGGTGTAGGGCAGCAGAACATAAACTTTTTGGTGGCTACCTGGCTGAGTCTGGGCTTGTGTGTGCAGCTGACTCAAGGACGGTTGAAGACAGAAGCAAGGGTTGGTAAGGACAGCTAAAGATGGGGTGAAACATTAAGGAGGGAGATCTTCACCCCCAGAGAAGTGAGTGGCCCTCGCATCCCGTCATGCTGCTGCGCTACCCCGTTGTAGCCAGGAGAGATCTGGTGTGGCTTTGCGGGAGAGGTCTGCCTGGCTCTGGACACGGCTGTGCAAACCACTCCTCACTAGGAAGTAGAGCCAGATGACACTGCCTAAGTAAGAAATGACTTTGTATCATCAATCTAAAAAAGTGAAAGTTTTGCTTTTTGGTTTGTTCTGCTTTCCTTTCGGTAAGACGGAAGATCCTAAGTCCGTGTAAGGTTAACCCCAATAAATCAGGCTGAAATTGTTTCCAGATCTAGCTGTTTGTTTCCATGTTCAGCCACTGCTGCATGGACCCAGGAGAGCTTTTCCTTTATGATTTGGGCTACATGACCTTGAAAATTAGAAATGTTGGAATCATGTACATCTCCTTTCCTGTCCAAAGCTGATGACACATTAGGATGTTATTTTTAACAAAAAGTAAGAAACAAAGAAAACAAAAAGTCTGGTTTTGTGAGGGGATCTATATGCAGACTAAAACAGCAATCAGGAGGAGCTTTCAAAGCATTCTCTCGTTTGGAAATAGCACTAATCCTTAGTTTTTTAGTGGACGTCGCATCACTTCAGCACATCTTGCTAGCCTGAAACCTTGTAGATTCTGAGGGGCTTCCTAGTGGGGCGAGCACATGGTAGTGATGCTATTGAAGTAAAATACTGTTCCACTATCACAAGGCAGTGATAGTCTGAGGAACGAATAATAAGTAAAAATGACAAAAGCTTTGATTTTTTTTCAGTCCAGTATGTAAACCCATAAATAGTGAATGGGGAAATGGATCAGCAAAGCATGCATCTATAGTGAACTGCGCTTAAGGAGGATGATAAATGGGAGCTTACTTTGTTGGGGTTAGCACTACGGAGTTTTTCTACTTAAGAAATTTTAAGGGTTTGTTTCCAGTGTTGTCCAAGCAAATTGTAAAGTATCAGAAAAGAGAGACCCACCCCCCCTCCAAGGCCATAAATCAATTCTTCGGTGACAGTATATTAAATGATAACCTTGCCATGTTTAATGTCACAGCAGAAGGAGCTGGGGAGGCACCGTTCCTTCCAGCCACATCTGTGTGGGTGAATTAACCAAATGAACATGAATCTGAACTTTCGTAAAACTAATCAGAGCGATCTTGCAAAACACGGCACTATCGCATTTCTCTCTGCTGCTGTCCCCTGAGAAGTTACCACCCTATTTTAAAGACATACTTTTTTTCCTTGGCTTTATTCATGTCCGCTGGTGTAGCGGGAGTAAACGAGAGCTTTTTCAGTCACTTAGTTTGGGGTGGAGTTTCTTTACAAATTGAATAATTCAGTCTTTTATCTGAAAATAATTTTTTGTGTGTGTGTAAAATGGTCCATGCTACAACACTCTTTTTGAGATAATTTTAAGTGAAGCGTTCTGTGACTTCTGTGGGAACAGGATCGGGGCCTGGAAGGCTGACATTTCTGTGAGAAACTTGACTTCGAAAAGAGCCGCTATGAATCTCTGAAAGAGTTAAGCAAATTCAAGGCTCTGTGAGCCAAAATTCACTTTTCAATGTGCTTGTTGTACTTAAACGTCAATCTATTTGAAAAGGAGAGTGTCCCAATTATTTAGATGGCCAAAAGAAACAGCTTCAATTCTTTATCACATAAATACACTTAAAAGAATGATTTAAAACAGATGAACAGAGAACTGAATTAGTGTTTTGGTTACTCAGCGGAGCCAAGTGTAGGCCTCCTTGGCACGGGCTGAGCCTGCTCCGTAGCGCCGGTCCCAGAGCAGCACCGAGTTCTTTGAAGATGGTGAATAGCCTTGGCAGCCGTACAGTGGCACGGGGCTCTGCTCTCGCACTGTCGCCCCCTCGCCCGACCTCCCTCCCTGCTCTTTCCTTTGCTCGTGCTTTGGAAACGGCTCTGTGCGGAGATAAAAGCGCGTCAGCTAGCTGAGAGTGGGTCAGTAGCTGCTACACCTTCGCTATAGCCAGTGTTAATTTGGGATGGCAAGCTCTGAAGTTCCTTTCCAGCTAATTTGTTCGTATAATTAAGTTAGCAAAATTGTATGTTTTATTAATCTAATAAAATGCATTTCATGGTTTAGACTGTCTTTAATCCTTTGACCTTTGAAGTCACTCTTTATAGTCTTCAGATTGCAGTAATTTATTTTGGTTGTTTCTGTTGGGAAAACAGTTTAACAATCTGCTTTCGTTCCAGTTTTACATTTTTTTCCCTTAAAGGTAAATGGGATTAGTAAACATCTGCTTCTTTTGAATATTTACAAACTTCACAATCAAGATTTAACAATGCCAACAACATTAGTAGTTTAAATTCTTATAAATATTCACAGACAAATAAATATAGCATTGAGACACACTGTGCAGGTGTTTCTAATTTCTAAGAGTTTAAGAGTTGTTAGAACAAGGCACATCTTTTATGCAACTCAAAATGTATTTGGTGATATGTTACATGTGCTTTTCACATTTTAAGTACCTTCGTTAACCTACTCTCCCTACCTCCCAGGGCACCTTCAGGAGGAAAACATTTGCTCAATTGTATTAAATGCTACAGAGAGTTTTGCCTGTCAGTAGAATTTTAACTAAAACACAGTAGCTCGCTAATTCTATGTGTAATTAAATATATGCAGTTAAATATGAGATGATGTGAGTTTATATTTGCCTGGCTTTTGACAGTGGTTTAGTCTGACATTTAGAGCTGCAGACCTGGGAAAACGGGAGTAGAGGCAGAAGTCTAGTACTTGCTTAAATGCTTTTCAGCTCCTTAAGACCACTGGATAATACTACTGTAGTTATTTCCAGTATTTGCGTGTCCCAGAGCTCAGTGTTAAACACAAGAGGATTTTCTCTGATACCCTTCGAAGATTTTGCTTTAAAAAATATCATTTCTCTGCTAACCCAGTGCAAAATGCCCCTATGCCGAGGCTGCGCTCAGAAACGCTCGGCTTTGCTGTGTACAAACCAGTACACTCACCTCATTGTTTGCAATTTTTCTCAAAGTCTAAATCGTAGTTTAAGACAGGAGAAATACAAAACGGAACCACCCCGAGAAGCAGCAGGAACCCATGAGGATTCAGCAGAGCAGGCATTTGGCCCCTGCTCCCCCCTGTCTTCACCAAGAGGTCCATCTACCGAAACAGGCGCCTTGGCTGTTTTTGGCCATGCTTTGGGTGGTAGGAGAGACCCCCAGCCCCCTCTGTAGACTTATTGCTCTGTGTTTCCGTTACTCCCCATGCAAGCATGGCAAGGAAACGCTTCTCTCTGAAATATCTTGCACTCATGTTCGACACCCCGACAACGTGCTATGTGTCAACAGGGTTATGGTGCTGCAAGAGAATTCATAAAAATGAATGCGGTTTCATGGGGCAGATCCTTTTTTGTGTGTGTGGAGCAGCAAAGGAAATGTTCTCTTCCTCTCGTAATTTGCAAAGTCTTTGTAAGACTTCAGGAATTAAATCCCTTTGCATTTCACGTTTATTTACACTTCCAGGGCACAACCGTATCAGCCGCAACCTCGGTTTGTCTCTTTGCCTTACAATGAGTTCTGCTCTGGTTCATCCTTTATCACTTCTTCACGGTGCTTCCAGCAGTGGCTGCATATGGTCTTAGCCCTGAAACTTGCGCTTTTAACAATCAGTTCTTTAAGTTATAATAATAATGAAATCGTGCTTAAGAGGCAAACGTTGTTCTCTCACCCCATTCAGCCATCTGGCTTTGCTGGGGGAGAATTACTCCCAGCAAATCTACCCTGTTGCCAGGGTTAAGGCACGGGATTCATTCAGTCTTTTCTCCGCGTTGTTTGAACTGAACAAGGCTTTTCCCCAACTCTCAAAGCCTCCAAAGCTCCCAGTGATGGGTGGGGTGGCAGAGAAGGTGCGAAAGCCCCGCAGCCAGGCTGAGGGGAGAGCCCACAGTACTGCCTCACTGTTTTCTGAAGAAAAACAGCAAACCCCACATCTAGCTTTGCACCTGGACAAACAAGGTTTGTCACGGTCTCCCCACCTGCCTCTGAGTGCCAAAAGTCTGCCACTGTTTACCTGGAAGTGACCCAGGAGAGGTGGCTAGACAGCTGCTTAGAGCCCAGACGTGTTTTTAATCTCGTATTTGCCGTTTCGGGGGTGCCCCCCCGGCAGTGCTGAGACCACACAGAGCAGAGGCCAGAGCCCAGGGAGGGCGGACG
>Ga0181612_156991_pt1 | contig 10085 bp, 5 predicted proteins | sample HoacroProtozoa21_FD_119630 | JGI IMG/M metagenome (GOLD analysis project Ga0181612, IMG submission 119630) | Hoatzin crop microbial communities from Cojedes, Venezuel. Combined Assembly of Gp0051906, Gp0051904, Gp0051908
GTTCCGACTGGACATCAGGAAAAGCTTTTTTATTGTGAGGGTGGCCAAGCACTGGAACATGTTGTTCAGAGGTTGTGGAATCTCCATCCTTGGAGGTTCTCAGAAGCTGTCTGGACACTGTTCTGGACAACCTATTCTAGTTGGCTCTACTTGAGCAGGGACATTGGACCAGAGGACCTCCAGAGGTCCCTTGCAACCTGAACTGTTCTGATTCTGCTCCTAACGTGAGCATTTGTTAAAGAACAAACAAACTGTGAAGGTATCAGGGACTTAACACTGCAAAGGCATTCTGGACCACAGAAATACAAGTGGTAGTAGTGTTCATTTGCCCATGATACTGGGGCAGACTCAAGACTGTTTGCACTGTTTGTCAGTCTTGTTCTTGCACATCATCAAAGGCAAGAGATCCAACAACATCCTTGGGTATCTTGTTCCTTTGTTCTAGTGTTCTATTAAAACTTTATTCTAATCCAAATCATCTCAGCTGCAAGTTTAAACTTTCTTGTTCCATCCAGAATCTCGCTGATTGCTGTCCTCTTCATAACACACTTCTGTGTGTTGAACAAGCGTGTATTTAGATTGTTGTAGCTGGGCCGTGGGTTCTTAGGTGGTAGGCAGGATAGCCTTTTGCATTTTGGAAACAAAAATCCAAGCAACCTTGTTACTTGTTCCTTATAAGCTATATTTGCTAAAACCATTGTCCTTGCAGTTCTCTCCTGAGTGCTTTCTCTTTTATCTGTCAGCAGTTTGGAACACGGAGCCCCAAACCGGGTGTGGGATCCCAACTGTGATGGGTTATTAGCACCAGGGAACTACAATTGCTTTCCAGACCTCACTGGTTGTCTAGGATAACGCTCCTAGAAATGGGACTTGCTTCTTTCGGCAACAGTCTAGTATTGGCCGTGTGCAGTTTTTAACCCACTGAGAGCACCCCATTCTTCTCTGCTGTACTGCTTCGCTGATTTATCTGCTTTGGATAGTACTTTATATTTGGTGGATTTTTTTTGTGTTTAAACCTCTTTTGGTTGATACTTTATTAGTACCACTTTGACTTTTTGCTGTAATTTAAAAAAAAATATATTGGTACAGAATTGTTTATTTTGGACATTTTCACTGAAGTTACTTGTGTTACGGTCTATCTTGATGCCATCTATAAATGTTTAAAAGCATATCCATTCTGTCATCCAAAACACTAATTAAACTGTTAGAAAGAATCAGATTCAGAAAATGACTTGAAATGCCCTTCTGCTGGTTAGTTAGCTGCTGTCTTGTGAGTGCAGTTGATTAACAGATGAGTCCCTACATCACTGTATTTTAGGTCATATTTCTCGAACTTGTTTATGAGAGTATTTAGGGAAATTTATGTTGGGAGCTTATTAAGATTGAACTATACTTCATCTGTAGCTTTCCTTTCAACCTTTGGGTTAATTGCTCTCTTGGAACAGAGAAGAGGTAACATCCATCTTAATCCTCCCCCTCAGATATATCTTCTGTATTGTGGTCATATGGACTCTGAAGTGGGAGACCCGGATCCCTGTGGAAACCTTGTAAGTAATATGTCCTGTGGAAATACTTGAAATGCCCTTGTCTGAGGGGAGGAAAAAGAAAAGTAACATTATTATGTGCTTCTCCTTCTGTGAAGAGAAGGCAAATATTTTACAGTGAAACCCGAAATATTGAGAATTTGCAGAAGTAATCCAATCTAACTATGGAAAGAGGGCAGTCCTTTTCTGCTCCGATAGAGGCTGCAAGCTGAAGAAAGTAGCAGTTAAGAGTTTTGGCTTTTTATTTAAGTAGCAGGATGGAGGAAATAGTATATCAATAGGCTCCTAGCTTGTAAATACAGTTGCCTTCATACTATTTGCTATAAAATTTCCTAGACAAGTTAACACCCCCTCTAAGGTAGACTGAGAATAAATAAATAAATTTTAAAAATATTTGTCCAGGACCTTTGTTTTAAGGCAACATGGTACGTGATTTGTATATTGGAGTGTTTTTAAAAATTTTTTTCTCTTTAGTGTGGATTTGCTTGCTAGTAATGAGTAGAGATAGGATCCAGTAATGTGGAAGGGCTTACCTAAACTGCCTTCTTGCAGTGGGCTGTTATATTTTGGGAGCTTTTCCCTTTGTATTTATCTCACTGAAGTGCCACTGTGTTGTTATGAGGATTTACTTTGCGTATTGCTGTTTTCCATTTCAGTAGTAACTTTTCTCATAGAAGAATTAGTTATGGAAGGAGCTTTGCTTTGCTGGTATCTTAGATTGGTAATGGAAAAGAAATAGACAATTTTTCCTTTTTAATAGTATGAACTCTTGACAAATGGCATATGGAAGATTCGTTGGCATTAACAGTGCAAATCTTCTTTCTAACTGCTGATTTCTAAGCCATTCAGACACCCATAGACTGTTCCCCCTGCTAAACAGTGAGGCTGCGCAGATGCCGGGTCCTGGAGCACTTTGCCTCTGGAAGAAGCAAGCCAGCAGGCATTTTTGGGGCTCATGTTGCTGAGACGTAATTGCATGTGGATCCTCCCATCTGTAATAGAGCAGAAAAACTCCCACCTTGGCCATTTCTGGACAGAATTATAAACCCAGCAAAGCAGATACTTCATGGAACATCTGCAAATCAAGAAATACATCACAGAGTTGTTCATTGTTATTTTGAAATTAGTTATTCCAGCCATTTGCAGAAAGTGGCGTTTCTTCTTTCCAGCAGAGAATGCCATCTACTGCAGAGATCTCTGAGCATACATTAAGCATTGTTCTGGTGACTGCTGGTCAGCAGGGTATTTTGATTAGCCTTTCTCCTCCTGTCAAAAAGGAACAGGAATTGAAAGAGTGGCCCTCCTCCATGGAGGGAGGCAGGCAGTACTGTGGTGTATGTTCTCATGTGTCTTGTGTTGCAATGCATTGACTGTTGTTTCTGTACTTCTCAATACAGAAGTGCTTTTTAAAATATTGGAAGTATTTTCAAATTCCCCCTTCTATCAGTAGATACAGATACTCATTTTGATCTGTTTTTTGTTACAAAATTACCTCGAATTATCTTGATGTGGAGAGTTGTTTTCCCTCAGTCTTTGAATTCAGGTATTTCTGGTGTAATGTAAGTTTAGAGGCCATAAGGAAGTGTCGTAAGGTGATACTGTGTAAGCTACTGAATTGTAAAATCCTGAAGTTATGAAACCAATTGGATTTCTCTAGTGGAAGGAAAAATGATGTGGTGTATATAGAGGTAAAATTGCCATAAAAACTATCTTTACAGATGAACTTAAACAGGAAAATGCGTAGTATAAATCAAGAATATTCTTGTTAGCAGAGATCTTTCCAGGTGCTTTCAGTTCATGGTTGTATGGGTTGGAATGGTAGTCCAAATTCTTACTCAAAGCAGAGTCAAAACTGATTTTAGACTAGGTTTTGTTTGAATTTAGACTGAGGGCTTTGTCCTGTCTTGAAAACTTGCAGGAATGGAATTCTGCAGCCTCTCTGGGAAGCCTAGTGGGAAGTTTTTTGGTATACATAGTTGTAACCTTTGCTATTTCAATTTGTGTCTGAATCTCTTACCATGCATCTCGGTGAAGAGTGTGGCTCTATCTGTCTTTGCAGTTATACTTCTGTTTGCACGTCAGAACATTGCTGTTCTGTCCCCCAAATCCTTCTTTTCTCTAGGCTGAAGAGGCCCAGCTCCTTCAGCCTTTCTACACAGGGAAAGTGCTGCAATCTTCTTATGACTGGTGGTCCTTTGCAGAACCTACTCCAATTATCAATGTCATCCTTGCACTTGTCCCAAAACTGGATACGGTTGCCCAGATGTGATCCAACAAGCGCCGAGTAAAGAGGAGTAGTGAGTTCATTCAGTCTGCCTGCTGTGCTCCTGTTGTACACTCCAGTGTGCTTGCTGGCCTTCACCGTTGGCAGCGTGCACTTCTGGTTGGGGTTCACCTTGCTGTCTGCTAGGAGCCTCGGGTCCTCAGCTGATCAGACCACAGCTTGTGCCACTGTGGAGGGTTAGCCTGTCCCAGGAGCAGAACTTTATGATTGAATTTTGTGTGGTTCCTATTGGCGCATTTTGCCAGCCCATCTGGATTGCTTTGAATGACAACCCTGCCCTGGAGGATGCCATCTGCGCGCCCCCAACTTCATGTCTTCTGAAAACTCAATGAGGATATATTGCAGCTGTGAAACTCTACTTGTAACTGGCCTCTAAGTAGAGCATGAACTGATAACTACTGCCTGTTGAGCCCTGTCATCCAACCAGTGTTTCATCCACTTGGTAGTTACCCCATCTAGACCCTAATATACCAACCTGGATTCAAGGATGCTATCACTGACAGCTGTTGAAAGCTGTACAGTCATGGTAAGAAACGTCGGCTACTCTCTTCTCATCCAAAGATCTAGTACTTTTGTCATAGCACCTAATCAGGTTGGTCAAACATGATTTAACCCTAGGTAATCCATGCTAATGTTTTTCCCCATCATCATCATCTGTATGTGCCCTATAGTGCTTTCCGAGAGGATGTTTTTCATGGTTTTCACTCCAGTTGAACCAGGGCTGACCAACCTGTAGTTCTTCAGTTTGTATTTTTCCCCTTTTTGAAGATGCTTGCAGCACATGCTTTTGCCTAGTCATTGGAATGTTTTCCAGTCTCCACAGCCTTTTCAAACTGTCTCAAGAACTGGGAATTATTGGGTGAATCTGAAACATCTATTCAGTGAATGGAAGGGTCAGAAGCTTCTTAATGAAAGTACTTGTCCCATTCTTGTTTATAAAACCAACCTATGGTGACTGTTTCCTACCTTAAAGTGCTTGTAGGCAGAAAGAGACAGTGGAGAAATTAAAAATGTTACTCATTTTAATTAAAAAAAAAAATACAAAATGAACACTTTCAGAACACTTTAAGTATCTGAATGTCATATGTCAATCCCTTTTAAAAGGCACAAAGACTTTCTGCCATGGTTTTCTGTTTATGTCTTTCTTTTCATAGAATTGACCATATCCCAAAATTAAAGTTTTATCCAGTAGAGTTGCAGGGTTGTAACATGGTGAGGTTGCATGTATGGGTGGAACAGTCATGGATAGGTGTAGGCTGTTCAGGAAGGATCGGAAGGAAAAGACAGGGAAGGCTGCACTCGTAGTTAGGTAGCTGCTTGTCTGCGTAGAGCTCTAGTGTGAAAGCAGAGACATGCTTGTTGAGTCTGTGGAGCAGAATCAGAGAGGAGGGAACACAAGCAATGTTGTTAGGGAGTTTTTACAGATTGCCTGATGACGTGGAAGTTGTGGTTAATGCTTTACACAAAAAAACTAGAGGTTTCCTGCCCACTGTCCTCACAGAAGCTTTCGGCCATCCAGACATCTGCTGGGAGAGCCTCAAAACTTTGGGCAGACAATGCTGGAGCTTCCTAGAAGGTGTAGATAATGAATTCCTAGCAGCCAAGGGTAATGCTCTGTTTGACCACAATGATGGAAGAAGCTTGAGTTTATGTGACCATGAGATGACTGAGTTCAGGATTTGGGAAGTCTGGGAAGCTTAGCAGTAAAATCAGGCCTGTGGACTGTGGTTTATCTAAGGATTTGCTAAATTAGAATCCCTGGAGAAGTAGTTAATAAGGGGCTTAAAAAGAAAACAAGAAAATTTAAAGATCTTTTTAAAGAAAATGTATGGAGATCTCGAGCAGACCGTCTCACTTTTCAGGAAGACCAGGACTTGAGCAGAAAGCCCACTTGACTGAGCAAGAGGCCTCTTGATGAACAAAACCACCCTAAAGGAGCATATAAGAAGTGGAAAGATGGAGCAGCAACAGAAGAGGAGTATAAAGGCATTACTCAGGTGTTTCAGGATGAAACCTGGAAGGCCAAAGCCTAGCCAGAGTTAGTGCTAATGAAGATTAGCAAGAAGGGCTTCTACAGGTATGCTTGTAGAAAAAGGAAGTTCAAGGGGAATGCAGATCCACTGATGGTATGAGGGAGACAACCTGATGATAGATGGTGTGGGAAAGAAAGATTGGTGTATTCAATGCCTTTCTTGCCTTGGTCTTTGCAGGTGAGAGCCAATTACTATACCTTTGTGTGTAATAGTACAGACTGGGAAGAAGGTGGGCAGATTACATTAGGGAGCAACAGATGAACAGCTACTTAAAGGCACTGGATGTACTGAGATCCGTGGTGCTGGATCAGGTTCGACTTAGGAAGCTAAAAGAATTAGCAATGTTGACTGCAAGTTGAAAATCATGGAAAAAGTGTAATGCTACACCCATCTGCAAGAAAGTCAGGAAAAACTGTGAAAATCATAGGCTTAACAGCCTCATTTTAGTCCCTGGAAGGATCATGGCTTGTCTCCACTTGGGTTCAGTTTCCTAATACGTGGTCAAGAAATTAATACTCAGTGTGCATTTCACAGGAGTATGCTTATCCAGTCTCCTTGCTGCTGTGGCAAAATGACTGACTATATGAACGACAGTGACTATATGAAGAACAGTGAATATATGAATTCTTGAGTTTACTAAGGTTTTGGACACTGTCTGCTACTACATTCTCATTTAGATGTTGAGGGAAGTACAGCCTGCATGAACAATCTGCTTAATGGGTTGAATATCAGCTGGACCATTATCAGTAGCTCAACATCCAGCTGGCAGCTGAGTGCAATATGCTGAGGGTTGATTCTGGAGTCTTTATTTTTCAATACCTGGAGATCTGGGTGATGAGGTGTATTTGCAAATGACAGTAAATTAGTGGGAGTGGCTGACATGACATAGGGCAAAGCATAAATCCCAGAAGATCTTGAGAGACTTAAGGACTGGGCCATAAGAGGCTCCGTGAAGTTGAATGTGAAGTGTGAAGTTGTGCACCTGAGGCGTAACAATACTGTGAATCCGTACAGGCTGGGAACTGACGGGCCAAGGGGCGGCTTTGCTCAGAAGGACTGGGGGTTATGGTTGAAACTAATCTGAATATGAACCAGTAGTGTGCTGTCATTGTCAATAAATCTGGTACTGTGCTACACTGGGAGTGTGGCCAGCAGATCAAGGGAAATTATTGTTCTTTTGTAGTTGGCACTGATGAGCCTCCACCAGGAACACTCCGCTGGGGCCCACTGGTTTTAAATGTCAAGAAACTGCAGATGTTTCAGTGGATGATTACCAGGTGGTCTGCATGACCTGTGAGGGGAGACTGAGGAAGCGGGCTTTGTCTGATGTGGAGTAGACTAAGGGGTGATCCAGTAGCAGCCTGCGACTATTCGGAGGGCAGTCACAAAGATGGTAGAGCCAAGCATGTCTTGGTACTGGCAGATGATGTAACAAGACAGAGACCTGCTCTCAGCCTGAGAGGTTCACACTGGACATGATGAAAAATTTCTCCACTGGGAAGAGTGTAGCATTGGAGCAGGTTATTCAGAGAAACCGTGAGAATTCCTGCCCTTAAAAGTTTTCTGGAGTTAGTTGTACTATCTATCTATCTATCTATCTATCTGTCGATCTACTGATCTATCTATCTATCTATCCTTATTGTGTCTGGATCTGCAAGACAAAGGATATATTGGAACCTCCTGTCCTTTGATAATTTTACATTCTTGTGGTTTGTTTTTTATTTTGCTTGGGAGCATTTATGTATACATGTGAAACCTCTCTGACTTCAGTGGAGGTGTGTTAACATCCTCTAGCAGTGTGCTTTGTGGTTAATGAATGTACTTCCAATGTGTAGGGGGAGAGGTGGGGAAAGAAGAAGTCAGAGTTGTGTCCCTTTGAACAAGAATGCTTTGTTCAGCCTTGGCACTGATAGTCTTTTGAGCTTTGTCTTAGGGAGTATGGTAATCTTTCTGGCTTCAGGACTGCAGTCTGGCTTTTCTTCCTGTCAAGGGACTGGAGTATAGGCAGAGTTCTACTAGGCTTTTTTTGGGTTTTTTTAAATCTTCCCCATAAAGATGAGAAATTTTCTCCTAGTAATGGAATTCTAATAGTGCTATTGGGGAATCCTCAGTATCCTTGTAGGCTTCCTTGCTTCAAATCAGTCCCTTGACTGAAATAGGGCTGAGAAAGTGGGACCTTAAGTGTGCTTGGGTATCTTCACATGTGCACCCATTTGACTGCTTTGGGGAGCTGGGAATTCCTGGGAAGCGGTTTTAACTCCTTGTATTTCACTATATCAGCATCTCTGTGACAAGGGCTTTATCTGTCACTGATGGATGACAATTCAAGTTCAGCAGAATAGGAAACAAGAAACTTGAAAGCAGCAGAGAGCTTGTGAATTCTTAGAATGTGTTTAGTAGTCGCTGACTGTGGCTTCAAGAGTTAGTAAAGGCACTGTATGTTCACACCAGAAGATCAAGTTTATTTTTTGAGGATAAACATTGGCTTGCTGCAGCCGTATAGTCCAAATCTTTGTGTTTAATATGAAATAATCCTCTGTTCTGACTAGTACACCACTGATTATCCCCCTACCTTCATCTTAGTTGCTGCTTAATTGTTATCTTCCAGAAGTAGTATACCATAACTCTAAACCTGCTATTTTTGTCTGAAACCAATAGTAATTTTATAATAATCTTTAAGTCCGCAGTCCGGCATGTCATGTGAACCTGAAGCACAAAACCGGAGTTGCTCGTGAGTTTGTATTTGAAAGCCACAGCAGGGTAGTGGGTTGTGAGAGAGCTGTACTTCACTTCTCTTTAACTTGAGGCACTGGCGCTGCAGAGCTGGTTGCACAATTTTCTGGAGCTGTTTGTTTGGGCAATGTGTTGCTTGGGCAATCCTTTGAGTATGGGCTGTTGATTCAGGGCCTTCTGCCAACTGATTGCCCAGTTCATTTTCCTCCTGTACCTTGATTCTTGTCTTGCAATCTGTTCTCTAATACAATTATTTACACATGCAAGAATTTTGTTAGCTTTGGAAAATTTTTATCAGTTTTAATAAATTTGTCCATAAATATCTTGTCTGCTTTATTTTTCTAATGCCATCTACTTCCCACCCCCCGGGGCCTCCAGATTTGGCTTTTACATTTGTTTTTTGTAATTAAAGTAGTTCTTAAGTAGCTTAAGATTACAATAAGCGTGTTTAGACAAAAGTTAGAGAGAATGTCTCCTCTCAGGTCTTACAGCTGTGCAAGGCGTGTAGTATGAACATCTAGGTCATGTTAATGGTGCCCAGTGAGACACCATCAAGGCATGGTTGTAATGCACACTGCAGGATCAGGCAGCAAGATAAATTCATGACCTTAAAGAGGTCTTGTAAGACTTGGTGAAGAGTGTATACCATCTAACAGAGAAAGGTGTTGGTTGTATTAATATTAGCAATCCCTGTGGGTCTTGGGCTAGTAGACAATGACCGGCTGGTTTCCTGTCTTTCTCCACATAGTCTCTTCCCCAGGTTACATTCCTCAGTTGTACCTTGTGTATGTCAAAATTGACACGTGCTTCTGTGGTTCCTGTGCGCTTCTTCTCAGTTTCGTTGCTGTCTTAACTCTTAAATGCTCCTCGTAGTTGCAGCCTTCACACTTTTTCAGTTAAGGTCTTCCTCTTCTATTTCACAGCAGTGACTTTCTGATTCTTCAGTTTCTGGATCAGTAGCATATGAGATGTTAGATGTATATTTCTCATATTGCGTGTTTTCTTTAGCAGGTAGCTAGCTGATCTGCCTGCTATGTTCAATACAGACAAAAATACTCCTTTGGTAGTAATATCATAACACTACATGAACAAAAGCTTATTTGTCTCTACTAGCCCCCACCCTATCTGAAAACAACTAAGTAAGATTTAATCAGTTTATCAGGATGCTGGAAGAAGAATATGGAATCAATAGCTGAGTTGCTACAAAGTGCAAAAAATACAGATGCCATCTACAGCTGTTGAAAAATAATTAAGATGTGGTTTTAGTGCATAATAAAAATACGGTGTGTGATGTCTGTGCCATTACATAGCGTTACATGTGCACCAGCTTGTTCTGACATGTAAATAAGGTAGTTTTCATTTCCTTATGAAGCTCTGTAAATAGTGCAGCATACCTGCTGATACCTTCCAAAATGAGGAAGGCGTCTGCAATTTGTGTAGATTATCATCTCCAAGTATGATGTAAACATCACTAGTGAAAAATAACACTGA
>Ga0181612_180373_pt1 | contig 10085 bp, 5 predicted proteins | sample HoacroProtozoa21_FD_119630 | JGI IMG/M metagenome (GOLD analysis project Ga0181612, IMG submission 119630) | Hoatzin crop microbial communities from Cojedes, Venezuel. Combined Assembly of Gp0051906, Gp0051904, Gp0051908
AAGATGTACCTGCTCATGGCACGGGGGCTGGAAGTAAATGATCTTTAAGGTCCCTTCCAACCCATGCCATTCTATGATTAAATGATTCTGTCTGCCATAAATTCTCCACCTCTTTCTTTTCCCCTTTCTTTCGCAACTGGAAATGGAAACGTCTCTCTCTTGATGTCCCAACATGTACTGCAGGGTTAACAAAGTGCATGAGTCACAACCTATCCTTGAATATCTTCACATTGCCACTAAGGGATGGGCTAAAAGAACTAACTACGAGGGTACATTAGCAAAGCATCTTATCGTCTTTGGCTAGAAGATGCTGCAGATTTGCAAATTATCATTAAAAATATCTAATCTTTACATATCATACACAGATATATAGCATTCCTGAAAATGAGAGTGATTATAGAACAAATGGCCAGTTCACACCAACATCAACACGTGAAAAGTGGAATACTTTATCAATAATATCTCCTGTTCCTTAGCAGATGAAGGACCTACTTAAATTAATAACTCCCTGAGGAATTCTTATTAAAATATGAAATATGTGTAATTGCATCATCCATCAGTGAGGGTGAGACCTGTGTTTAGGTCACTTCAGCAAAGGTTAAACTCAACTTTGCTAGTATCAGTTAAGGTACCTCAGCAGCTACACTTCAGGGGTATAAAGGAAGATTCACATGGAAGAACCTGCATGTCTATGGACAGCCAGGTGTGCTCTTTGGGAGAAGATGACATCACTACGTAACAATGATAGGAAAACAAAGGAAGAAAGGTTATTTGCCTTGGCCAAAATCCCTCCTTTGGGTCCAACAAAGACTTCAGGCTGCTTCTCCCACCTCTCCAGTGACTTCTCCACTCCTCAGGCAAAGAAAAGTAGTTCTTTCTTTCTCACACTAGAATGCTGAAATACCTGGATTAATCCTGGAAAGGACAGGAAGATTTGGAGGCAGGCTATTCACATGTTTCATAACATGGAAAAAACATTTTGCATTCAATTGTAATTGGGAGTTACTTTTAGATAGCTCTGTGCTCTTCCTCATTCGCGTGTTCTTACCCATCGCAACAGCCACCTCTGAGCTAAAATTAACTCTGCCATCCATATCTGGGGGAAAGCAAAAGGAATTGTGAGATGCATGACAAAAAAGGCAAACCGTGACTGCATACTAGGAATAGCGTGATCTTATGTTATCATGAAAATACCATGTCCAGCAAAATGTTATTTCATTGTGACTGGAAAAGGGAAGAGTGCTGCCTGCTAAATCATCTTGCCTACAAAGCCCTTCAGGAAGAAATTTTATGTGAAAATACAAGCTGCTTCACCAATAAACACTGAGCAGACTAAGGTACACCCAGTTATGGCTAAAATTTCAACAAATGAGCTATTCCATTATTTTATTTTCTCCTGCAGTACTGAAAATGCAGGTCTTGGGTATATTCTTCAGCTCTGACTCTGACAGTCGTGATGATACAGCACAGTGAGAAAGCTGGGACAGAAATGAAAAGAAAGATGTGGACACACAGTGGAAAGGGAAGGAATCTCCAAAGGGATATAAAAATGTAAATAATAGAAGTAATCTAAAATGTCCTCTTGGGCTGAGTCATTTGCACAAAAAGAAGCTGGGTCATACAAGAAGCAGTTGGAATAATCCTCTGGGAAATGGGAAATTAAAAGCAATGGCCTTTGATGCGACAATACTTGGCTCTAATTCCTAGTATTTATGGGTTTCTCTTCCTGTGTCCCTCCATTATTTTGCTAGCTTCTAGAACAGGGTGAGAAGAGAAAGCTTTCAGTTGCCTTTTTACCTGCAGGACTGTAGCATTTGAATAAGCAGCTCTTTAAAGCAGGGGAAATCTCAGAGATTCAGCTGACTTCTAAATTAATGGCCCTCACAGAGCTAAAAGAAGACACACCATTTCCAAGCAGTAGCACGTCATATGGTAAAAAAACTGAAATAAGCTCTTAGGCAGCCATGAAAGTGGAGAGGACGATTTTGTTAGGAGCTCAAAACTGGGGTCAGTTTGAGCAGTTCTGGTTGAGAAAGCATCCCGATGGACAAAACACCTCTGTGAATTTGGTCTGTGCTAACCTATAAAATGAGGTGCAGTAGGGTAATGCTTTCCTTCAGCTGAGCTACTTCATTCAAATTAGGCTGGGAACAATGTTTTCATGAGTCCTCAAGCCATATATCACCTCCTTCTGTGTACCCTGTCAGAAGTAAGAGGGATAGACATTTTGAGGAGGGCTTTTGATCAGAAAATTCATTCACCATTGCAATGATGACTATGCCCTCTGGTAACTCTGCCTGGGGGGATCCCACACTGGTGCAAAACCCCAAGGAAGGCTGGTAAATGCAGAATCTGATCACCTGCAGAAAGCACTGAAAATTATTCTTCAAGAAAGAAAAGAAGGGTCTCCACTTCTCAGTGTCTTCCTTTGAACTAAAAGGTCTATAAATTTTTAAAAACAAGTACACGGGTACTTTATGGAGAGTGTTTATCCCTACAAGGCAGATCTACCAGCTGCTCCACAAAATTCTTCACAGCCTTTAGTACCCTTTTAGCTTTTACACAGGATCTGAGACATGAAAGATTCTTTAACATATTAAATCCCATTACCCAGACAAGAATAATTCACATTATCGCTACAGCTATGCAGCATGCAGCAGTCTTGTGCTTCTTGAGGTGTGTTTGCTATAGGTCTTACAGTTCACAGCTCACAGATATACAGTTCACAGCCTGGTTCAATAAGCTGACGTTCATAAAGAAAGTTAGTCTATTCATATCCATCCTAACAGAAGATACTCTATCTGCAGTAATTTCTGTCCTCCTCCAAAAATCCTCACAATACAAAGAAACACCTTAAATGGTCCATTTTTTCTCTGCTTATTTTGAACCAGACGGACATTGTGCATTTTGTTCTTTTGTGCATTTTTATTCTTCTTAGTTTAAAAAAGTTGTCAGTGATGGAGCTCGTTTTGCCCATGATAGCTCAAAGTTTATCTGAAGGAATTGGCAGGTCTGATGAAAGACCATAGACCAACATTGCAAAGGCGCACCCCCAACTTTATAACTCTTTGTCACAAAAAATAAGTGAAAAAAGAACACTTTCTCAACCTTCTCTCATCATTTCTACTGCCTCAGCAAGTGTAGGATCTGTAGGAAGATCAGACAGAAGACAAGCAACATTGTTGTGATGCATTTAGAAGCCAAAGCTGCTTTCTGGAGAACTTATATCTTGAGACATCCTCCTCCACCTACATATGCAGTGTAAATTATGGGCACGTAGTACCCATGAACACTCCCCTCTGTAATCATCATTAAATAAATTTGTTGAAGAAAGTCTTTAGAATTGTGGGAATATCTGTGATCCTGAATCCTTTGCTCCTGCATCTTCTCAGTTATGCGTGAATTCGGGCTGCTGCAATGGGCTTAATATGCTCAGCTACTCCTCACTTAAAGAGCTCCAGGTTTTGTGCCTGTAGCATTGGCTTCAATGTTTATAATGTGAATGATAGATCTAGCTTCAAGAATAGGCCTGATTTATGACTGTAATACTGCAATATCCAGGACGGGGCCTCTGCTTGCCCTCCCTGCATTTCACTCCACCCTTGCAGACAAGGCAACAAAGGAGAAGAGGGCTACAACCCTGTTACGAAAGACTGTGGCTATGTGCTCCAGCAGTTATATCTGGATCTTAAGATCTACAGCTTCTCTGATAAATAAAAGAACAATATTCTGGTAACTTCATTTCACTAAATTTTTGACCCTCAGCTATAGAAGAGAAAGGATCTTTAATATGTGGCAGTGGAGGGATTACGTGATTGCTGTAGTGAAGATCTTCGAGGGAACAGTTAATCCTTGCTTCTGCATGGAAATGCTGTGATTTAAGCACACTAAGAGGTTAGATTCAGCTTGTTTTCTCGGTATGAGAAGTGCAACAATTCTTGTGCTGTTCTTTGGCCTCTTGTCTGATAGTGTGTCCCACTGTTGTGACTTCTCATTTTAACCAGGCATAATGAATAGCTTTATGCTAATGTTTTTACTGGTACCTGATTGCCTGGAAAATAAGTGTTTCTCCACGGCTGCATTTCCATGGTATCCTGCCAATGGTCTCCTGGGGTGCATTAAGAAGAGTGTGGCCAACAGGTCGAGGGAGGTTCTCCACCCCTTCTACCCTGCCCTAGTGAGGCCCCATCTGGAGTATTGTGTCCAGTTCTGGGCTCCCCACTTCAAGAAAGATGAGGGGTTACTGGAGAGAGTCCAGTGGAGGGCTACGAGGATGATTAGGAGCATCTGTCCTACGAGGAGAGGCTGAGGGAGCTGGGCTTGTTGAGCCTCTGAGGGTGACGGAGCACTGGAACAGGCTGCCCAGGGAGGTTGTGGAGTCTCCTTCTCTTTAGATATTCAAGACCCGCCTGGACAAGGTCCTGTGCAGCCTGCTGTAGGTGACCCTGCTTCGGCAGGGGGGTTGGACTAGATGACCTACAGAAGTCCCTTCCAACCCAAAACATTCTGTGATTCTGTGATTCTTTAACTAGGTACAGTAAACTACCACTAATACAGTATACTAAGGGGATCGTTCTATAGTGTAGGCAAGCTGATTTTTTATACCAAGCATGCATTTTTCTTTTCTGCATTTTATCCTATCATCTCTACCCACCTTGAATCACTGTAACCAACTAGCTTTGTCACTCAGTTTCACAGTCTGCTTTCAGACAGCAGTATCTTCTGTGGCTTTTTGCTTGGGCAAGCCGTACCTTTTTAAAGTTAATTTAGTCTTTCCTTGTAAGTTAGTATGCATCTAGTCTCCGAATCACTTTTGCTGCTCTTTTCTTTCTCTCTTCTTTCTTTCTTGTCATTTTTTCTAGTTGTAGGATGCCAGAACGGAATGTGGTATTTCAGGTGTAGTCACCGGCGCTAACAGGGAGGGAAAGTATCATCTTCCTCCTCTGCTGACAGAATGTGCGACCTCCACAAAAATATCACTGTCCTCCTTGTTCCTCCCACCCCCTTCCAATTCCTAAACATGCATTCCTTTCAAAACACCTGGGGTGTAGTAACCCAGGAAGATGCAAAGACCTGAGATAAAGCAGGAGAAGGCTGGGAAGGCAAAGAAAAGGAGGAAGAGTTCAGTAGAGGAGGACTGTATAAACCTACATGTGTTATGGTGGTCAAAAGCAGGTAACAAAGGATCAATGATCATGGAGGAAAAGAAGCAGGGAACTGATTCACCAGGCTTTTCAATCTTGTGTATTCAATCATACTTGTAACTAAGCGGAGGCAAATCCTAACCAGGCAGCGAGGCTGCATTTTACATCTGCTTTGTCAGATCGTAAACAACGGCACAATGTGTAAGACAGTGGAGAATCAAACCCCATATGTTCTCAAATCTGCTGAGCCTTTTAGATGCCTTTTTTTTTATACAAATGGGGAATTCATCAAATTCAATTTTCCCTACAAAGACTTTCGGTTTCAACAGACAAACATGTTTTCCTGAAAAAGGCTTTATATGGAAACACTCCCAACTCGCAGTGCTCTGCGGTTAGAGCTCCTCCCCCCTGCGGGCTGAAGCCAGCCACTCTTCCAGGCCGGGGAAGCAGGGCAAACCGGGAAACACCCTTGGTACCACCAGCGGCTGCGACACCTCGGCACGGTACAGCCTGCAGAGCGCAGAGTGAGTGGGACTGTCATCTGAAGTGTGAGGAACACATTGGCCCAGATTCCCTGCAGATCTGGGTTTCTGTTTTGCAGAGCCAGCAGGGAAAGCAACGTGTTTCAGCTCTCCCTTCCTCTCCCCCACCATAGCCAGGTGACCGCCCTAACCTACGCCATCTTCTGAAAGCCCCCTAGATACCAGCAGCAGATGTCAGCTGGACCCAGCACCTCGATCCAACCACATGCCTTCCCCACACAAAATTGCAAGTTGGCCCAAAAACCAGGATTTTGGGTTCAGCATCCGCTGAGAGGAACTGCATGATGCAAGGCAGGTCGCTATGGCAGAGAGCAACACTAATCCAACTCATAATCTGCTCTGCCAACCTCCCAGCGTTGCCATCAGACTTCTAGGTTGCTGCTCCTTGAAAGGACATCCCAACTGGACAAGAACAATACACAAGCTTGCCAGCTCCAGCCTGCTCACATAAGCCACCCTGCAATGAGAATCAGAGGAATTAGGACTAATCAGAAGGCGAGTCCTTTTGGTCCCTCAAAAAGGATTATAATCAGAAGGCTTATTTTGCAGAAGGAACAGTTTTACTGGCTGCAGTGATTTACTCTAAGTAAAATTTACATAGAACTTAGTTTAGGTTATAGAATTAAACCTCAAATTGTTAAAATTAACCTAATGGAAAAAAAACATTTAAAAATCCATACAGCAGTCTATCAAAGGCAGCTTGAAAGTAAAAGTCGTGCACCGTTCCTTTGCAAAGAAACAATAAAAGCAGGATTGAAAGTTTGGCCTGACCTGTCTAAGCACGTCAAATTCTCAGTTATATTCTGATGAACTTGTAAGCAGTTATTCAATTTGGATCCTGTGGCAGATTCTCCACATGTCAGAGCGTGCAGAGCTGGAGTACAGACAGAGGGATGCACATACAACGGCAGCACCTGGAGTGCAGCAGGTCCTCTTCCCAAGTCATTTTTCTGAATGTCTTCTTGACCCCAGCTCTGGTAGCCAGCTTTGCTGGAGGAATTCACCATCATTTCCTTCTCATTAGAGTAACAGGTTTTAGCAATAAACAGCTACCAGGTATAGAGATGGATGCTTTTGAAACAAGACAAGCAGGTAAAGAGTGTCTTTTTACAGTTTCACCAGTTTTCAGTGTTGCTCATATTCAGGTGGGGGCACTTGGTCTCCTGTCGTCCCTTCAGTATCCACCTAAGGCATGCAGGTGTCCCCGAATTTACAACAGCGCATTATCACACATAACCAGTTAACATAGTGTTAAAGATCCCCAAAAAGGTTACTTTTAGCTAAAATAATTTTCTGCTAGTGCTGGGAAAATTTAATGTGTTTCCATGGTATTACAAATCAACATTCTTTTTTTTCTTCTTTTTATCAACTTTTAATATTTCAATATAAAAATGGATAGCATATAAGAAAATGCAAACATGATCTTATCTTGTATAGTGCTGAACAGCTGCATGATTTCCACGTAGATGCATAGAAAATCATAGAATTTATCCTGCGTTCTTCATATAGACAGTGAAAACCAGAACAGACGAGCAGATCATTTGGACCTGGTAGTTCTGTGTCTGTAACAAAGTGTTAAGTTACAAATAAATAAATTACTGGAAGATTGTCTTCTGTAATGCTTCAATTTACATAAAAATGAAGAACTATAGACATAAGTTTAAGTGCACCTAAAAAGAAAACCAGAACATGAATGTTTATGGGTGCAAGCAAGCGAATGCTGAATAAAACCTTCAAACAAGAATTCAAGGCAGCATTTTGTTGCCTAAGTATTTTTATGGCACCATTTTAAGAATTCTGAGTCCCGAGAGAAACAGAAGGTGTCCTTTGGAGGACCTGCTGGAACTCTCCACGTGAGGAAGCAGATGGAACTTGCAGCTTGTTCTTCCACTTTTGTGGTAAGGTATTTTTGTAGAAGAGTGTAATTCTGGTTTCTGCGCTACTGCTCACTTGGTGTATAATCTTTAGCACATCATAAATACCCTTCCAATGCCACTTCCTATGAAGTGCTGAGTATCTTCATGCAATATTGAGACAACATTAGAAACATTTCACAGAAGAAATATAAATTTCCCTGTCAGTAAAGAAAAAAAAGAGATGATAGATATTGCATGGAGTCCTACTATTCCAGCTCCTTAGACGTCAGCTGGAGTCAGGCCACTCAGAGTCTCATAAAAGACATCCATCATTGTTTAGTATCTCACCAACGGGTTTTGTGGAGATTATTTAGGAAGGGATCCATCTCAATTAACAGCCTTAAATTTCGGTGTCTAAAATAATCTTCCAGGTTTTCCTAAGCCCAGCAGAGTGACATGGGGACCTACAAATGCCACTTTGGTCCTTGCTAAGGTGAGAGCCTTAAAAGGGGTATAGAGACTCCAAAAACATCAAGCCATGGAGTTATCACAGGTTGTCCCTATGACTCTCTGCATTTCTTTAGGCAGGTGTCACGTTTTCACTGTGAGGGAGCTGAAATACCGGAGTACCGCTTTTCACAAGCAAGCAGTTCTCATCACTGTCACATGAAGCAAGATTTAATCTTGTGGAAAAGGGCAGTCAAAAGTTTCCTCTATGATTCCAGATGACCAGCACATCACCCAGCCTGGAGCAGCAGAATCACCGAGAGACTGAAACATTGCCCCAACCCCCCCTCTTAACATGAGCTTCTCAGTCAACCTGTAGGAATATCCGCCACAGAAAGAGTTTCCGTGTGGTAAACTCTCTTCCAGTTTGAGTCCTTTGGCCAAGATGATATATTTTCAAATACTACATTATAACTCAGAAGTTTTGCATAAAGTTGATGCAAAAAACTATGAGATGAGATTCTATGGGCTGTGCAATGCAAATTCACAAATCAATCCATCGTAATAGTCAAAGCTGACCTGGAAATACAGCAGGATTTTTTTCTTTGTTTTCCTAGTTCAGACTACTAACACAGCCAGGAAATTCACTCAGTGTAAGTGTATTCACCAGAAAGTACTGTTTCGTTTTTGGAGTGTGCCTCTGAGAAAAGTTGTTTTATTTAAACAAGAAGAGAAGAGATCAGATTAACAAGTGTTTTTCTTCCTCTTGCAAGCTTTAGCAGGCTTAGCAGGTGCAATTTACTATGGGAATAATAGGAAACAATACGGAAATATTTGTTCTTTATTATTTGCATTACTGCAGCACTTGCAAACACCTGTCAGGCATCACTCCACAAATGTGGAACAAGCCAGCTGGACAGGCACAGAGAGCCAGGAGCTACCAGGACAACTCTGATCAGCACAATGAGCAGATCGGCGTCCTTGCTCCTGATTGTATTATTCCATTAAAAATGACACTGTTTGTAAACATTTCATAAAAAAGATTATGGGTATGCTCACAAAGGATTTTTTCTATGATTTATCTCAGATTTTTTGTTAGTATTTTCAGTTACCTGTTTTTAAAAGCTGTCTCCTTTTGGAAACTACCTCTTACTGGTTACTGAATTTCACTGTTGTCTAGCAGGCCAATTTGGTTTTTTTTTTTCCTTCGAGTTTTTCAAAGAATTTTAATAGATTCTGAGAACATGTCTTTCTCTTACAAAATGTGGGATGTCTTTACCTATCTACTTTCCTAAGCATTACACTAAGACAGGCACGTGGACCTGGAACGCAAATACCTTTTAACAAACTAAAAACTCCTACAGTGTGGTGCCACTGTTTTTCTAACTCATCACTAAAGCAATAACTTTCCAAACTCCCAGAACTGCTTGCGAGTCTAAGACCTCACTGCTACTTCAGCCACTCCGTATATTTCCTTTTCTCCATAATCTTCGCGTAAAGAGCATGCTGGTTTATCGGCTGGCAGCCCCTGCCTGCCACCCCAGCCCCAGGCTTCTCCGCACCAGAATACCGGCGTCATGCCAGAGAGGGGAGAACAGTCCTACAGAAACCAGTGTCTTAGCTCCTTATTCCCCAGATTCCGGGGCCAGTTTTTCTCGGGACTTCATAGTGGATTCATCTGTTCATTTCCCCTATGGCTTTTGACAGCTGTAAGATTTCTGCTGACTTTCCCGAAGAAAGGAACCTGGTTGATCGGGAAAGCAGAAGGAGCGTGACTCTGACGTGCGAGGAGAAGGAAACCTTGTGTCAGCAGTCACCAGAAAGGTGAGGAAAGCCCGAAGGAGCCACAGATCCCAAGCGCTCAGATTCGCGTCGCTGAAACTGGTTATCTGAACACGCTGGTATGTCTTCTGCGTTAATTAGATGCTATTTAACTATCTCAGAGGCTTCACAGGGCCCCAGGACAGCTCCCACCATTCATTCAACCCTTCCTCACCCCCCCCCCCCCCCCCCCGGGGGGGCCCCACGGGGGCTGGGCGCCCGCGGCGACGCGGTGGCGCCCCCCGCGCCGGGCTGGGCGCAGTGGGGGGTGGGGG
>Ga0181612_121346_pt1 | contig 10084 bp, 5 predicted proteins | sample HoacroProtozoa21_FD_119630 | JGI IMG/M metagenome (GOLD analysis project Ga0181612, IMG submission 119630) | Hoatzin crop microbial communities from Cojedes, Venezuel. Combined Assembly of Gp0051906, Gp0051904, Gp0051908
CTTTGAGAAACATTTGTTAGTGGGAATGCTATGATAGCCCCCCCCCCCCCCCCAAAAAACCACTTTTACCCTTTAAAATTTCCAATTTTTTTTTTTTTTTTAGAAGTTTACTAGTATCATTTAAAAATTCTACAACTAATGGCGATACAACATACAAATAAGTAGAATTTAGAATTTAACCTGTACTCTAATATGCTAATAAGAATCATGGAGGGAAGAAAGAAAGGAAATAGAAAACAACACTTTGTTTAAAGTTTATGTTGAACTACGGAGTATGTAATTATTGTTATTTACAGATAAGAACGCAAGAAAGGGAATAGTTATAACAAAAAAAGTAGTCCTGAGGCTGGGCTCTGCAGAAGTAGTCTTAGACACCCAAGTGAAAACTGAGCCTTGTTTGGATCCCTGCTTCCGCCTACCATACTGTGTCTTTTTCCAGTAGTAGAACTTCAGCTTAATGGTTTTGCTTTCACACCTAACCCCAGAATATTCCGGCAGAGGTACGTTACAGACTTGATCCCAAATGCTTAGGCACCAAATGAAGTCAGTGAAGCCACTCAACTCCCATTTAAGAGAGAGAACCTTTAACCATCAAAGAACAACGTACCGTGGTATTTCTCTCTATCATGGGTGAAGGCTGTGGAGTGGAACCAGGTGTCCTTATTTCGTCTATCATCATTTTGACTTTTTCAGGCACTTTGGTGGCATCGCTACAGATTTCCTGCCACCCAGGCAGCTTGGATTTCAGGAAGTCCGCACACTGCATCCAAGTTTAAGAGGTACTTGTCAAAGATAGGCTTTTTCATAAAATTGCACAGACCTACTTCTTCATTTTCCTTATACCAAAAATAATAACACCAGCAAAATGGAAATATTTTCAAAGATTTTTGGAAGTAATACCTCTTGGAACAAATAAGATGTTGTAGAAAGAGACAGGGTCAGATACTGGAAATACCTGATCAGTCCATACATTTTTCCCTTAATATATGATTTTAAAAGTCACAGTAACCCTTTATTGTTGCTTTATTTTATACGTTTAAGAGAATATTGCATCGTAAGCATTTTGTGTGAACTGATCACACCACTTGTCTGGCACTACTCTGTTCTTAAGTGCTACATTAGTGCTTTAGAGCTGATCTACGTACTCAGAAGATACTTAAGCTCTCCTATATGATTAGATTTCAGGAGCTGCATTTCTGTGTACACTATGCCACTGACCTGAACATGATAGAAGTGCATGTGCTGGGTAAAGCTGCAGTGCTTGTCAACCAGAAAACAGAATCTTCTTTTTTCTTCAAGGAGAGCTTCTCTGCAGCCTTCTGCAATAAATCTCTGAATATCACTCTGTCGGGAGGTCACGGTTTCCAAATACTGGGGGACAGGGGGGGAGAGGGGGTGTGTTAAAAAAAAATAATGAAAAAACCTCACATGCAGTCTCTGAGTTTTATCTGATCCTATACCCAATTACTGAAGCAAACTCTGAAAGCCTTAGAAAAAGGTTTTCGAAAGGTGGGTGGGGTAGGGTCACTTCTACTTCCAATTCCTTCTCTTTCCATGCACACACCCAACTTCCCTAGTGCCATCAAGTAAATGCATAATCTCATTACAGGCAATCAATAATCTATTTAGGGGGTGAGGAGGGGCAGAAGCGAAGCAAACCAAGAAACAGTCTTTTAGCCTCTAAATAAAATGCTGTGGTAAATAAGAATATGACATCAAAGCAGCAACTGTGCAGAGCAATTTTAACACCACAGGTGTTCTAATTAGACTAATTACCTTCATCTGCTCCATAGCAGTTACATTTACTCTCACAAAGCTATCATGAATCTCTACTTCATTTTAGAGAGGGGAAAATGAGTTCCTAAAAAGATTAAACTGTATTTGTCTGAGATTATAAGGATTCGTGGCTAAACAGTGATTAAATGCTAATACTTGAATTCTCAGTCCAATACCTAAAAAAAAAGAACTGTTATGAATGCAGGTTAAAAGATAGGTAGTAAGAAATGGGAGCTAGTACTATTTATGTTCACTGTACTGTGTTATAAAAAAAGCTTTCTTTGAAAAGAAAATTAAAATAGAAAAATATGGAGAAAAAAAAGGATCTAGCATGAAATAGAAGTATCGTGCAAATAAAAATATCAATGGCAAGTATGTTCTGAGGTATACGTGACAACCAGAATACGGCTTACTATTTAAAATAGTTTCTTCATTGCCTTGCCATTTCTTATTTCGCCTCAAGATGGCAATGCTGCTTTAAGATCAGTAGGAAAGGTGCTAATAAGTGATAGCAGAAGTTGGCATTTGCCTACTTTGGGAAATTCATTTATAGCCCATTACTACCGTATTTGCATAGCATAGCTGACTGCCTATATAAACCTCTGCATAAAGGTGTAGTTACACAGGTATTTAAAAAAAAATTTCAAGTAACAGTCACGGGATGAGACCTAGAAACTGAAGCAGAAGTCTCTCGAATATGTACAGCAGTGCAGTTCAGAGCTTAATTTGAACTGGAATATATACTCTAGGAGTGCCTTCAATATAAACCACCTTTGAGGAACCTAAAATACATGTTCTTTGAAACTGTAGAGTTTAACTGTTGCCAAGCAACTTACAGAGGAGTTGTGTGTATTAACTAATAACAGTGCATACATAAAAAATTGTGGTAAGCTTCGCAAGTCAAGTTTTAAAACAGACTCAGATGGGACCTGTAATAGCTTAACATTTTCTTTTGGCTAGTTCTCATACAAAGAAAGAAAGAAAGAACTGAAGAGACAATACACTGACCTCCATTTCTTTATGCTCGTATTTCATTACATTTCGTGCTCCTTGACTTTTTCTTCTGATTTTTTTCAGCTCAGCCTGAGACTTCTCTAAAGAATCTAATTTGCTTCTGTGTTCAGTTTGGTACCTCTTTAAAGTTGCCTGCAATCAAAGCGTTTAAAACATTTCATAATGTGCTCAGCAATGTAATTGGGGAAGTGACTAAAAAGCGTTCCCATAATCTACGAGATATCGCTAATACACATCAAATGAGTTTGGCAATTGCCTTTCTCAACTTTAGTCTGAAAATGCCATTAAGTCATGCTTTGGTTCCCTTTTCAACTCAAAGTAAGCATAAAACCTTTTGCCATGTTCATGTATCTAAAGCTCAAGTCTAACATATTGATTAATTGTTAGGGAACAACTTCTGAAAAATTCTTTGACTAGCAATAGAAAAATAAAGTATGACTTTAGAATTGAACGTACTTACGTTCATGTATTTTACATCCAGGTCTGTTTTCTTCTCCAGTTCAGATATAATTTCTTTATGAAATTTTTTGAACTTTAAAAGCAAATGAATGAAGGATTATTAAAAACTGGCAAAAAGTAATTTATAACATCAAAAGGAATATAAATTTAAAAAGAAATTGTTTAACTTACACTCTCCTCTAGACTGTCATTAAGTTTCTTGTGTGTTCTTGAAATTTCTACCAGAACTTGGCCTGTTGATAAACATACAGCCACATTGGTTTCTTTCATAGAGTTCTGAATTTAGTTAACAAAGAGCAGTAGTAAAATATATTTAGTGTATTTATTAACTAGAATATATTTAAGAGGGATAGGAAATTTCTTGCTGTTGCTCATCACAGTAGTTTACATAAACAACTAAATCTGGCCACAGACAAACCAAGAAGGTCATAAGTGAAAGAAGAATAATTAACCAATCATTATTCTACAACAGGAGCACACAGTGCCAGACAAAATAAATACTTCCTTCTCTCCAGAACAGCTCATACCGACTTAGTAACAGCCTCTTTTCTTGCCAAGTCAGAGAATAGCACACAAGAACTAGAGATAGTTGTTACTACCCAAAAAGCTGCTCTCCATTTTTCAGTCTGGAAATTAATGTTTATTAACTGCACTTTCAGAATTAACAAAGTAGCCTTTCACATGCATTCACAGCATATCTGCTAAAACAGATCTGATACCTATGCCGATTAATTTCCCATGCTGTTTTATCAGGAATTACAGCTTGACTGCAAGGCATTAACGAACAGCCAAGATGCAGCAGGTCTCTCAGCATCCTCTCATCAGATCCTAAATAAGCCTGTTATGCTCTGCTGTCTTCCAGCACAAAGTTACACAGCTTGCTTTTAACTGCAAGCAGTTAAACGCTGAACTGTTTCATTTTGCTTTAGGAGGATATAGAGGAAAAACACCTCAATCCTTTGGGTGTGGTTCTGTGTGCAAACCAATGTAAACTGTGCCTGCTGCAGCCCTGCCCTGTGTGCAGACAGCCACATCATCCCGCTCCGGATTCAGATGGCCACATCATCCCTCTCTATTGCCTTCTTGGCTGGCACTGACAGACGGAGTGCGTGCCAGCCTCGCCTGGGAGACTGCAACACGCTGCTGACAAGGGTAGCTGGCAGTGTCCTGAAGTGCCCAGTCTGACTTCACCCAGATGAGACCCGTAGGCAGGCACCAGGTCTCAACCAGGAGCCATTACAAAAATCTGGAAGCGTCATGGCCACGATCAGATTCCCAAACTGTGCCGCATCCAGAAGGCTCAACCAGAGATGTGCTTTACTGCCATTCCATTTCCAGGGTAAGAACAGCAGGCTCAGTTCTGCAGCTGGTTCACTAGCACACCTCCTACCTATTCTTCAGTCAACCTTGTGGTTATCCCACCACGAAGGATTTGCCATGCAGGTGCTTGCAGCACTGGACCTGCAACAGTGCTGTCCTAACGTACAGGCAGGCCTTCCAAAGCTACGCACAGTTCTGTTACTCTGATTATGCGTCACTGGCAAAGGCACTGCATGGGGCTGCTCTGTGTGTCCCCTCCTATTTGTTATCTTACATGATTTTCAGCTTCCTTTTTAAAAAGGGGAAATTAACTGTTCAACACACTGCTTTACAAATCTTGTTTTCTGCCATCCATATTCTTTGAGAACCCCTCCTGAATTAGTCACCAAAGACTTATCATCCCATAACGCTTCAGATCCTTCAGGTGCACACAAAAGCTCCCAAAAGGTGCAGATAATGAAAAAATTTAGCTAAATAAAATGAATGACGGAACTTTCCATGTGAACCTCCTCATCTTCTCCCTTCTCAACATCTCCCCAGCCATCAAAACCTCTCTCCCCATAGTGCATACGAGTGATTTGGTGACCTTCCCATATGACATAGATGCATTCTCATAGTGCCTGGGTATGTATTGTCACCTTTCCCCCTTCTTCTCTGTCATTCTCAAGCTACAGCATTTCAAAATTTTAGTTTTTTTGAAATGAGAAGTGTATCGCCTGTTCCGTGAAGCAGTATGACGCAGTAGATCTATAACTAGGTAATGTTAAATGTGGGTCTGCATTATGGTTATGGGGGAACATGCGGCGGTTCAGGACGAAAAGCATGCGTCTCTCTGGCTCTTCAGGAATCCCTCTTCCTGTCCCGGTCCCCACCTCTGTGTCTCTTTGCACAACAGACTACACGAGACTTGGAAGGAGGAAACAGAACACAATAAGAACAGTCAAGCCCTGGATTACCAAGAAAAAGGAATTTGCACTTAGGAGGGTAGATGGGAGAGACAGAGGAGTGTTGTATTTTTGTTACATACATTACAGACATACACAGATATTTTCTGAGTCCTTCTGTACAGCCTACAGAGTGCTATGCTTTTTTTGTTTGTACTTAAAGTTACTGGCGACTACAGAAATATAAATACTATAAAAAGTGAGAGGTGCTATAGTAATTAGTTACTCATATGCAATAGAAAAGTAATACAATGTAGTTACGTAAACACTTGAAGTAATGCGAGCAAGCCACCTTGTTATTTTAAGGCTGTAGAAGTGAATGCACTTTAGTCCACAGTGTTTCTGTTTCAAACTCAACTGAAAAGGTACAGTTTAGACTGTCATGGGCTTTTAAAATTAGAAGAATTTTGTAAACACTTGTCTGCAACTTAAAAAGGAAAATAAGTGTTAAAAGAAATCACGAAAAAATAATTAAATACAAATAAAACTACAAAGTTTGTTCGGTTTTAAATATGCACACTGGAAAACTATTTGGGAAGTTATAGAAATTCAGGGTGAGTGTTGAAACAACCCTCAGAATAATAGCCCTTATAGATTTTTGTTCTTTTTAAAATGAACTTATTCTCACTCTTTGTAAAAAGTATGTTCTGAGAATCTGCTGCCAAAGCAGCGCGCTTAGCTAATACTTGGCAACACTAACGCAGCCAACCCCAGCGTTCCAAGTACTGACAGGCATCCAACAACGCCGGGTATTGACTCCGCTCTCGCATTGCGCTCTCACACTCCCTTCCTCTGGCCTGCCCTGCCACCACAGTGTAAACGCTCAATAAAGCAACCCATTCACCTGGTGCGTCAAGAATGGAAAACCTGACGCTCGGAGGCTGTTATTTTTGTCTCACACAGCACTTGAACTGACTGCAGCCTTCAAGTCTTTAGGCTTTAAATGCTTGGTTAGAAACAGGTTTTTTCATCTTTATTACAAAGAATACTGCCAAAACATGTCCTGAAATGAGAACAACTTTAAAAACTATGCTTCCTTCTACATGGTTTATTATGGAGTGTTCTAGAACACTTAAACAGTATTCTTAGATGTCAGTGACTATCTCTAATTGCATTTTCTTTTTCTCTCAACCAAAGACTCCCTGGATGCTGTGCAATGAGCAAAAGCCATTGTATGCTGGAACCTCCTTACTGTCACTGGTAATCCACAGGCACTGTATGTACCGGCTCACCTATTCAACTTCCTCTTTCATGTTTTCAATGAACACTTTGAAAAGAACCCATAGTAAGCATACTCTGACGTATTAAGATTTAAATGCAGTTTATAAGTCAGATTCTGCACTTTGAATAGATAGAGAACATTTTCAAAGTGAACATATGGTCCTTTACTGCTAGTTTAAGATAATGGGTCAGCCACATCTTGATGTCCCTCCCAAATAAGATTTATACAAGGAGACAAGTTTTTGCAGAAGACTAATTCAGGAAAGGCAAAATAAACCCTAGCCTACATGTAACAGTGTCCAAGTGGAATGGAAGTTGAACAACTTCAATATAATATTTTGATTTTAATTACAATGTTGAATTATAGAATAGCTCTAATAAAGACAATGGGTCACTATTATTAATAACAGTATAAGCTAAGGCCAGGCTCTAATGTTCAGTAATTATTCATCTTGTAAAAAGGTATAGAAAACTACTTAAGGTGAAGAAGACAAACATGTATTTCTCACGTCAACTGAAAATATTTTGCTAGGTATTAAAGCTGCTCATGATCAGGTGTTATATACAAGAGCTCATAATACATAATAACCAAATGTTAACTTTGTCATCATTTATTGGCAAACCCCAAACCTATCAAACATAACAACATGACTAGAGTGCACGATAACAGACTGCTTATGTCCCGTTTGTGGCAGACATACTGTAAACTTCAACCAGTTTTAGGCATCATATTATGCCACGAACTAATAAGCCGAAACCACTGGCCTTTATGATAAACATAGCTATTAAAATACTTGCCTTTCAAAGATACTTTTTTCTGCCTTCCATTCCTCACACTCTACAAATGAAATCTTTGTGACTAATTTTCCCACATTTGTTTTAGAAAACAAAAAGATAGTTGTAAATGTTTATAGATAGTTGTTCTGTTATTTTGCTATTACCTTGTAAGTGCACTACAGGGAGAGAAGAAACAATTTCTTGCAGGTAGGGATTTTGGGGGAACACATCAAATACCTTTAACTTAAAAATAAGTCAAACCTTTCTCATGTATGGTGCTTGAAACCATGCTACATAATGCAGCTATAATCCAAAATACGACCATGAACAGTAATGCCAAGTTCCGTGGTAAATTTATTTTAGTTCCAGTTAAGTTCATTTCACAGGTAGAAAGAGCTTTTAAGCTGAAACTTCAGGAATTTGTGGAATATTTTGAGGCTTAACCAAGGCTGTTGGCTCTATCTATGTTTTCTATTGAGAAAATAAGACAGACTTGAATTCCATTAATGTTGTTTGGTTTGCTACCAAGAAAAAAACAATCGCTAACCCAAAATGTGTAACAGTTATCTCTCCATACACAGCATCCCATGAGCAAGACAACATCCTTAAAAGACTGCCTTCACAGCAGATGAACAAGGAAAGCAATTTCTAAGAGAAATCCTCATTGTAAAGCAGAATACAGAACTTCTGCAGCAGTTAAACTTCAACCTCACTGTTCACGCCGGGTGATTGTACTGGTTATTTATCTTTATAGCTTATGTTGACTGTTCTTAAGAATAGAAGAGTGGAAGAATTAGTTCAAGTTAGAAACAAAAATGGAATTCAATGAATAGAGTTCTGTCATATAAACAAATATGAACAGCTACCAACAAAATCACTTAAAAGTTTAAAAACACTAAACAACTATATTAGAATCAACGGAAGTACCAATTGCATCACCTTACTTGAAATACACTTCAATTTTGTTTTATTTAGAGGACGTTGCTCTTGAAAAATGTCACATCTCTAAATAGAGAGACTTTCTTAGATGTCTGGGAACGCACAAAGAGCTTAATTATATCACTCATTTATCTCCTGTTTTCCTATTCTGCATTCAGGGCAGGTCTAGTAACTTCATGTCTTAGAGATGAAACCACATAATTATTTACATTAAACAAGAGAATGAAAGGCTAAGTCAAAGCTACGCATGGAGACAATATAGTTCAAGGGTATTATTAGATGCCATTTCTGTCAAGATGCTCTTTTCCAAGTTTCTCTTTGCCCAGAAGAAAGATGTTTATGACAAGGGAAAGTTAGAAATAAAGTCCTTTGAAGCCAGTAGCCCCTGAAAGGTAGTAAAATAGAAAGTTTCAAAGGAATACAGTATAACAAATAAATATGACTGAACTTAACATCTGTTAAGCCTCAAATGCCTTAAATCGATCATTCTTTCATAGGAGGGATTCATTTGAGAAGGGTTTAATTGTACAACAGATGCTTTAAAGAAAGGAAAACCCCTTAAGGGAATTTCATGTGAAAGAATAAAATCATAAAGAAGGACAAAGAAATGTGAAACTTCCCAAGCTCTAACTGCAATTTGCTCTAACACAGTTTGAACAGAACACTTTAAAAACCCACAATCTGTAGAATTAATACTAATACAGACATAAATCAATAGGACTAGGTCAAGTCTACCTTTCCTTACTGCATGAACGAACATGAAATAGGAAGCAAGGAGTAAATCTCTCTACAGTTCATTTTATAAAGCGGCATTGACACATGACCACTCAATGCCATTTTATGAAGGTGACTGCAGAAGGTGAAGAATAAAAAAAGACTAAAATCTACAATAAAGAATAGGGGAAGAGATTTCAGAGTATAATAAAGTATTTTAAGTCCACTACACATGCTAGATGTACTGCCCTGAAGCAGCACCTCTAAACAGATAGTTACGTTTCACTAGAACAGCAAATAATAAAATCTGCAAATAAAACAATAGAAGCAAAGAGAATTTCACATTCTAAACGGCATTCTCAGATAAATTTGTGTTTTAAAATACGCAGAGTTCTCACGAAGGCTGTGAACAACAGATATGTTTCTGCAATCTAATAAGCAAATAAGTTAATTAGCTTAAAACAGATTATACATGGGTTAAAGGAAATGAAAAAAACATCCATGGCAATGGCTGAAATCTGTGTATTCATGTACTAGTCCAGTAAAATAAAATACAAAAGTGGTATTGATTATGAACCATGAGTAATCAAATGAACATTATGATATTACTGATCATGTAAAAATTAAAAGTACTACAAGATATAAAAATGTAGTCCTGCTAACCGCATGTGTTGTCAAAGTCATTTACATTAGGCTCCCCCACAAAATAAACTGCAGCAATTTTTCATTTAACATATAGTCTCGCACTTTCAGCTCCCCTTTAACTGCGTAGGCATTTTATATGAAGCTGCTTTCAAAGCATCATTTCTCATCTAAAGTTAGCTCACAATATTTCAAGCAATTATCTGAAACTGATTTCATGCTCAGAGCTAAGAAGTTTCAATTTCTCCATAGCTCAGTTTTATCACTATTTTTTCCAC
>Ga0181612_159296_pt1 | contig 10084 bp, 9 predicted proteins | sample HoacroProtozoa21_FD_119630 | JGI IMG/M metagenome (GOLD analysis project Ga0181612, IMG submission 119630) | Hoatzin crop microbial communities from Cojedes, Venezuel. Combined Assembly of Gp0051906, Gp0051904, Gp0051908
GAACAGGTTTCTCTTCCCATCATTAAGCACTGTACTTACTGTGACAGTTTTAAAAAAATACTCAGCACTTATGAGGAATAACCAGGGTAAGAAGAGGTTAAAAGTAAACCCAGCCTCTCTTCATGGTTTAAGTGTCAGAAAGAATTATCTGTAGCAGAGGGTCTTTGCAGTAGAGAAAGCAAATATTAACCCAGGAATGATTTTGTTACGTGAGAGATATACCACTGATTTTTAACTTCTGTTTTCTTGGATCTGAGAAAGATTAGTGGAAGAGTTCTCACTGGGTTGAGGGGAACAGTGCAGTCAGAACTGCAAATTACCTGTTTGATGATCTTTTTGACACAAGGCAGTGGAAGCCCCTGATAATTTGATTTGATGATCCACTTCAGGAGATGATGCCCTAGAACTTCAAACACCATACAGATATCTGGAACTCAGTCAAGGAAAATGATGGACATCCTGACCCAAGGAGCTCTGAATTCCCAGGACTGAGGATCAAAAGAAATCCATACCAGTTAAGTGTTTTATGTGAAAGAACCTTCATTCTTCTGACACAGCTTAGAGAAGCTGCCATCCTTAACATCACCATCCTACCCTACACGTCAGTGTTGTTATCTAAAACCTGAAACAGAGGGATGGAGCTGGTTAGGTCCTAATGCAGCAGTAGCAATCTCCTGCTTTGAGTGGAAGCCAGTTACACAAGCGAGTGTGCATTAGTATTTCCTGCTAGTATTGAGACAGCTTCAAGACAATAACATATATTTGGGAACAGCCAAGGTTCTTGCCCCAGGCAAAATTCGATGCCAGATCTCTCTGTACCAGCACTACCCAAAAAGATAATAAAATTTCCATTTCATAAGTCATCTTCAGAACAATTAAGTTACTTTCTCCACCCTTCCTTGCCTCTTTACCAGCAAAACAAACTTTTGACAAGCCTGGACTTCAGCACTATTTATGTTATCTGCTTTTTGTCTATAAGATCTCAACAGCTACAGTCACTCTAATGACATATTCAGTGTTGTACCTTTACTTTAGAAGCTGAACTTCTAGGAGTTTATTAGGCTGCTTTTCTTTTACACTGGCAGAAAGCATGCACAGGTTTCACAAGAGTGAAGTCAACATTTACTCAGTGCTAGGCACCAGAAAAAAGTTAGTGGGGCTACTGCTTTCTACAAGTGTTACAATGTTTATAACCTACAGCTCCATTCCTCAAGCAGCCTAGTAATTGTCACTGAATTAAAATCCAAGGTACTGCAAAGCAGAAACGTGCACAAAAGTCCAACTTTCAAATTTTAAGGGCGCATTATTAGGACTTGCCACAAAGCACTGCCTATTAGAAGGCCGTTCACAGAACTACAGAGGATTTTCAAAGCAATACACTTTAAACATCCTAACAATGTTAGTAAAGTTCAAGGTAAGACGCTTCCGTAACTAGAAAACCACCTTATTACCAAGTTATAGACTGCATGTGTTTGCTATTTTTAATTACCGGTCTTCACATTTTGTACGATTTTATTTGAATACCAGGCTGCCTGCAAAATTGAGGAGTTGAGACAGATGGGCTCTCTTTCCACAGAGGTATCTTGGATGGACACTAAACGATTCAGTCCTGGCTCACAAACCAGATGCAGCCAACCCCATCTCTCATGTTGAAAGCATGACTAAGCAGTGCTGTCTCCGTGACTTACACAAATTACGTCAGGCTCAATAGTCATTCTGGATCTGAGCTTAGCAGGCAGCTTGGAGGCAGACAATTCTACAGCAGGTTTCTCTGGGCAATGAAAAGGATGCCTGGCATTGCTTGCCAGCCCCAACACAGCAGCTGCCCAGGGAACTCCCATCTTTATGCAGTTCTCTGCCTTTATTCCACAAAAGGATACGAGAACCATTAACTCCTGAAATCTTGAAGTCGTCTAATAACTGAACAACTCTCTCTTTACTCGGATCATCTGGATCACTGTTGCGGACCTGCAGAGAAAAAGAGGATTAATTTTGTGTTTCTTGATGTAATCACCAGACAAGAATATATTCTGAAGTCGGATCTACTGCACTACTGTTAGGTTCCTGTCCACATTCTTTGCAGTTGGATGATCCAGAAATATCAATTATGTGACTAATGCAAATGCCCCCAAAATGAATTTAAAAAAATAAAAATTGAACCCCACTCTCAGGCACTCACCGATTTTAGCAACTTGATTTCATCTAGTGCTGTTTCTGTGTAGTGCTCTGCACTCTTCACCACCTTCATGGCCACTAATCTCTTCCCTCTACTCATACACGGTAAATTGGAGACTGTTAATATTCACACAAAGAACTTATTCTCCAGGATTATCCTACTTCTTTTGCACATGAGCACGCTATTATTTAATGCATCATGGAAAAATAAGGTTTAAGCACTCATGAACATTGTCTTTGGGTCTCTTTTATAAAACATCCATGTTAGTAATTTCTCATAAAATGAAACAATAGGTCCGAGACTGCTGAACACAAGGGCACTCTTTCCACATATACGGTTCATCCCACTAACTCCCTCCCACACACATGCATGCACAATATCAAAAGAAACTTCTGTGTTAGGATGTGGACAGCTATGTTTTGTGTTTTTATCTAAAAGTAAAAAGATGCTTTCCATCATGCTTGTGCAATGCTGTGCATTCCTGCCAGAAACCCTAAGAGGACTTACTGGGTGTCCCAAGCTAGCCACACAGTGGAGAAGTGGCCCCATCCAAGCTTCCGAACCACATGGTATCGTCCATTAAAGAGATCTCCTATTTTCACGAGGTGATAACCACCTAGAAAAACAGTGGGAAGTTTATATATCAAAAGATGATGCAAGAGCAGGTATGTAGAACAAGCATCACAACTTGAGGCAGACTGATGCGTTTAAATTTTTAATCACATAAACAAATGCAAATGTTTCTCTAACTGGATCTTGCTAGAACAAACATACAGTTTGTTAGGGGAACAGCTGTGAACAGCCCTCTAGCTGGTTGAAAAGATTTAATACAATTGAACTAGAATTACTGACTTTTCCTCCCTTTCAATGTAGGTTACCACTGTGGCATCACAAAAGAGTATTTCCTCAGTGAAAGCATCTGAAGTCTGCTAGGCTGAGCACCTTTGGAAAACACAGCTTACAATGCCAGTAACAGAATCTTACAGCTATGTCAGCATTGTTTTTGCACACTCTATCGTCATAACATGAAAGAGTACCGTACCCAAGATCCCAACGAGTTTCCCTTGCAGCTGCGCTCCTGACTGAGAGGCACTTTGCCATTTAACATCACCAGTGAAAAAACAGGAAAGTCTCCTCCCCGTGCCCCTAATACCTCTCAATTACTGACTATGCAGGAGGATTCCATGACAGAAGCGAAGACATGAAAAGCCAGACAAAGACACAAGGGCACTGGCAGAAAACAGAACAGAGAGAAGAATCTATAATTGGCAAGGCATAAATTTTTGCCAGAACCTGGAATTACACCCTAGATTCCAGGCACTTAACTATTCAGTTGTGGTCAGCAAATACCACCCATGAAATGCATGCTTTGCCAGGAAGATTCCTCTCTCTTGATGGACTGGTTCACAAACAAGACTTAGAATTGCTTCATTATCCATTACTTCATTAGCTGAAGCAGCAGAAGTCCCTTTTCTTCACTCAAAATTTTCAGTTACAGCAGTGACAGCTGCACCGGTCGCTAATTCACACAATGGCTTTCTTCTTCCCACTTGCTTGACAACAAACAAAATCCCACAAATATTTGGGTAGCATGCTAAAAGTAATGTAAATGCTTTGAAGTAAAGCACTGAAGTGTAAGAAACACTACAACTGAAGTTCCCCGTGCTATTTCTACCTTGCATTTTTTTATACACACAAATGGCATTCGTTACATGCTTCTCCCTCTGCCTTATTCAATATATACAATAGTATCACAGAAGTGGTCTTACAAAGTGCTTGGAGGTGGAGTCACACATTCAAGCTTCACCTAATTGATCAGCTAAATTTGTACGATCAGTGTTCTGTAAGTATTTGTTAAAAAAGAGCCTGACCCTTCTGGTATTAAGTTATATACTGTGGTACTTCCATTTGCTCTGTATGTGGAAGACGGTATTTGCAGACACAAAATTATCTGAAGAATGGATGCTAAGATGACGATCTTCAAAAGAAAAGTGAAGAATTTGAAACTGATTTGAAGGATTTGAAAGTGTGCTTTTCCTAACGAAAATCGAATAGAAATTGAATGCCTACTTGCTTTTACCCATTTTGAAAGCCCTCTGACACAGAGGAAAAGCTAACAGCATTAAACACACACATTAAAAACAGCTCTCCAACCCAAAGCTTGACCAACAACAGAGGGAACCTTAGAGAATAGTTTCTCCATTTCAGGTTAGCTTGAAAAATGTTATCATCATCATGCAGTTTCAAAAAACACTTAGAGGGAGTCTATTTTCGTTCTCTATGGTAGATGGGAAATCAAGGGAATTTCTTGATTACACTGAAAATCCTGCAGCTGAAACAGGCAAGTTCTTACCTTTGCAGTAATCATTTGGATCCTCTTGTTCGTCGTCGTCTGATCCCAGGATTTCTTCCTCTTGCTCTGGAAGGTCATTCTCCGAATGAGCGGCAGGGCCCCGATGCTGAGTGTTGGGTCTGAAAGAGAACACACTGCATGTCTCTCACACGTTACTCTTCAGTTCAGCGGCTTTCGCTTCACATGAAGGACTGCTGATAATGGAGGAGATGCAATATTCAGCCTTCAGAAAAACTACTTTCACTTTTAAATGCTTTTACTCCTAAACTAGTGTAAAAGTGGATAGAAACAATTTTTCAAAATACACTAGTGAGAAATAAAACTTAGAGCCCCAGATTCACTTTTGTAGTGGAACAAAAAAAAGACCAGACAAGATAGTGAGTTAAAAGCTTAGTGATCTCACCAGAACATTAATCTTTGAACCCTTCTCAGCCTTTCCTTCAGTGAGGACTTTTCTAAAGCAAATTTATGTTTTAAAATGTTACCTCATAAAAACTGAAGATTTAAACGTTGATGAATGTTAAAGACTAATACTCCTTTGGAAAAAAATTAAACCAGTGTTGTAGAACTTGTGCCCTTTGTCCCTTTCACCTTTGAGATCAAACGAAAATTTAACAATCCCTCTGCTTCCAACACTTTAGAACTCTAAAACCCCTCGATTTCTCCTGGTCTCATGCGGTGGGCTGTGTTTTTAGTTCGTCTCTTCTCTGAAGGTCTAAAGTTGGTTACAGTTGTCTGAGCTATGGAGAGGGGGAGTACACAGAGCAGATGTTCGGTAAACCCTTCAGAGAGCTTGTGATTGCAGAGGGATTGAAATCCGGCACCGAGATGGTATTTTTTTTTCACTCCTACATTCATAAATTAAAACCTTAACTTTGTGTGTTTAGATTTTCAGCAAATGTGCTACTCCAAGTTCCTGCTTGTGAAGATCACACTGGCAAAGGCCACCTCATTGCTCTTATGTGTTTAAGGCGTGTTCGAGTTCCCCAAGCTAAAACATATTACTGTCCCCCCGCCCCAACTCCCCCTCCATGGCAGCACACTGCTTACAGCCATACAGCTCACCAAAAGGTAATACTAAAACAGGTAAGTTATTTACTTTACAAAGCATTACAGGGAACGGTTAAATGTCTATACAGCTTAACCTTCAATATCCTTTTGTACAAAGCAAGCATTTACAATGAAAAAAATGCCTATGGCTCATTTGCATTGGGAAGATTTAATGGCAAAGATAATTTAGTGACAGGATATCAACACTAAGCTTTCTCTTCTTCGAAGTATGAGATATTAAAAAAAGCTGGAGTTGTCTGTCCAAGGAGGTAGGCAACCAATATCTTACAGCAGTGACATACAAGCACGAGATAACACTCTTCACAATGAGCTTCCCTGCCAGCATGAATTAGTGGAAGTTTCCTGTATTGAAACTATTGTTCCAGCGAAGCAGCAGATATAACTTGACGCCTTCCACCACCCTGTTTCCAATTCAACTAGTTTTGCTCAAAGAAGGAGTAACTGTTGAGACAGCCATTGGTTATGCCAGTGGAACGCGTTGCCCAGAGAGGTAGTGGAGGCCCCATCCCTGGAAACATTCAAGACCAGGTTGGACAGGGCTCTGAGCACCCTGATCTATTTAGTGGTGTCCCTGCTCGCTGCGGGGGGGTTGGACTAGTGACCTCTAGGGGTCCCTTCCAACCCAAAACTTTCTATGATTCTATGAGTTGATAAAAATAGATGAAGGCTATTGCCTTCTCTGAAAAACTGAAGAGGAGATCTGAGATAACAAGAGACATCTTTGAGGTACCGGATACCAAATAGAAACATACGATAAGACAGAAAACAAAAATACTGGTCTGAGGCACAAAGATGGCTTTGGAAAAGATTCTGGTAGAACGGGAGGCATCGTCACAGGGATTACAGCGGTCACGAGAGACCAATGAGATCTCAGGGATGCGGTGAGCTCAAAAGACAATTGAGCAAAGTACAGATGTTGTCTGGGGACCGAATGAAGGAGCACCAAACGGATGAGAGGCTAGAAAGACCGACTGGGGTAATGGATGCGGGCTCGGGGAGGGTTTTGAGGGGAAGAGAGGGGTGCAAATTGCCATCCTGAACAAAAACCAGGCTCTAGGGCGTAGGCAACGTCTCGTGACAGCTCGGCAAGGGGAGAGGAGGAGACTGGAGGGGACGCGGGAGACCAAAGAGGCCTCAGAGATAACAAGGAGTAACTCTGAAGGGGATTTTGACAAAGTACAGATGTCATCAGGGGACCGGAGGCTGAATGAAGGCATCCTAAATGGCAAAGAGTAAGATAAGAGCACTCTGAACAGCACAAAAATATAAAATTGAAAGGGAGCTGAAGTGCTACAAGAGTGCTGTGAAGCACCACAAAGGACTCTGAAGACATTGTTCTAGAGAGTAGAGAAGTTAAGAGGGGGCAGGGTAAGAAAAGAAGGCTTGGAGATACAGCAAGGACCTCGGAGTCTCAGGAGAACATCTAGGCAAACTACAGATGACTGAGAGAGGAACCAAACAGAGACACCCTTGATGGCAGGGAGAAGGATAAAGGAGCACCCCCAGCAAAGAATGAAATGGATGGAACAAGAGAGATAGAAAGGGAGACGAAGTGTTACAAGGTGCTGTGGAGATCGAGGAAGATCTTGGGAAGCATCGGGACTGTGAGGAGAGGGGTGTTGAGGAGAAGGGTGCTGACACACAAAGGAAGGCTTGTTGATCACAAAGAGGAACTTGGGCGATCATCTGAGCAGAGTACAGGTGGTCTCGGGTGGCCGAGGACTGAACATGAGAATCCTAGAGGGCATAGAGGAACAAATGAGTGTTGTGCAGCTCAAAGATGGCCCTGCCTAAAGCATTACAAGATGGATTTTGAGCACCAAGAAAGTCTTGAGATGCATTGTGATTGGGAGAATAAATGCCCCGAGGGAGGCAGAGACAGAAAAAGATTTGGGGACACAACAATTAAATCCAGAGGGGATCTGAACCAAGCAAATGTATCATCAGAGGAGTAGGAACTAATAGAGGCACGGTTAGAGGGAAGAGAGGATGGAAGGGGCAGGCTGGGTCACAGATGTGGACTCAGGAAGTCCTCAGAGAACGAGAGGGATGCGAGGTCCACTACAAAACTCAAAGTGTGCTAAGGGTAACCTCAAAGGCATTGATGGGCATTGTGATACCATTAGAGGTCATGGGGCCAAAGAAGGCTCAGGGATGCAAGCAGGAAGTCTGGAGGGGATTAGAATGGAGTATGGGTGTCCTTGGGAGGCCGGGGACCTGATGGAGGCACCCTAGATGGCAGAGATAACAAGAGCGCTCTGAGGCACAAATAAACCCGAGGACAGGTTTCTGAGGGAATTAGAGAGGATCAAAGTCCACTGCAAAGCTAAAAGATGTCTGTGGTACACAAAGAAGGTCTCGGGAGGCACAGCGACTGCAAGCAGAGGGGTCATGATAGGCTTAGATAGTCAAGAGAGAGCTCGAAAGGCAGGCAAAGTGATGTGGAGCACAAGGAAGGTCTCAGGAGGCATCCCCTATGGCACAGAGAAGAAGGAATGCTCTTTTTTTGGGAATGGAGATCTTGGGAGAGACGCCATTGTAACCAAATGAGTCCAGAAGGGGACTCAGAGCTAAAACTGTGCTGCAGGGAATATCTAAGAACTCAGGAGGCATTGTGATGGTAATAGAGGGGTTTTGAGAGGGACAGACAAAAGGCAGCTCAAGGACACAATGAAGGACTCCACAGTGGATTTGAACCGGCTACAGATGTCCTCGGGGGACCAGGAACTGAATGGCGGTATGCTAGCTAGCATAGAGGACGACAGGAGAGTGTTCTGGAGATGAAAGATGGCACCAGGAAAGGTTCTCACGGAGGGTGAAGGATGCAAAGTACACTACAGAGCCAAAGGAAGGCTGTGGGGCACAAGGATGGCTTTGGCAAGGACAATGACAGCAGGAGAAGGATGCCGAGCGTGAAAGAGACAGAAAGCGGCTCTGGGACACGAAGCAAAACTCCAGAGGGTGTTCCAGCAATGTACAGATGTCCTCAGGGGACGAGGAACTGAATGGAGACATCCTAGATTGCAGTGAATAAGGTAAGAGAGATTTGGGGCACAGAGAAATCCTGAGGAAGGGTTCTGTCTGAATAAGAGATACAAAGAGGGCGACAGATCTCAGAGGGTGCCATGGGGCATGAGGACCATCTCAGTAAATGTCGTGATGGGATGTGAAAGAAAATCTAAAAAGCAACGTCACAGAAGAAAGAGAATAAATCATTTTAAAAAGATGGCAAATAGGAAGAAAGTAGGCATAGAAAGAAAATTTAGAGACTGATGAGCATTAGGGAAATAAAGTAAAAAGTTAAAAAGTAGCAACAGTAAACTAAAAGACAGATGTAGAAGGAAAATCTTAAAAGCAAGAGCACTAAGACAGACAAGAAATAATTAAGAAAGGTAAACAAATACAGACTGTGAACGGGATAGAAGTAGACAGGAAATTTTTAAAGCAATGGTGTTGAAGGAAATTAGGAAAAAATAGCAATGGCAAAATAAAGACATAGAAAGAATTTAAAAGATCATGGCAAAAAAAGCAAGAAAAATAATTTTTGAAAGGCAAAGGGAAAAAAGTAAGCATAGAAAAAACTTTTACAAAACAAAGGGATGAGGGAAGTAAAGGGGGAAAAAAATAGGAACAGCAAACAAAAACAGAGAGGTAGAACTACTATCTAAAATGCGAGGACATTAAGGAAAGAGAAGAAACAATTAAAAATACAGTTAACAGGATAAAAATAGAAAATTTTAAAAGCAACAGGGATTAATGAAACAAGTAACAAATTTTAAAATGGAGACAGCGAACTAAAATGGAGACATAGAAAATATAAAAAGCAATGGCACTGAGGAAAGACAAGTAATTGAAAGGAAAGACACCAAATGGGGTAAAACAGGCAGAAAATCTTAAAAGCAACAGTGACAAGGGAAATAAGGAATAAATTATAAAATAGTGATGGCAAACCAAAATGTAGAAAAAAATCTAAAAAGTGATGGCAAAGAAGCAAGAGAAGAAATAGTTAAAAAAAGAGAGCAAATGCAAAAGAAAAAAAGAGGCATATATCACGGATGGAATTATGCACTTTATTTGTAAGAGAGATACAACAAAATGTTTATTGATATAAACCAGCAGTTTAACAAAATTTGATAGTAAATGCGATAGTAGCTGAACAAGATTCAATGGCAAGGTACACTGGATTATCTACTGCGTAGAAGACTGGGTCAGACCAAACTGTCAGGGAGATCCTTCCATGGAGCCGTGAGGTTCAGAACGGACACCCTTGCTTTCTAAGCTCCTTCTCAGAGAGGAGTCTGGGTGCGGCTGCATCCAAACTTAGCGCCAGACTCGGTAAACAGTTTATGTCTAAAGGATTATACGCGCACAATCAATCCTTTATATCACTTATCCAAGATGTAAATAGGTTCAGCAAACTAAATGGACGAAGATAGTGAAACAAAATTTTTAAAGTGAAGAAGCAGAGGACAGGCAGGAAGAAA
>Ga0181612_173575_pt1 | contig 10084 bp, 9 predicted proteins | sample HoacroProtozoa21_FD_119630 | JGI IMG/M metagenome (GOLD analysis project Ga0181612, IMG submission 119630) | Hoatzin crop microbial communities from Cojedes, Venezuel. Combined Assembly of Gp0051906, Gp0051904, Gp0051908
CGAGAACGTTCCGAATGGCCGCTATGAACTCGCTGCGATTTTGCTAGACAATAACGCCAAGAGCAATTACTATGTCGCAAAGAAATACCTTGAGGAATTGCTAAGATTCTTCGAGATTGAATTCGAGATTTCCGAATTTGTTCAGGAAAAAGACAGCTCCAACGCATATTATGAAGCTAAGCGCGCTGCTAAGATTATGAGCGGCGACGTTGTGTTGGGCTATCTTGGTGAGTTCAAGACTGGTGTCTTGCAAAGCTTCAAGCTTCCGCTTGGTACTGCTGGCTTTGAGCTGGATATCGACAGGATGCTCGAGCTTGCTGGTAAGGCTAAGAAGCAGGCGATTCGCTTCAGTCAGTTCCCGTCGGTTGGCCGCGATTTGACCCTAACCGTGGATGCTGGGCAGAAATATGCCGACGTTGAACAGGCTTTGCGCGCGGTATTCGAGAAGAAACATTATATCTATAAGCTTGCTCCGACCTCGATTTATCAGGGAGAAGGACAGAAAACCAAGAATTTGAGCTTCCATTTTGAGTTCGCTGATCCAAATCAGACCCTTTCGAAAAAGGCAATTCAAGATATAATGGAAGAATTAGAGAAAGTAAAATTTTAAGCTGGGTGGCAGGAGGTGACGGCAGATGATTAAGAACGACGAAAAACAGACTAGTCCAAAACAGAGAATTTTCTTTGTGACGATTGCGATTTTCTTGCTCGCAACAACTTTTATGCTTTACGCAGGCATGGTTTTGACGAACAAGAATAACCAGAGCAAGGACCAAGAAAATAGTGATTTTATGGAAAAATATCAGGCAATTCAGGCAAAATATCAGGCCGAAATCGACGCCGCTGGTAAGACGATGTCTGACCAGTACTTCGACAGCTTCAGAACTTACAAGGACAAGGTTAAATCCTTTAACTCAGCCGACGTAACCGAGCTTGTGACGAAGGATTACGTCAAGGGCGACGGCGCTAAGATTGAAGATGGTACGACCGACTACGATTATTCCGCCTACTATATTGGCTGGTTGTCCGATGGTACGATCTTTGATTCTTCCTTTGATAATGCAGACAATCCAACTTCGCTCAAGTTCCCACTTGAAGGTTCTGGTTCGATGATTCAGGGTTGGCTCGAAGGCATTTCTGGCATGCATATCGGTGGCGTGCGCGAGCTCACGATTCCTTCTGTCTTGGCCTATGGCGAGACCGATAACGGCACGATCCCAGCAAACAGCCCATTGAAGTTTATCGTGATGCTAGTGCCACATACTGCTGAGCCAGAGATGTCGCCAGAGCTTCAGGCTGAGTATAACGAACTCTTTGGTATTACTACTGAAACTGGCGAGGCCGAAGAAACCGAAGAAGCTGAAACTAGCGCAGAATAGGCTACAGCCAAAGTAAAAGTCAATACATTAGCGTATTGACTTTTTTGCTCTCTTGTGATATAATAAAAAAACGTTTTATCTCGAGCTTGGAATCGGATGAATCGAGTAATTTAGTGTAGATTATGAAAGGAGGTGATTCGTGATGAACGGCAATCCGTTATATCACGAGGTCACATTTAGCGGACTCGATCCTGAGTTCGTAAAGTTCTTGGTTTGGTCGGGCATTCTCGTAATCGCCCTGACTATGCTTAATACGAGTTATAAGCTTATTGGCTGGCGCTGCTGCGGCATTCGTGCTGCTGGCTCGCATCGCAGAGCTTGCAAACGTTGTCTTGCGTTGCGGGGTGCAAATCTCGCAAAAGATGAGCATGCCATCGTGCTCCCGAGCACCAGCTGGGTGCTGGGCCTTGCGCATATTTGGACTCTTGCCGCATTCTGGCAGGGTTATAAATATCATGGTCTTGGCTACATTCAGCTGCTGCGCAATAAGTTTTCCTTCGGCGCTCCGGTTGTCCTGATTGCGAGTCTCGTAATCGCGTTTCCGATCGTGTGTTGGGTTGCAAAAAAGACAATTCGCTTCTCGATTTTCGTCAAGGTTTGGCTGATTATGCTGAGCTATCGTATGGCTGGCAAAAAGATGCCGCCTGTGGCAGAGAAGTGGGGTATGAAGGATCTCGTCTTCCATATTCGCTATAAGGAAAAAAGCGCAAGGAGGCGCGCGAAAAAGCTTCCATTCAGATAGAAAGCGAACGCCAGATCGTGCTTCGCCAATAAAAAACGGCAGCTTCGATTCCAAGCTCGAAGTTTGTTTACGAGGCCCAGCTCTACTGGGTCTTTTTTATGCCTGTGCTATCATAAGGATATGGAACAGTCATTTTTCTTCTACGACCTTGAAACTTCTGGCTTGAATCAGCGCGAAGACCGTATTATGCAGTTCGCTGGGCAACGCACCGATATGGATTTGAATCCGATTGGCGACCCAGTGAATATTCTAGTGAAGATGAATGATGATACTTTGCCAAGCCCGCAGGCGATTATAGTGACTGGCATTACGCCACAATCGACCCTGATGGACGGCTTTACTGAGGCAGAATTTTGTAAATATGTCAGCGAGGAGATTTTTACTGAAGGGACGATCGCGACTGGCTACAACTCGGTGCGTTTTGATGATGAATTTATGCGTGCGACCTTTTGGCGAAATTTTTACGACCCGTATGAGTTTGAATGGCGCGACAGTCGCAGCCGCTGGGATTTGCTTGACGTTGTGCGCATGACGCGCGCTTTGCGACCAGAAGGAATAAATTGGCCAGTTACATCAGAAGGAAAGGCGACAAATCGTCTCGAGCTGATGACGAAGATGAATGGGATTTCGCATGAAGCGGCGCACGATGCTCTATCCGATGTTAATGCGTTGATTGATGTGACGCGCCTGATTCGAGATAAGCAGCCAAAATTGTATGAGTATCTGTTTAAGATGCGCGACAAGCGTGAAGTGCAAAAGCTAGTGAATCTTGAGCGTCCACAAGCTTTTGTTTATACGAGCGGTCGCTATTCTGGGGAATTTGGCAAGACGACCGTGGCCTTCCCGATTGCGCCGACGCCGAACGGTGGCGTGCTGGTTTTTGACTTGCGCTACAATCTTGATGAGTTGTTGAAAGAGAAGCGCGAGAGCTATTTCCCGATCGTGAAGGAGCTAAAATACAACCGTTGTCCGACGGTTTCGCCGCTTGGTGTTTTGACGCAGGCTGATGGCTGGGAAAAGATTAAACTGACTCCAGAGAAGGTTGAGGAGAATAGGAAGGCGCTTTTGACGCATCCGGATTTTATCGAGCGCATGCGTACTGAGTTTGAGGAGCGACCAGAATTTCCGCCAGCGAAGGACCCAGAGTCGGCGCTGTATGATGGCTTCCTGAACGATCAGGATAAACGAATTTGTCTAGCAGTGCGCCGCGCCAGCAAGGCAGACTTGGATCATTTCCATCCAGAATTTCAGGATGAGCGCTTGCCGGACTTGCTAATGCATTACAAGGCGCGCAATTATCCTGAAACTTTGAACGAGGACGAACGCAAGGCTTGGGAAGAGTATCGCATGGGGCGCATTAAGGAGCGTCAGAATGGCTATATTAAGGCGATCCAGGATTTGGCGGCGGCCGGCAAGGATGAGTTCTTGCTGCAAGAATTGCAGCTTTGGTATCAGTCGATTTTGCCGTATTAGAATTTGGTGGCAGATTGAGCTTATGCTTGGTCTGGATTGCTTTTGCAAACTATAATTAAAGTATGCAGTGGATAGTGGGGCTGGATGCTTTGCGTGCTATCGCAATGGGGCTGATTGTTGCCTATCACTTTTTGCATTCTTCCGGTATTTTGACTGGCGGTTTTGCGCTGATTGAATTTTTCTTGCTAGTGTCAGGCTTTCTGATGACTACGAAACTACTGCGAGATTATCGCAAGACTGGCGAGATTAAGATTCTTGGCTTTATTCTTGGGCGCATTGGGCGACTCTGGCCGGTGGTTTTGCTGGCTCTGGCTCTTAGTCTCTGTTTGGCGAATTTTACGCCGCACGAGTTGCTGGCTGGTTTGCGCGGCGATACGCTTGGTGCGGCGACTTTCTCGACGAATATCCTCGAGATTTTTTCTGGCAAGGGTTATGAAAATACGATTTCGCCGAATCTCTTTGAAAATTTCTGGTTTGTTGCGCTGGATTTACAACTCTGTATTTTGTTGCCGATTTTCCTGACGTTAATTTTTTCGACTGCGAGCCGATACAAGACGGCTGTGAGACGCAGTTTGATCGTCTGTGTTTTGATTTCTTTAATTTCAGCGGTTCTAATGGGTCTGTATGGTGGCTATTGGGGCAAGGTCGAGCGCGCGTATTTTGCGCCCGATACGCAGTGTTTTGCTTTCTTCTTGGGTGCTGCGTTGGCGCTTTGGCGCTCATTGTTTCCGCTGAAGCCACGCCGACGTCGTTTTTGGGCTGAAGTGACGCTGTTTGTGGGGCTCGTTGGGTTAATTGTCGAAAGCTGTGTTTTGCGTTACGGTGAGCAGGCGAGTTTTTATTGGGGGATGCCGCTGGCGGCGGTGCTGAGCCTGATGGTTTTGGATTCTTTGCTGATTTTGCAGCGCAAGCGCACTGTTTTGCCGAAGTTTTTGCGATTGTTGGAATATATTGGCAAGTATAGTTTTGGGATTTACCTGATTCATTATCCTGCAATGCTGCTTTTGGCGCGCGTCGTGAATATTGCGCTGCTGCTTCGTCTAATTATCGTGCTGATGATTAGCTTTGTGACGACAGTGTTATTGAATGGGCTGATTGCGGGGATGAAACGGCGCCATTGGCTGGCGGTTGTGCCGATTGTTGCGATGCTTGTTCCGGCGGTACTGGTTTTGATTGTCGCGCCAAATGAGTCCCCGATTATGAAGGAGATTTCACAAAACCAGAGTGAGCATGCGGAGCTGTCGATTCGCTATGTTCAGGATTTGAATAATTCGCAGCTCGAGCAGATTTTGCATGAAGCGGCCGAGAATGCTGGTGAGCGTGCTGAGCCGGTCGAGAATGCTTCTGCGACGAGCCCGAATGATGCGAAGGTTTTGGTGATTGGCGACTCAGTTGCGCTGGGTGCGAAGGCGGAAATGGAGTCGATAATCCCAGATGTTTACGTGGATGCCGAGGAGTCGCGCGGCATCGAAAAGGCTGTGCCGATTTTGAATCAAGTTGCGGCGAGTGGTAGGATTCCGCAGGTTGTAATCGTGAGCCTAACAACTAACGAAAGGTATTTCTCGGATGATTTAATGCAGGGGATTATAGATGCGGCGCGTGGTAGTCGGGTGATTTTTGTAACTGGCTATGCGGGTCCAGATCAACCGCGAGAGACGCAGAATGAGGCGATTCGTAACTTTGCTAATTCGCATGACAATGTTTATTATGCTGACTGGTGGCAGATTGCGCATGACGATTGGGATTTAATGTATGCTGATCATATTCATTTGGATATTGAGGGGCGCAGTGTGTTTGCGCAGTTGCTTTATAATACGATTATGAATACTGGGGGTCTAGAATGAGACAGTTTATCTTGGTTGCGCTCGTGACAGCGCTGCTGGCTGGCGAGAGTTATTGTCTAATTACGGCCCGTTCGGAATATGAACATACAAAGGCGCAGGAAATTAGTCGGGAGCTAAGTGTGACGGTTTTGGAATTGTCTGCAAATCTGCGTAATGGCGAAGTTTGGCAGTTTGAGCAGTCGCGCGAGAAATATAATGCTGAGCTGGAAGAGTTCGCGAAATATACTGACGGTTCGAATGTCTATGAATCGCTGATAAACTACCAGACTTGGTTGGAATCATCTGAGACTGAGCGTCTGCTTGAGCTGAATGCGGCGATTGCTGGATATAATGCGCAGAGCAAGGAGGCTAAGGATATTGCGGCGCAGGTCGAGTTGCTTGGCGGGCTGAATTTGGACTATTCAAAAACGATTGCTGATGACGTCGCAAAGCTGACTGAGGTTGCTGAGAAGATTCGTGACTGCGCGAGCTATTGTTTTGCGGACGACTACGCTGCGCTCGGGCAGGAATTTACGGACTTGCAGGATAAGATTTCGGCAGACTGGCAGAAGATAAATGCGGAAAACGAGGCAAGATTGCAGAGTGCTCAGCTGATTGAGAGCCTCGAGAGCTTTTGATGGCTACCGCGCTTTTGGGCGCCTCGGGCATTGATGATAGAATGAAGATATGAAGAAGATTCTCTTTCCTGAAGCAGATAATGAGTTTATAAAAGAAGCCTGTGCGCAGTTGGCGGATGTCGAGCCAATTTTGGAGAAGTGTGAGCCAAGTGAGGCTTGTGCGAAATTGCGCGACGGCGAAGTTAATGGTGTCGTGGCGGGTATTGATTATTCTTCAAGGGATATTATTTTGGCGGCCCGTGATGTTTTGGGTCTAGAGAATCCTGAAGCGAAATTGTTTACAAGTTTGTTTGTGGCGGTTTTGCCTGACGGCCGTAAATTTATTATTTCTGATGGCGCGACCTGTAAACATCCGACGCTCGAGCAGATGTGCAGGATTGTTGAGCTAGTAAATGTTGCGGCTGGTAAATTGCTCGATGACGAGCCGAGAATTGCGATGTTGAGTTTTTCTAGCTTTGGTTCTGGTGGTCATGATGAGACGATGGATTTGATGCAAGAGGCGATTAGGTTAACTCGCGAGCGCCATCCCGAGATTAAGATTGATGGTGAAATGCAGCTAGACTGCGCGATAAATGAGCGTATTGCGGCGAAGAAGGCGCCTGAGTCTGAAGTTGCTGGCCGCGCGAATGTCTTGATCGTGCCAGATATAAATGCTGGAAATATTTTATATAAGTCGCTTGAGCAATTTGCCGGCGCAAAGCTTGCTGGCCCGATTTTGCTTGGCTTCAATAAGCCGATATCGGACCTGTCTCGCGGATCGACTGCCGAAGATGTGGTTTTGACGACTGAGTGCTTGGCGAAGCTGATCTAGTTTTTGACTGGGCTAATGCTTGCTCTAAAAAAATAGCCCTCAGATGGGGGCTATTTTCGTTTCTACTCTTTATTTGCTTTTGCTGCTTCTTGCAGTTCGTCCAGTCTCTCGCGCATGTCGCGAAGTGAGTTCATATAATACAAGAACGCATCGTATGGTGAATCGTATGGTGAGAAATAGGCATGTACGTCGCCATCGTTAAAATACTTTGTGCACATATAATACGGATGGTCGCTCGTGGACAAACGGCGCCAGTCTTCAATCAGGCGCTTATTCTTGGTGTCTAAAACATCCTGTTTCATCTCGTATAAAGCCTGCATTGCCTCGTGCTGCATTGAGTTGCCAAGCCATGCCGACAAATCGCGCTCGGTGTCCGCCCAGGTAACAGTCCAAGGCATAGACAACTCGCCCTTCGGCTCGTCACTATCGCATGCTTCACTAACGGTCATAAAGTTGTTTTCCTGATCGCGGTCCCAGCGGTAGACCAGATGCTCGAAGAACTCAAAAATGCCGGTATCTTCCCAAATATTTTCACCAAAGGTTTCGAAGTCCATGAACAAATTAATCAACGGACCGCGCAAAGTCGAGGCCTCGAGCCACTGGATATACTTATCCACGGTTAGTGGCCATTCTTTCCAGTGCTTGTCCGAGAAGCGGAAAGCAATATCATCAGAAAGGCGATAATTCTTCAAAAGCAATTTCGTATTATTGCAACCAGCAGGGCGATAAAGGAAATTTGGACTGCGCCATTCGAGTACTTTATCCCAACCTTCGGCAATAAGACCCTTCATGCCAAAGCCGTCGGCCCACTTTGCCAAATCGTCGTTATATGCAAGCTCGGTGTTGCGGAAAACGGCGGTTTCGACGCCAAATAGGTCGCGAATAGTTTCCTGATGCTTTACGACCTGTGCTTCGAACTCCTTTTTGTCAAAGAAGAAAGCGAGCGAGTGGTAATAGGTTTCTGCAACAATCTCGACGCGGCCAGTTCTGCAAATGCGTTGTAGGGTCTCAATAATATCTGGTGCCCAAGTTTGAGCCTGCTCAATAAAAGTGCCAGTAATCGACAAAGAGAATTTGAAGCCCTGATACTCATTCAGACACTTTTCAAGCCTGCCGAGCATTGGACGATAAGATTTGTCTGCAACTTTCTTGAAAATGCGCTCATTATTAGTTCCGGCATACCAATCCTTGTCGGTCCAATAATCATGGTCATGACCAACGGAAAAGATGCTGTAATGCTTGAGCCTATATGGCTGGTGCATATGAAGATATAGCACGATTGAACGCATTTTGTATTACCTCGCAGTTTTAGAAACGGTTTCTTTTATGTTTGCTTACTTCATCATACACGGAAATACACTTTTGGGCAACGTCGTCCCAAGAGATACGTCCGTATTCGCGCTTGATACCATCGCGCAAGTTCTCGATGAGGGCTGGACTTTCGGCGATATTGACAAGTGCACCTGCAAGCTTGTCTTCGTCCCAGAAGTCGTAACGAACGATAGAATTCAAAACCTCGCCCACGCCGGACTGCTTCGTAATAATCAAAGCGTTGCCGTGATGTGCGGCTTCGAGAGCAGTCAAACCGAACGGTTCAGAGACTGAACTCATTACGAAAACATCGGAAATGCTGTAAATATCGCGTAGCTGCTTGCCACGAATGAAGCCAGTAAAGATAACATTGCGGGCAATGCCAAGATCTGCAGACATGCGCATGAGCGTCTCTTTCTGCTCGCCGTCGCCAGCAAAGAGGAAGAGCATCTTCGGGTGAATCTTAATTGCGCGTGCAGCAGCACGCATGAGATGATAAAGGCCTTTTTGAAGCGTGAAGCGGCCGACTGTAGAAACAACCGTGTAGCCTTTCTTCTTCATGGATTCAATGTAGCGATAGTCGGAATTGTCGAACTTGTAAGCGTTTTTTGGTGCCTCGAAGCCATTGTAAGCAACGTCGATTTTATCGCCTGGAATACCGTATTTGTCCATGACGATAGCCTTGGTTGCGTAACTAACCGCAATAATCTTGTCTGCGCAGAGCAAACCTTCGCGCTCAATTTCGCGAATAAGTGGATTGCCGCCACCGGCGCCACCACGGTCAAACTCGGTTGCGTGAACATGCGCAACTAGTGGGATGCCATAATATTTCTTGGCAATCATGCCAGCTTCATAGGTGAGCCAGTCGTGAGCGTGCACGACGTCTGGCTTAAATTCCATCAGATAACGTTTAACGAATTCGCAATAATTGCGCTGGACATCGCGAATGGACATTGTCTGCTTAGTGACAAGATTTGGAACAAATTTTTCTTCGATCCTTTCTGACTCGTATGCGCCACCACCGTATCGGAATAGCGGATCGATGTGCATTGCAGAAATAACATTCACATTTTTAAGATGATGCTCGGCTTCGTAAGGGACAACAAAATCAATATCGACGCCTTGCTTTGCGAGCGATTCGGATAGATGTAAGCAAGCCACTCCAAGTCCGCCACTGTTATGCGGAGGGAGTTCCCATCCGAGCATCAATATTTTCATCTAGTTCTTAGTATAGCACTTTAAAAATCTTAAGCGCAAGCGCAAAGCTGAAAGCGAGCAGAAAATCTTGCTATCTGTTACAATAGATAAACAAAGGAGGAAAATGTCGGCAAATCAGAGCAAAAAATCCAAGAAAAATAAAACCGCAGTCGAAAAAGTTATTGAAAAAGAAGAGGAATACTCGGAGGGCGAATTTGTTTTTCGTTGGTATCATTTGGCGTCACTCGTGATAGTATTTGCGCTCGTGATGACTGCCGGCACGACATTTTTTCATCGTTACGATTTCTCTTTGATTAATAGCGAGAGGCAGCTGAGAATTGCTTTTGGCTGCACCGAGGGCGATGCTGAGCCGAGCTATCGTTATTTTGGTGTGGCTGACGGCGATATGTTCTCGGCCGACTGGAAAAATATCCGCCGCGTAACCAGTGTCGATGAGGCCGTCTTACAGCTTGGCGTGATTAATGGCAAGCCGGAGTTCCAAGTCAAAGAGAACGGCGAATGGGTGACCGAGCGTCTAGAGTTTGGCGAGGAGGGGACTTACGTTATTGATGAAGGCGCCGAGTGTAAGCCTGGAATTAAGATTCACTTGAGTGTATAACGCAAAATCGCCCCTTGGTTGCCTTTGACCTACAGGGGCGTTTTTGTTGTCGTGTTATCTATAGTGCAAACTGCGAATTGTATAGATCCGC
>Ga0181612_124984_pt1 | contig 10083 bp, 1 predicted proteins | sample HoacroProtozoa21_FD_119630 | JGI IMG/M metagenome (GOLD analysis project Ga0181612, IMG submission 119630) | Hoatzin crop microbial communities from Cojedes, Venezuel. Combined Assembly of Gp0051906, Gp0051904, Gp0051908
AGGTGCACTGAGCTCAACAAAATTCAAGAAGGATCAAGGTTTCATCTGTATGATGTTTACAGAAGGACTGAGCACCCACAGTTGCTGCATGAGGCCAGCAGCCATGGGGAATCCCCACGGCATATCTCCACGAGGGTGAGCAGGCCAGGGCCCATCCCACCAACCCAGCACAGCAGCAGGGCAGGCTGGGGGGGCAGTCGGGGGCATCCCCCAGCCTCGCAGCCAGGCACATTTGTGGTGACAGGACAGGTCTGAGGCCAAGGTAGAAAGTCAGTCTGCAAGCCAGGGTCTGGGTCAGCAGGGTCCACAGCCAGGCAGGACCGGAACAGGGCTGGGAACAGGGTCACCTACACCGCAGCTGCAGCAGGGACTGACAGCCGTGCCCTGAGCTGAAGCGGGGTCCCCTGATGTTGCACCAAGTCACTTTACTGCCTTTCCTTCTCCTAAGAGCTCTTCACAAAAACAGGCAACTGGGCAACACTACGTAAATGATTCATTACCAAACATTTGAAAACCAAAATTTTTTAACAGAATTAAAGTTATACTCTATAGAGCGGTTGCTTTCTAAATACATGTCACTTGGTTCCTACTGCTCTGTCCATATATGCGTACTACACAGCATGTATGGAAATATCATTTTCATGACATACCTTGCTATTCTGCCACTTATAACAGGGCACAGCTGGAGAGTATGCAAATACCGAAAAGCTTCAGCTATTCCTATTAACATATTCAGACATGTTTGCTAGGATAGTCAGAGACCATCACTGTAAAAACAGAGACACTAACTAAGTAGGTATACTATATAGTACAACAATTCCACTTCAAAAAGCACAACAGTAGATGACAATCTTAAAAACACACCACATGGTAATTGCTACCCTTCTGTTATTGAATACAGACTGGATATTCACTGAGGGGCTTTCATATACAGTCTGCTCTACATTTCCTCCACCTAAATGGTCTGGTTTGTTATTCTTCATTAAATGCCACACAGCTGAATTTTGTCATCAAAATTAAGAAATAACCTTGCAATATTTTCAGAGGGGCTGAAGTTCATATTACTCTTTTTCAGTACAAAATAATGACACTACTGCTGAAGAAGTACAAATGTATTTGCAATACCAATACTCTCAACACTTTCTTTTCTTACCTTTACAAAAAAGAAATGCTTAAAACAGACATTGAAGCAATTGGGTTGGTACGAACATAAGTGGATAATGGAGAGTGTTTTACACTGAGTTGTACTGGAGCCTTTCAAAGCCCATTTAATCTTAGGAAAAATCTATTGCTATTGCAGGTTTCAATTATTGGCAACAAGGGTTTCTCAAATAATGCTGACAGGTCAAATCCATTTTCAGCGCAGTTATAAAATTGACAGAGACACGGGAGATTATGCACCATCACACATCTTGAAAGGGTGCTGAAAATGCTCTTGTTCTGTACATGGCAGGATTAAAGAATTTTTTGCTTCTGTACCCCTTACTGCTCCTCTTACATCACAATAATTAGGATAAATGATCTCCCATTTGACCCTCTTCAATGCCTGTGGTGCATAAACCCACCGTCTAAGATAACACAGGTGCTACACTTAATCCCCAGTTCAGCAAAGCACTTGAATGTGTATTTTGAGACCAGATTTAAAGGTATGTTTAAAAAGAAACAGTTCTTAATGGCAGTGGTGAATTGGGGCCTTAACAGACTTTCACAGTCACTGATCAAGGAAACCGTGAGTTAATGTAAATCTTTGGAGGGTAGCACCTCTTCCACGCCTCACGCCAGTCACGCAACTGTATCGCCCAGCACGGTCTGACCCTGGACACTTTAGACCCATGTACTGCTCCATGGGGGCCTTTGCTCAATCGCACGCCAGTGCTCCTCCTTCTCCACATTTCAGGTTGCTTCAGGAGCATCATTTGGTGATATCTACCTAGAACTAACTTACACAGATATTGTCCAGGGCGAAAGTATTGGAACAGCCCTGGTGTCCCATAGTGTGGCAAGATGTACACAGCACTGTGGAGCCTCACATGGAAACGGATAATCCCAAACACACATCCAGATCAAATTCTCGGACCAAAAGTACCCTCCAACAAACACTTTTCTTCGGGGTTATATTTTAATGTAGTCAACAACAGGATACCTCGTATAGTACAAGCAAACACTTTGATAAAGTCTAACACAAAACGGAATTGCCAGTTACGTATTTGTAACTCACGTCTCCCACATTATTTTTTCTTAATATACAGCAGAATTGCCCATTCTTGAAGAAATATTCATCTAGTTCAAGCATCAATGGATGAAGAAACCTAGGCATAAGGTAGATTTTGAATCCTTGATCACTCAGGAGAAAGAAAAGGACCAGTATTTTATATGTGCCAGTGTGGTCTCAGGAAAATCACTTTCACAGATGTTGCCAGCACAGAAAGGCATTAAATGAAGTAAACAGTCATCTTGGGTAAACATGTTATGAATTGGAATGTAACATTGGCTGATGACAAAACAGAAAAAGTAAGACTATAAAGATTAGCTTCAAATGTAATGGCTTTGAACTTTTTCTGTAGTGTTCCAAGTGCAAATTATTTTTTACCATAAATAAATGTTTGATGGATAAAGCCTTTAAGATTTGTTGGCAAAGATGCACGGCCAGAGCTATAAATATGTGGGAAAATCTAATCGTTCAAATTTACTCCAAAGGTCATCTGGAGTATAAATGTATTCTCAGAAAAATTATGCAGAAATTTTATCATTCTCTTCTTCACATGGGCTGAGATTGCAGGAAATAAGTAAGTCCTCACAAAATATAATGACAGGAAGAGAAAAATGCCTCTGCTGTGACTGAATCCAGTTTCTTCTAACAAATTATTATGTGTTCTGTGACATAAATTCCATTCGTTAACCACTTTCATAGGCATGAAGCCAGAAGAACAGCACTGTTAAGACTGGTTTCAGCTAACCCCTGGAATATTTTACTGTTGAAGAGGTTGCATTTTCTAGACAAAGGAGGTTTACATACAGCTTGGCAAGAAGTTAATGGGAAAAGGAAAAGCTAAAACATATAATCAACTCACAACTGCAAAGCTTCAGTTTCTGAATGAAAGAGTTTCCACTGTTTCTTCCTAAGTTTTGCCTATATATTAGTCAGGAAACATCTATAATCAGTATGTGAGTTACAGTGCACAGATGTTCTTAAGACTTGTTAATGTGGGATGCAATTCCTCTATCATAAAGGGAAAATGCAAAGTCATTTACCTCACTTACATCCAATACTCAGGTCACAGGGGAGCGCGCAAGAAGCGGTGTGTTTGCCAGAACAAAAAGTAAGAACAAACATATGCCAGGGAAGATAGCAAAGACTTTTCCTTTTCCTTTGCTTCCAGACAGGCACAAGGTCCCAGGAGCACTCTTGCACTGGGACAGTTTCCAGGACGGCTGTGAGAGATCCAGTTCACACTCTTGTCCATAATGAATGGGAATAAGCTACACTTCATGGGAGCACGTATGTGCTGATTAGTACCATTTCTTCTGCAATTATATTTTAATTAAATAATCTTTAACAGAAATCTGACTGATAGCAAGTCCTCCCAAAAACAAGCACACAAAAAGTCTGTGCCAACAGACAATACCACATAACAAAATTCAAGAAAATTATTACAGTATTTACATATGTATATAAACTAAATAAACCCATGTGCAGATACCTTCTATCACCTCTGATGTCTCAATACCAATAGCCAATGAGCTATTTCTAATACTACTGACAGCAAAAGGCAAGTTAATTTTCCTTTTTTTTTTTTTTCTTCTGTTCTAAACATTTATCCCAGGGAGTGGAATTTCAAGTAATTTAGTTACATTTTTCCTCCTATTAAAACTGCCCAGCAGCCTTCAAAAACCCACACCAAAATAAACATGGATAAAATTAACACTTACAAGACTCCAGTTACATACAGCACCTCCTGACTGGCCTGCTAGCATGTGCTAGCAAATGCGAGCTCAAAGGGATGGCCACTACCCTCACCCAAGGACTGCACATGCAACACACACAGTGGAATAAGAGGGCATATTCCCACTTCAGTTTTCTCACCCTCATCAGTGCAGAGTAGCTTCCCAGTTGCCTTACTGATTTGTATTTATCGCTGAAGATACTCACCCCACATTTCAGAAAACCTGTACTATTTAATGTCGCACTGCTCATGATGTTTCTTTTCAGCCAGACCTGCGGGAAAACCATTATTATTTAAAGCACACTGAAATCAAACCTCAACATGACCGGTAGGTTTGAAACAGTAAAGCTGAAACATGCACTGTTTCCAAGCTGTTCGAGCTGCTCTTGAACATACTTTGAATTATAGGCAAGGTCAGTCTCTGGGTATCTGTACTGTTCTGCACTGGCAAATAAAGAAAACTAGAAAACACATACAGTTCCTAAATGGAAATGTGCAAAAAATCAATGTTTTGGACATCAAGAAGGAGTACACATTATTAAAATATGCAACTGTCAATATTAAACCAAAATTCAGCCTTATTTTAAAGTAATTTCTGTAATTTATATTTGTATGTTTTCACACGCTTCAGACTACTTTGCCATAACCCACTGTTAGATCCAGTCCAACATTTCCATGTGAAATCTTTGAAATCGCATAGCTAATAATCTTAAAGTTAGTGTAGATCAAAACACTGCCAGAAACTATAGAATATCTCATCAATATCTTCAGCACCAATCCATTCTTTGGAAGACCTCAGTTACGCATGTGCAACATACATTGACTAAGAAAGTTAAGACTGTTTCAGCTGAGAAGATAAGGAAATATTGGGCAAGATCTTACTCAGGCAGCAATCTTGTTTTCACACAGCAGCATTATTTCTACCCTACACCTGCTTCAAAAAATTAATAGCATATTTTTGATTCTGAGTATCCGCTTGTGGATTTCAAAGAACTTTTCTTCTCCAACCAGCAAGTTTTCACTGAAGTTTTCTGCTGTATCTCTGATGGTTTTAAGTTAATATGGAGGTGCAAGTTTTTTCATAGAAAGCTGAGCATTATTTATCGACCATTTATAGAATTTAACAGCTTCATGGTTCTTTTCCCCTTTTTGTAACCACTATTACAGTCTTTTCACTGCTGCATCCACAGAATAAAGTTTAATAATTGAAAAAAGAGTGGTACAAGGATGCTGAAAGCTGGTCTCTGGAACTACGAGGCAGAGAGAAGAGCAAGACATTCTTGCAGGGGATTTTCAGAGCAGCGATGCCGTGATCCAGAACCACCGCTGCCGGCAGGCATGGGGGATTCACCACCTACACCTGTGCTGAAGGCAGGAGCACAGCTGGAGACATCTGGGAAACTTTAAGCCTCTTTTGTATTCTTCGCAATTTGGAGCTTTTTTATCTCTCCACTTCTTCAATCTCTCCAAAGACCAAAACAAGGTTTACAACAAAAGTAAATAATAATAATGAAGTGGTAATGCATTTTCAGAAAGAAATAAATGCTAAGTAATAAAGCAATGTAAACAAACCAGCTTTATTGCTGTTCTTTTTTTTATGTTGCCAGAGGTACAGTAGATGATTTTCTGTCCAGTCTTTGGTGTGGATCCATGATACTTTACAACAACTTATATTAGCCTATTTTTTCACCTGTGTCACAAGAGTGATGTTGCTGAGTTGGTAATGGACTTATCAGGAAGGAAATTTTTTTTTTGTCTATTTAAAACGTATGTAATTTTAAAAATACTAATTTAAAAACACTTTACATTTGAAAGCAGTACATATTTTGATACATCAACCCACTTTCTCTATTGTCAGAAATCTGACTGGCGTTTCGTTAATCGAGAGCTTTTCACATAAGAGACACATCTGTCACAGAAAAACACAGTCCCAGTGTTAATTTTTAGTAATGAAAGTAGAAGCTTTATGCTTTGTTACTTCAGGATAGTGGTATCAGTGGGATAGGATGCAGTGATGCACATCTAGTGCTTAGGCTCCTGTAACCTAAGAGATGAAGCTACAGTTTCACAGCCGAAATAAAACTGCGCTAGTCTGTATATAAAAATACCATCAATGATACCATAAATGGTATATACATATTGCTAGATTGTTGATGAATTAAAACATCTATAAAATTACAAAAATGTAGCAGTTTTATATTTGTGTTCTATTCTGTGTAGAAGTAACAAACTTTACAGATGCAGAATGACAGTAAGCCTCTGAAGGAAAAAATCTGCATTTGTATTCTGAGAACTAGAAGGCACTTAACATGAGTTTTGTAATTTATTGCCATCATGGGAAGCATAAATTTCAGGAAAGCATGTGAGCTTCTCAAACTGTATTCCCAGCATCAACCTATTTACAGAAAGAATTTCAATGAGAATTATATGTGAGGCTGACGAAAAGCATCTTTTCCCACATTGGTGCTGCTAGAAACTGTCAGTCAAAGCATATTTAAGTATTTTTTACCTTAATGATTAGATTCAGGGATGCATGCTACCCTAATTGCTTCCTAAAAGAAAAAGAGAAAGAAACAACTGAGTTCTATCTAATTTTTATCAGTGCATCATTAGAATTCTATAGCTAATCTTACTGTATGAATTCCTCTACAAAATTCAGCACAGCCAATTAAAAACATTAGTTAAAAAACTCACATATGTTGCAAATTGGCCACTGGAAAGCTCTTGCCTACAAGCAGCCAGCTCATCATAACCACCGCTACAACTGGTCCCCTGAACAGAACTCACACGTGCCCGAAACTCTGCTCCTACACATCTCCCTGAAAAAAGCTACAAAATACTTGGGGTGGTTTATGCAGGTACTATATTTGTAGAGTGCCTACTAGACACAAAAATGTTCCCTCCTATTGCCCTAAAATGCCATGAATGCAATCTAAAATCAGATGAATGAGTCCCTCTACTTCCTGTAACATACGATGCAAAGAATGTTTAGGTAACATTTTCCAGCAATTAAAAATTTACTCTGTTTTTTGTATTATGAAGACAAAAACATCATGAGGCCCGAAACTTTTGCTCCCCTTAGCTCTTCAATAAAATCATATCCATTTGCAAATGTTGCAGATGCATATTTTAGATGGAGGAGGAGATCAGCTTGAGATTTCTTCCCCCAAAATAATCTCTGACAGGACTGACATCTTCCTAAGCTGCCTCCTAAATTCTTCGCAAGTGTAACCACAGCAGTGCAACCCCTCAGCCATGTGCACATTTCATAGGTGGAGAAGAGCAATACAATTTTGGATAAAGTTTAAGGGAGAATTCACTATCCAGATAACACCTAACTTCTGTCATCCACTCCACACAGGACATAGGCGCAGACATGGCAATTTTCAAAGTATTTTGAGATGGCACATGCATTTCCATCTCTGGGCAAAAATCCTAAGAAGCCCAACATGAAATACCAGCCACAACATGCATTGCTGAGACTGGCAAAGAAATATTCGAACTGTTGGCACTACAGCATGGCTGGGAACCCACTGGTCCTGCCATGTACCTTGAGCCACACAATTTTACGCTGGTACCTGGTGTGTACGAGAGCTCCAACCTACTGCACAAGGGGAATTATTTTCTCTGATGCTGTCCCAAGCCTGAACACTACTGAAAGACTAATTTTTCGCTCTGAATAACATCTGAATGTGATATCCACAAAGGCAATAGTTGGGCCAAGTATTAACTAAAACTGGGGCTTTATAATTAGTTTAAGCTGCTGGAAAGCAGGCTGCCACCCCAAAAGTCAATATCCTCTCCCTGCTACCAACCCGTGTGCGCATTGCCCTCCTCCTGTGAGCACAAACAGCAGCCCCCACGCAGATCAGCTCATATTGATTATGCTCTACACATTAAGTTATTCATTACAGAGTTATACCAAAACATGGTTTTCTGTGAAAATTTAGCCGTGGAAATGTCCACTCCTGAAGTTCTTCAGGATGACCTGCTGCATTTTCCATCTTCATTCCTTCTAACCTAGGCTAACATGCAGTTGTAAATAAATCCCTGTATAAAAATCAAACAAGGAAACCAGTTTAGGAGAGAGCAAAGTCATAAGTCAGTTCCAAGTCCATGCAAACTCTGCTAAAATTGCTACTGAATGTTGGCTGTATCAAAGGCTTTTTCAGTGGGACTGTAAATCCCACCTCTCTGGGATGAACTTCTGGCTCAAGCAATCTCAAATACAGCCCTATTCCACGCCCTCAAAAAAATACACATATCTTCCAAGCAATCTGTGTAGCCATGTGTATTGCAAAGCACTTCAGTTCATAAGGCAGTCCCAGAACTACCCAAACCTCCTGCTCTAACGCAGGGAGGGCACGCGCTAGGCAAGGAAGCCTTCCACAAAGAAACTCTCCACTGACCTGGGAAAATCAGTCTGCCTTGGCAGCCCTGGGAGTTAAAGTCCATACTGTGTGATGTGTTTGTAAAGAGTCTGCTAGTATTTAAGGAACGAAGCTAGAGGCATGCTAGAGTCTGACTTTTAGGAAGACATTTAATTTTTTATAAAAGCTGCTTTTTTTTTTTTTTTTTTAATTTGCCAGAGGAGCTTATGCTTATGTTCGGCTTTGTTTGCTTTTGGTTTTGTTTGCTTATAGTTTTATTTATTTTTTGGACTTTCTGCCTGGAATGACTTGCATCACAGCCATGTAAAATTATACATTTCAGTCCGTGATACACTAGAGCACAGGGGTCTTCAGACTGGGACACAGTTCTCAGAGAATACCTTGGAAGTGATGCTTTGGAAGCCAGCTGGCAGATCACTCTCTCCTTGTTACAGAGATGATTAAGCAGAATCCTGCCCCAGCAGTGGTTTTCAGTTAAAGGAAAAGTGGTAGCATTTAAAACATGGCTGCTAACTTCAGACATAGTGCTTTAAAGTAACTGCACAACAATCGTGAACAATTATTTCTTTTGGCCAGGAATCACAAAAGCACCATTGAAAGGGTTCACTTGTAATTACAATTATTGCATTAGCAGGTATTAATGGTTGTGTTTAATATTTTAGCAGAGATATTAGATTTCTAATTAGATTAGATGTCTAACACCAAGTATTAGATTTAATGAACCAATCACTTTAATGACTGACTCATTAAGATATACAGACAACCATCTTCTAAAATTATTTTATAATCTATTTTTCTCAGGCAAGGATCTCTAAAGACTAAAAGCAATATTGGATGACAGGATTAGGATGTAATACAATGCAGATGTGCTCCAAACGATGCACACTTACAGAATGGTCAGTAAGATCTCACACAGATGACAGTAGGCCAAGTTTAGGAATTTACAGAAGGAATTTACCTGGATCACTCAATTTCTTAGCATAACTGCCACTTGGATATCATCCTGGGTGCTTTTCTGCATGCTTGGCACTAACCATTTCTGAAACAGGTCTAAAACCAAACACTGCGGTCAGAAATATCTCTTCTTAAATTAAATAAGTGTACTTGATCTATCAATTTGATATGGTTGTGCTTTCCTGAAAAGCAAGAGACTTCTAGGGTATGTCTCAACATGGACTTGCTGCTTCCCCTTGTTTACGTGACTTAGATGCCTCGCTTTTTGGAGGGAGAGAGCTCAAACACAGCTGGTATCTTAGCAGAAGACTCTTCTGCACTTGCCTGGGCAGATTTGATCAAGACAGGATCCACATGCTACAGCCCACACAACCAGCAAATATCCCAAAGTTGGCTGTTATTAACAACAGTGTGGGCATTTTGATCCCAAGTGGTAACAGGCTGACGGCCACCAGAGATTACAGATGTGTTGAGTGTAAATCCAGTCTCTGCCCTGCACGAATATTAGTAGAGACATCATTCCGGAGAAGGTAGCACCGTGGCAAGGGATGTCAAAAACAACAAGAAGGGCTTCTTCAACTACATCAATAGAAAAAGGAAGGCTAGGGACAATGTGGGGCCACTGCTGAATCAGGCGGGTATCCTGGTGACGGAGGATGCAGAGAAGGCAGAGATGCTGAATGCCTTCTTTGCTTCAGTCTTCAGTGCCAAGGCAGGCCCTCAGGAATCCCAGGCCCCGGAGGTAAGAGAGGAAGCCTACAGAGAGGATGACTTTCCCTTGGTCGAGGAGGACT
>Ga0181612_125431_pt1 | contig 10083 bp, 6 predicted proteins | sample HoacroProtozoa21_FD_119630 | JGI IMG/M metagenome (GOLD analysis project Ga0181612, IMG submission 119630) | Hoatzin crop microbial communities from Cojedes, Venezuel. Combined Assembly of Gp0051906, Gp0051904, Gp0051908
AATAAAAAAACCCTAAATAATTTTCTGACCCCGTTAGACCCAGTTCCTTCAGAAATTTTCACCCTGTATAAAGCCTGCAGATCTTCCCAGCCAGAAAGAAGAATGGTAGTCCCCACACAATACCAAAAAAAGAAATTCACGTAAAAATTGCAGATAAATGTTAGGTCACTGTCTCAGTTTGCATAAGTCTAAGCCTGTCATCTTACCTCTGTGTAGCTGCACAACATGATTTTATTTACGCAATTTTGTGCAAAGGAAAGTGGGGCCAGGTCCTGCTGCAGTCCCTACACTCAGCTCAGGGTCTCCAGGCATTCTTGCTGACGCAGCTGAGCCTCCATGCCTCTCACTGAGTTTTTTTATTGTCCATTAGTGCCATTGCTAGATCTCTGAAACAAGCCACGATGGGTCCCCAGGTTTATGGCACATTACACCATACAGTGCTCAGCTCTCCTCAGGGACAAGACCGCCAGAAAACAGAGTACGGTATGACTAAAACTATTAAACTGCCACAAACCTTCATCGGTCTTTTCTCCTTTTTTCTTTACATTCTACTAAGAGACCTATGGAAAAAAAAAAAATGAGATATTGAAAGACTGGAAAAGGTTGAAGGACTTGAAGCTTTGTGGCAGAACTTCTTTCATTGAACTCCAGAACGAGAAGTACTATCGCAGCCTCCTGCCTAAACCTAGAAAAACCAATGGTCACTCCAAAGTATCTGAATTGTATTTATTTCTCTAATAACAAGTTTGTTCCATGGTTGATCGTTAGCAACAGCCAATAGATGGTGGTTGCTCTAGATTAACCGCTGGTAAGTCAGAATAACATTAGAAGAAAAGCAATTGACCACGGATGATCTCTGCTCACGTGACAACCACGACACAGGGCAAGGTTGTACTTATGGGAAATCCCACATCCTGTTGTAGGTACCTTTTAATTACTGCTTAAGTTTGATCAGATTACTAATGACATGTCTAAGATTTGTTTGGTCATACAAAGAGACAGAGCTCTACTTGTTCATGCCTTTCAACTAAAGTTATCTTTCCACAAAATTCATCAAACCCCATTCAGTGGAAGTAGGGTTAGCCCAAACACCAGAAATGTAACATTAAGTTGAACTGCAGCAGTTCTTCAAAGGCATTTGAAGCGAGCAGATGTCATGGCTGTGAAATGAAGCAGTACACACAGGAGGAAGGGAGAGTCTGCACAAAGGTTTGGTTTCACTCGCAGATTTGCAGGATTATTGACGTCCTCAGCGCCCGCGTACTTGAGGAAGAGGGTTGCCAACAGCCGCATTTGATGGGCAAGGGAAGTAATGAATTTCTTATCACAGGGAGACATTATTTCTCAGATCTAATCTTGACTGATATTGGCAGAGAATTTTCATAGCTTCTTCATCTACTCATATTGAAGTCATAGTTTTAAAACAATACAGAAAGATTTATTTTTATTAGAAGCCATGAGACAGGTTGTCAGCTCCACTTTGCCCAGTGACGGACATCCAGGAAAGGTGGAGTTCAGAGCCAAACCTCAGCAACGATCTCCCATGCAGATGATGTCAAATACTTCCTACAACGCAAAGAAAGGCACGAGGCTAGGAATCTTGCACTAAATAAACGTGCCATCTCAACAACAGCGAGCACAAAGCACTAGCCTGACTACCGTGCACTTCTAACGTATGTCAAGGTGTGTAGGAGGTCTCGGTGCAATCATTATCAAAGTGCTGCGTAGAGCTGATAGCAAGCGCGTATTTCAGGAAAAGAAATCTCTCCCCTTTATTTGTCAAAACAGTCAGGAGTGAAACATCCTGCAAGGGAATTTGAAGGGTTAAGTACTTGCCTCTGCTCAAACGTTTTACAAAAGCATTTGAAGCGACTGTTGCATGAAAGAAATGGAGGTGGTCTTTTTTTTTATTGAGAGCTGTTAAAACTAAAAATTCCCATATACTCGCACTTCCCTTTAGAGGTCTACTGGGGTTGGCTTATTCCTCTGCTTTGATATGCAAATGGGCAGCTTGCTTTCCTGCAGGGGACACTGGCCGGCGTCCAAGGAACACAGAGGAGATGTCCTGTCAGGAGAGCAGCCCGGCCGCCTCGAACCGTCCTCGGGCAGCTCCGAGAGCCAAGCTTGTGTTTTGGCTTAAAAATAAAATACCTTTATTAATAGTTTTTCCTTCCAATATAAATGTTTATATATTTATCCTGCTAGTAATTTCTGCTGGCCAATAGCAAGAAAACAACAGCTTAGCTGTTCCTTTTCAGTCAGTGCGTTACTAAACTTGGATTCCTCTTTTGAAGATACTATTTATGCTGCCCTTCATTTATGTCATAGAATATAGGTTATTTAAGTAGAATTTAAACCATTCAGCTGCAATGAACAGCCATATTTCTAGAAATGTGACAAATTTATTGCTACTGAGAAGTTTACTTGTTACTTTTCTACCTGGCCCATTTTGTGGGGAAGATATAAGGGAAAGTACATTTTTGTTTCCATTTTCTGGTCCCTTTAAGTTCTCCTCTCTCTCACTTTCTTGTTTTTTCTGCCTTTTCTTTCCACTGACATAATGGAGTACCTATAAAAAAAGATTAAAAGGTACCATAAAGTTTTATTAATGCCTTACATCATTGATATCTTCTCGTATTGATAGTTCCACTTCCATTATTGCTACTTAGGCATTTAATTAGTGATTCACACAGTATGTTGTAAACTACAGTATTAGCGTTAACCGTCTATATAAAAGCGCCCATTATGTAAAAACTCTTCCCAATATCGTAATTGGAGTATAGTTATCCACTTTAACTGACTTGAATTAGATTATTATAGATTAATTTATAAAAAGTTACTTGTAAAGGACGTTGAAGATCACAGAATATTAAGAGTGGAACTTCATTACAATAAAATGGACTTCAAGTACAATGGCACGGAGTTTTATATAAATCCATTACAATCTTCTAGTAATATGAACAATAACTGTTTTATCTGGCTACTCAGTGATACTTAAGGATGGAAAGACAGACTGTTAAAAAAGAGAAGTGTGCAGAATTAAAGGGACAATGTACACTTAAATCCTGGATAAAGCAATGGAGAGAAAATTTGCTCTTTGCAGAGGGACCTGGGTAAAAATATAAGATATAACACATCGATGTCTAACATGGAAGAAGTGCATAGAAAGCCATAATATTCAGAGCATGAAGGCTAAGTACTACAACCAGTTAAGATTAACATGAACTCTGAGGAAACCACTGATCCAAGGGGATCTATTCCATATTTATCTCAGAGTAACCACAAAGAGAATTTGGACCACCTCCCCAAAAATAAAGGCGTTCACATTTTTATCTGCCTTCTCTCTGCTACCTCCATCTACATTATTCCACTCAAATCATTAAATTACGTGGTCTAGAGCACGACTTTGCTGACCAGGCAAATTTGCATCAAGCCAAAGAAATACTGAGCTTAGGCCACAGTTTGGCCGTGGTGTGAGGGGAGAAGTCAAAGCTCTCATAAATGGGGTCTTCTCACATGTAACCTCCATGTACCATTGTACCAGTTCTAGTAAGCATTTTTTTATGTCCTATTTTTGTACTTTGTCCTTTATATTCAAGCCACACGCTCTTTGTTAAATCTGAGAATAGATACTAGTCTGCTCTTCGCTACTGAAGGATCCCCCTTAGCAAGAGATCTCTCAGAAAATCAGCTCTGCTGGTTTTATAGAGGCTTGGCACCATTGAGCACAGCTGAAGGATTTCAACGGGCTCTTTGATTTTTGTGGCTGCATAAACTGTGATCAGTCCAGTGTTTGGGATGCACAGAGTCATTTTTTCTCTGCAGTTTTGCCCTTTTCAGAATATCACTTTTTCTGACAGATCACGTGTACAACAACATCCTCCAGAATTTCTCAAGTTAGTTTTATTGTGGTTGAGTACTTCTCTGCCTTTCGAAGAGAGAGCCTCCTACTGTGATGTCTGGCTGGGGTTAGCAACACCGTGCTTGCTACCCATGTTTGCAGGGTCCCTGAACAGCCACGTTGCATTTTGTCTGGGAGTCAGGAGCTCCAGAAATCATTTCACAGAGTTAATCAAACAGCCTCTCCAGCTTTACTACCACCTGTAGGGTACTATTTCACAGGCAGCATCACTGGGAATAGTACAATAACAGCGAGGCTAATGATGTTTAGAAACGGCACAGAGCTGGAAAATACCGGAGCTACAGGGTGATGAACTGCTCACCTCCAATGCAAGCTCAGGAGAACATCCCATGGCTGTACAGGCAGCACTGACCTACACATCTGCGTACAAGGTCTCCAACTCTGACACGTACAATTCCTTTTGCATATTTGTTGGACGTCTCTTGTTTTTAAGACTTTTCTGCCCGTACAGCTTCTGCTTCCTTTAGGGTTTTTGGGCTCTTATCCACAACTTGCTTCAGACATTTTAGATTCCCTCTGAAGAGTCCAACTCATCTGACTGTTAGAATTAAATCCTCTACATTTTCTACTCTTTCTGATCATCATCCCTGCACTCACCCAGGGGTGAAGCTGTCAGTCAGTAGGAAATGTGATTCAGTACACAACTTGGTCCAAATGTGCCAAGAGAAGCCTACCAACGTTTCCTCAACCCTTTGCACTGATTTCCCATATAAACAGAGTCAGGTCAAGACACTGAACTATAGCTTTTATCAGGCTTTGGGCCATCATGCATCAAAAAATATTTATACGTAGAGGATATCCAGTAACGACTCCCTTCACTGGCACATGGAGACTTTCTAGGTCTATCTCTTTGGAACATACAGCTTCTTTAGGAGCTGCTTCAGGATGGCAGATAACGGATGAAAGCTCCAAAAGAAGAACATAAAATACAGAACTCACCACTTCACAGTCAAAGTACCAGATACCATCATCTTCAACATCAACCCATATTGCCATGCATGAAGAGAAAACCCCACCAGGCCAGACCCCTGGGGCGTACGTACAGTTCACGCCATAGAAGTCACATTAGAGAAACAAAACCTGCAGTCTGTAGGGTGCTATAGAGGTTAATCACAGCTGGTATAGGACCAAATACAGTACTAAAACGGACAGCAAAGAGAAGGGACTGGGCTGGAAGATCGCTCGTCATTTCAGGCTACTCCAAAGCTATCATTAACAGTGTACAGTGTTCCACTGCTAATTTCCCTGCCCAACAGCCTCCTCTCTCCTCCCACCTTTTGTCTGGGCTAACTGAAGGCACTTTCATTGCATCTCACAGTTCTGAACACTTTTCTTAAGCTGTTTTAAGCCACATTTATTTTTTCCATCTCTGATACAGCTCAAACTCAGAAAAGTTTTGTTTTTATGAAACTAATCTGAAATTCTTTCTCATTCCCATCTCCCTCTTTGCTCTACATTTCCCTTTCACTTCCTTCAACCATCTCAAAGTCATAGATTTAAAAAAAAAGAAAAAAAAAAATCTGAGTGAGGTACAGAGAATACAATCTGGCTCCGACTGCCCGTACTGTTTCTGCAGTCTCTCTCTGGCCATAAATTTTGTAGGAGAGCAACAGAATGCAAAACACATTAGCAGTAATGCGCCGAAATCCCTGTGCTACAGGGTAAATAGGAAACACAACAGCACATTTACAATTTTGGCCAAAGTACCAGCACTATTCATTGATCTCATTAAAGACCAATCTACATTCAGGGAAGAATAAGATTGATGAGTTGTTAGACTCTAAAAACAAAAAAAAGTTACCGGCTACATGCATGTGTAAACAGCCCAAAGAAAGGCACGAGACTTTCTCTGCTCCTTCAGCCTGATGGCAATAATCACTCCATAATGTCAATGTATCCTCCTGTCATTGCAAGAAATGCATATGAACCTGCTCTGCCACTTCAGAAAACCAGTACATAGATATCAGCAATACGTTTAAATTTAATTTACTCTGGAAATTCAATTCTTCGTTTAATTCTTGCTTTATGAGAAGAGAGGAGAAAAATACCTTTTTTTTAATCTCTTTCTCTTCTTTCACTCAGCATAAAGAATACTAAATTGCAGCATCATCACGCACACAGCTTTCAACCCAAGCCCTATGGAATCCTCTTCCTGGGGACCTGAATATTTATCCCGGGTCTGCCACAGTCTTCACCTCCTTTGGAAAATGATTTTTGTCTCTCTATGCTAAAGTTTCCCCAGCTGAGAAATGGGACTGAGAATATTTGTGCAGCTTTGGAGACCGGAAACGTAAAGCATTCCGTTGGTGCAAGGTATTACTGTGTTGATGATGATGAAATAAGCTTTCACACATTGCTAAATTATTCAAGAGCATCTACTACAATTTCACCCCTGGCAATCCCAGAATGCATCTCAGTGCCATTACTCTGCAGGGAACAGCAGTGTTGAGTAAATGGCTATGAAACTCATATATTAACCTCACTTGGTGGCTGGAATATTCATTTCTTTTTGAGTCACTTTAAGCAAGAAAAGAAAATCTTCCCTCTTAGAAATCATCTTTAGCTGACACATTATAGAGTGGAGTTGAACAAATAATTTCCAGCGAATAATGTGATGAATTTATTTTCCTTTTCTCTGTCCCCAAGCAGACTGGGATTTCCTCAAATGTATTTGTTATTCAAATGTATTCAACAACTATCCTTCGCAGTATTTTTCTTCTATGTTTGTGTCTGAATGTGCATAAAATTCTTCTTTCCTTTCAGTTTCAGCTGTGGGGTTTGATTTGGGGTTTTGGGGGGTAGGTGGTGGGGGATTGCTTTATTAGTCATCCAGGGGTGTTTAAAGGTTGAGAAAACATCAGATTTGTGATGTCTATTTAACAGAGACTGTTACAACGTACAATGGATGTGGGTGCCTACGGTAAACCTTCTGCCCAGACCTAGCTGGTGTGTTAACCAGGGTGTTTTTCATGATTTTGCAGTGCCCTCAGCAGCTGGCATATAAGGGAGCAGGTGAGACATGGTGTACATTAACCATGCCCTCCACGAGCTTTTACTCTCGTACAATCCGACATTCAGCATTTCGGCAGAGCCGTGTAACTTCAACCTCCGAAGCACAGACTCTGTGACAGAAGGAGAGGAACTGCAGAGGATTTTTTCGCAGTTTCGACAGCCTCTTAATGTGTTAAGAGAGATGTCTTGTCAAGTATATTTTCAGTTTTGTTGTTTTCTTTATTCCAAGCTACAGGATCAGCACATTTTGGAGCCATCCTAATGTATTAGCAAAAATATGGCCTTGGCCATTATCCTCAACTCTGCTGTAAGCCTGGCACAGGACTTTTCCTTTTCCCTGCTGCAAGTTTTCCTCCATAAAAGGTGGATTATATCACTTTTTGAGAGTTCTTTCAAGACCTCTCAACCCAGGTATTACGGTCATTTATAGACACAGAGTTAGCTAAAGCAAAGAGACTTCCTGGCAACGGGTGCCCAGAGATGAATTTCTCGAGTTCAGTGAGTAAATCAAAGCCGTACCTTGTACACTCAAGCTGAAAACAAAGTCTGAGTACGTACTGCACGTATTACCTGACTTCGGTACCTGCCAACATCTTTCCCATGGCAGTTGCTTTCTGTACCAAGACATATTTGAAGTATAGTCTTCAGTATTTTTTTTTTTTTACCATGGGTTTGCTGCTGAAGAGATTGGCTATGCAAAGGGAAATGAAACAGGTAATCAATAAACTTGGATTGTGATATATTAACAGGAATACCCAACCATTAGCAGAGAACTGCCCATTATCACACTAATCAGCGCAGAGCAACTGGGAAAAAAATATGTTATTGCTTGTAAGGTGATGCTTTTTTTCCTCCAGCTTCATTCAACACACAGCAGACAAATTTCAACATAAACTTAGAGGTCACCTCTTACAGAAATCTTCTGCCTTTAATTAAATCAGCAGACAGTTTCAAGAGTCACTCCTACCAGAAACGGCTCAGTGGCCAAAATTTCCTCTTTGGCTACTGCAACCGAAATAAGTCAATTATTTAACTGACATCATGATATTTCAGGCAGTCGCTGGCCCTTGGCTCAATGCAGTCTTCCTCCTCCAAATGCTGCAAGAAAGGTCGGACCTGATGCCAATCCACAGGCTTGCAGCTACTGCGGTGGGTACCAGGTCTAGTTCTACAAAAACAGGCGCTTCATAAAAGCTATACCAACATTTTATTTCTCTTTCTGACCCTCCTTTTCTCTCATTTCTTTAAAGTTTTGTGCCATCGGTCAAGTTTATCCACATGGTTTTGGCTTTCTTCAACGCACTTCTAACAAAGCAGCTATCCAGAAATATCTGGAGGGCTCAGAAGCGGTACGATTGCTGTGTGCCCCGGTGCCCCAGAGCGCGTCCTTAATGAGTGCCCAACGCCAAAGTGAGCAACCTTATGAAATGCAGCTTTTACAAGAAAATTTCAAAACCATTTTCCTTATCAAAATAAACAGAAACTTAAAAGTGAATCCTTTCTGCCTTTCTTCCCAGTCTTCACATCTCTGAAAGCCTGGGGAGCGGGAAGGAAACGTTTCTTTCAGTGAGATACTTGTGTTTCCCTTCGTCTTTGAATTCTTAAAAGAATATTTTTTCATACTCTTCCAAATCTGCACGCCTTTCCCCAACTCTCACCTTACCTTCTCTTCCTCTCTTTTCTTGATGACTATTTTCTTTCTTCCTCACTGTTTTTCTTTCTTCTCGTCTTCTCCTAGCTCTGCTCCTCTTGTTTCACCATCTGGTTCTGTTCTCCTTATCGGTCTCCTTCCCTCTGCCGCAGCCCTCATTTTCCCCTCACTTACACCTTCCCCGTCTTTTTTTCTCCTCGCCTTTCCACTCGCTCCTTTCCTGTCCCATTTCCCCCAAGGTTTTCAAAGCGAAACACAGCTAGGGCCAGTTTTCTCTTCCTGCCTGCTACTAATTGAGCACTTCATGAATTCTCTCTTCTGGTGGTGGCTTTGCAACTTTCTAGCTCATTGTTAAACGAGACGGGGACAGCACCAGGCAAACGCACAACTAAAAGCCAACCAGCCTCAGCCAGAAAATTATGCTAGAGGATGAAAGTCACAGTTCCCACTGGGTTTTTTCTATTTTAGCACTTGCTTTTTTAAAGTTCTTTACCATTTTCTGTGCTTCTTGAAGGTCTGAGTTGGACTTTAATATACGGTTAACAAAAATCTTATTGTGAACCGTTATACATATTCAATGTTGAAGCAACAAGTAACTAAATCGGTAGCCTTTTTGTTTTCTTATCGTGCAAATCTACTCCTGAATGCTAACAAGCAGGTCTTTATATACTTCGTCCACTTGATAATAGACTAATAATCTTATCACGATGGTTTCTTGAACTTGAAACTAGGTGTACAAAGTTAAGGCTGGAAATATGGGAAATTACGAAATTATATAACATTGCAGAGATATTACAAGGAATTTCTTATATTTCGCAGCGAAATATTGCCAATTATTGTAGCTGTCAATTTAACAATAGGCTTATTCACTATGGTGTTTGATTAATGTGAAATTATTCAGTTGGCTACCTTGTAGTTGGCCTATTTTTGTGTCCAATTAGTATGCTAATAATGGTAATTATGTTCTATACTGCATGTCTCATCACCTAGAGGGTTTTTAAAATGATAAAATAATGAGAATAAACAAGCTGATGCTGACATTCACTGGGCCATTCTAATTACTTACTGAGAGCACACTAGGGAATCAACACTCAACCAAAGAAAATGATTCTTGCTTACTTTGTTAAAACTACTCTTTTCAAAGAGCATTAATAGTTTGCTGCTGTTTTCTTTATTACAAGGGACTGCACTATTTTCCCTTTTATTTGCCCTGTTAGTATACAGTACCAGGAAAAAGAAAAAAAGATAATCAAATTATGTTTGACTGGAGTGATAACTGTTTGCAGGGGGTGTCAGAAAAAAACAAATAACTGTAATTGCTGAATTATACACCTCTGTAATGGCTACCATTTATTTCTCCAATGTGCGATAAACATACCATCACCTTTCTCACCAAGCAAACGCGGCATTTTCTTCAGCGTGCCGCTATTGCCAGTGCTATACCCCAGGGTGGGCCTTCGCTCCCAGGCATCGCCAGCATCCGAACCCACAGCCATTC
>Ga0181612_133814_pt1 | contig 10083 bp, 10 predicted proteins | sample HoacroProtozoa21_FD_119630 | JGI IMG/M metagenome (GOLD analysis project Ga0181612, IMG submission 119630) | Hoatzin crop microbial communities from Cojedes, Venezuel. Combined Assembly of Gp0051906, Gp0051904, Gp0051908
CCGCCAAGAAACGGCAGCAGCCACAGGGGAACAGGAACCAGCCCTGGCTGGAGCCAGTCTGTCCCCTGTTTCCTGATAGCAACCAGGGGGACAGCAGTGTTCGGCTTGCTGGATCCCACAGTGAAAGTGTGCGATACGGTGCGTGTGTGCACCCTTGCTTGTACCAGTGGGGTACCCCCACCCGAGGGCCAGATCCTGCCCCGGGTCCACAGGCTGCAGCACGGGAAGGTGGCCCACAGGAGGAGCTCCAACACAGCTGCAGCGCCCGCCGCAGCCCGCAGATCCATAATTAAGGGGCTCAGCCTCTCTTCTACTTACTTAATTCCATTAATCCCACACTGTAAATTCACTGTAGCTCTCACTGTACACTAAAAATGAAATACTCTCCTGGTGCGGTGGGGCCAGGAGCTGCTGCCAGACCCTTCCACTCCGCTCCCCCCAGCTCTGCTTCGTGACCGGCAGGGTGTGGTGGGGCTGTGCTATGCCCCACACCAGTTAACAGAGCCTGCAGCTGGCCCAGCTCCCAGCACCTCTGTTCAGCCCCTGCTGTCGCACCAGGGCTACAGGCAGGTCCTGGCGGGATCGCCCCCTGCCCGTCGGGGCTGAGGGCTAACCCGCAGCTCGGGAGCCTGCTCTCGCCGCAGCCAGCGCACAGCTCTCTCTGTGCTGGCTTTGCTGCACAGGCTGCTGGGCCACGCGGGCTGGCAAACTGGTGTGAGCAATGCTACCTGTTCTCTGACCTGCGGGAATGGAGGCCAGACGGCTCCGAGAAACCTGTGCCACCCTCCCTGCTCCCTTCCCAGGCATGCGGGGAAGTGCTGACAGGTCTTGTTTCGTGTCACCTGTGGCTAGGATACCCTGCTACCGCTTGCACAACCAAGACAAGTGCCAGACTGATGACTCTGGGCAGCTGGCCTCCGTGGTCAGAAGTGCTGTTAAATGTTTGCTCTCTGTCTGGGGTGCCACCACTGCTGGAACGTGAGCCATCTGTAAACAGCCCTGCACCCCACGGAGATGTTGGGCTGCCAGGCTGCTCTGCAAAAACACTTAAAATGCAGCTCTTCCAAAGCACAGCAAATGGGCCTTGGAGGTTCATCCGCAATGCCTTTGTCCCTCGGCTCTCCTTGCTCAGCTGTGCTATGCCCAGTCCAGCAGCACTATCATGCCACAGGGAAATGGGGTCAGGGCCTCCATTTTTCAAAGCGCTGGGTCACCACTCAGCTCTGCATAGGTCTGGGGCTCACTCCGTCCCAGAGCGAGTGCTGGGACCGTATCAGCGCTTAACAACCACAATTGCACAGAATTTGGCGAGCTGTGGTTCCCTGCCTCTCCCCGTGCCGGGAAGCACAAGCTCCCGCAGGGGCTGCACAGCCTGCTCCCCTCCCACCTCTGCTGTTTCCGCAGCCACTCTGCAGATCCTTACTCAGCAGCGCATGCCGTGCCCATCCTGCCCTCCAGCCCTCCCACCACAGGCCCCAAAGGGAGCTGTCACCACGCCAAACCTGCGCACACAGGGACCGGGACGAGAGCAGACCTGCTGCCGCAGCAATCCTGCACAGGCAGCTGCCGTTCTCTGCGATTTTTCTCACTGGCCTCTCAAATGGGAAACGACTGCTGATCCCCACATGCCAAAAAGGGGCAACCACTTCTGCTTTGGGGTCTATCCTAGTATCAAACACCGTGTGAGCCTGTCATGTTCAGTAACTTCTAGCTGGTGAGGAGTCAAACGCAGAAGAATCCAAGGGAAAAAAAATTACATGCAACAATCAGCTACTTAATAGCTGCTTCAACATGAGAAGTACAACTGATTGGTGCTCTCAACCAGCCACAATCTTCTAAAGAAAGAGAAATGAGAAGACAGAGGCTTGTGAAAACAGCTAAGAGAATGTACTTAATGCTCATTGTTTCCGAAACAGTTCCCACAGCTTCATATGACGCTGCAGGCTCCAACCGGCGCTGGCCCAGCGCGAGGATGGGAGCGCACGGATAGTGGATCCTGCTGAATCCCCACCGCGCAGCAGAGGCACGGTCTGCCTTGTAGCGCAGTGGACAGCCCTGCTTAACATTTCAGCTGGACTTGCAACAAAAAGGCCAAGGCAGACAGATATGACTGCGTACCTTGGCACCACCGGCAGCACATACATGAACGCACAGGTAACTGCAAGGGAAGCACATTAATTCTCTAAACGTCTCCCAAGTTGCGATGTAATGCTGCACCCGGTGAAAGCTCAGCTTTTCTACAGTCTAGACAGCAGCATGCACAGGGATGGCAAAGCCCTCCACTTGGCATCCTGAAGCAAAGAGGAGCTCTGCCTCTTCCTCAGATACACGCAGCACATCCTTTGAACTAGCTGGAATTCGTCCCTTACCTTCTCAGCACAGAGATCTGCTTTCCCTTTCCTGGCATATATTATCCCACCTTGTGGGCAAATGTTCTGATCTCATCTCATAAATCAGTGTATGCATGCTGCAGGAAGGGGAGGCCACAGGCACAGGCAGATAACAATTCAAACAGAAGTGATAACACATGCAGAGGACACTGCCCAAATTTATTCCCTCTTTAATACCAGCGGAGGGGTTTATTTACAAGTCCCCTGCAGCTCAAGAGGGTCCTGCATGTAAGCACAAGAAGATATATATCCTGCCACTGCTGATCTCACAGCTGCAGAGGAACTTTCCCTGACTTAACAAGTTTTCAGCCTAATCATCCAGCCCAGAAAGCGATGGGCAAGGCAAGGCAGCCATTGTGCAGGTCAGCCCCATCCCCTCCATGCGTGCACCCCTTGGCAAGTTGTCCTCAGGGGAGGAGGGGAACAGAGAAGTGCAGTGCAGGCTGGGGGGGTTCACCAAACGCCCAGCGCCTGCCTGTGTCTGTGAGCAGCGGCAGTATCGGTGGGGGGCGCGGACAGTATCTACCCAGGGGCTCCACCAGAGGTATGGAGGAGGGTGGGAGTGAGATTCAGCAGCGCAGGGCAGTTTGCAGCTCTGGATTGCAGGGCACAGGCAGAACGGGCTCCACGCAGGGAGGGGAGCTGGGACTGCTGCAGGGCGGTGGGACATTCGCAGAGTTTGTTTCTGGCGGCAGAGATGCTGAATGGCACAGGCTAATGCCACACAGTCCAACAGCGTGCAGGGGGAGAGCAGGTTGGGAAAGCAGGAATGAAAACCTGAATGCGTGTTTGCCAGCAGCGGAGGACGGCGCAGAAAGCAAAGCTCTGAATGCAGATGGAAGGGAAGGGGCAGAGGATGCTGTGGACTGAAACCCCTCAGCCAGCCTGCGCAGAGGGCAGTCCTCGCTGAGCAGAACAACAAAGTAAACGGCGACAGCCCAGGCAGGCACCCGCTCCCACTCACTCCTAAGACCATAACCATGGTGGGAGCACAGCGGGCTGCTGCACGCTCAGCTGCAAGGCCTTTTCCCTGTACGAGCCATGCTCCAACCGCTCAAGGCGAGTTCCCACCGCTCTGGGGCTGGCAGGGAGAGCTGGCAGGCTCCCAGGCCTGGCTCGGGGCCCGCGCCGGCGATGCCGCTGCAGGGGAGGCACGGCTCAGCTTCCAAGCCCTCTCTGCTGGGGGTTCTGGCCGGCATCGCTCTGCCCCCGCCGCCTGGCACGCTCCCACGCTCACCTCGTACTCCTGGGAGAACTTCAGCCCGTCGTTGGCTTTCAGCCTGTCGATGTTGTCAGCGAGGTCCGTCACGGGGATGGGGGGGTGGTCGCGCATGCCTGCGAGCGAGACAAGGAGGGAGGAGGGAGAGGAGAACGGTTACGGCTCTGCACGGCTGAGGAAGGCTCGACAACAGCATGTGCACAGCAAACCCGCAAGGTGGGTGCAAGGCAGACACGTGTGACTATGTGAAGCGCCGGGCGGGATGGATGGGAAGTTGGCGAGATCACACGGCATGCTGCACGCACTCTCAGAGCACACGGTTCGGTGGAACGAAAGAGAAAGGTGATGTGCGGAATGTGCATGACCAGGTGAGCATGCTCGGACAGTACAGCCACCGGGCACACAGAGAAGACCACGCAGCGGGCAGGGGCTTGGGCAAGCCCCTGGCAGGAACGGGCCGAGGAGACGCTGTCACTGAGGTTCCCGGGCTCCCACACGGGCTGAAGTTGAACACACTGATTCTCTGGTGCTCTCACTGCCAAGGGTGATCCTCTTGCTTACCTCTAACCAGGACATTAGCTAAAAAGAATCTCGCCCAGAACTGCACCAGGGGAAACCTCTGCAGTGCACATGCACAGCTTTTTGGGTAGGCAGATGCTCCCCCAGCCCCTGGGAAGCTGCAGAAAGACAGGAAGGGCCCCATGGGGGAATGGCTGCTCTCCTGGTTGGAGATCGCACAACTTTCTGAGAGCTGAGGAGCAGCTTGGCCCACAGTTGCGTAGCTCAGTGCTTTTCAGTGGTGCTCCGGAGGCAGAGCCAGCTCCAGGGCCCAAAATCCAGCTCCACTGGGCTGGCTCGTGCAAGGCACCATGTGCAGTGATGAGCCCTACAGCAGCTTCTGGGAGGCTGCTGTGAGCTGGGACACAGCTCCAGGCACAGCAGGTCTTGCCCTGTCCAAAGCAGGGATGCTCAGTATGGCTCACCCTGGGCACAGCCAAGCCCTGCTCAGGGGAGAGACCCAGAGGAGGGGATACCACAGGTCCCGCACAGGGGACTGGTACTGTTGGTCGGGGTGCACCTGTGGGACTGGGAGAGGCCCTGCTGGGGCCCTGAGATTCAGGGCTCAACCAACGCAACTTCTTTCTCTGAAGCTGAGATGGTGAACTGGCAGGAACGTGGCTGTGAAACATCTCATCCCAAGTCTGGCTGTTCCAAATCCCAAGGCTCGTGACTCCACTGGCTGCTCTGTGGGTTTCCCAGAAGCCCCATGTGGGTAATGATGATTATTAATAGGCTGAAGCTGTTGATTCACACCCTGGGAGACAGGCTGGAGCATGGCCAGGAGCTTCTCAGTTGCTCAGGAGCCTGAACGCTGCCACAGATGGCAGTGATGGGTCACTGAGGTGATGGAGCAGTCCCCATAGGCTGGGTACGAGCATTTTACACAGTGGTGACAAGTCACTAGGCGATGGAAGTGTCACACCGCAGCCGCTGCACAGCAGGGCTCCTCAAACCTCAGCCAAAAGTATCTGACACCGCTGCATATAGGCAAGACCTGATCCAACACACACTCATCCTTCTATCACCTGACAGTGCAGAGCGATCCACGGATGGCCTGAGAGCACACAGACAGATGGAGAAGGAAAGATCCCTCTTCTGCCTTGTGCTGAGGTCCTCCTGCAAATGGTCCTCTGCCAGTTCACCCATCAGGATCCCCGAGGTGGTTCAGGATCCCCGAGGTGGTTGAGCAGGCCCACAGAGACGATGCTCTGATTTCTGCACAACTTGCTCATTGGTGCCAGTGCCAGAGCTCCAGAGGCTGTAGCTCAGGAGCAGACTGTGCAGTGCAGAGCTGCTACTGATGAGAAACTGAATGAGGAGAACAGAGTCGGACCAAGGCAGAAGCGTGGGGCTGGAAGAAGTAAGAGGCTGGAACATAGCCACAGCATGTGCTTATCCCAAAGTGGTTATGTATGAAGTACAGCAGAGCCATGGACCACAGCAGAGCTGCAGACACTCATCTCTGCTGAGATACACAAAGGGGTCTCTCCAAATCTGTTTTGCTGCCCAAAGGAGTGTTGCAGCAACAAACAAGCTCCAAGAGTAGATGGGGAGAAAGATGTGGTTGGTGTCCCATTATGGTGAACCTACTGACAGTGGAGGGCAAGACAGAGGAGATTTGTACACACCACCAGGAATTCTACATGCTCTTCTAATGACTCTGGCGAGAGGACAGTGAGCTCTCCTCCAGGCGAGAAGGGCTCAAAGGTCTCACAATGCCTGCAAGGCCACAGACTGCAAAGCTGCTGGCTCTGCTCCTGAGGGAAGCATCTGTCCTACGTACTTCTCACACTCCTGTGTACACACGCAGATGCCTTGTACATCAAGCATTAGGGAGGACACGCTTTCATGGCTGTGTGAGAGCAAACTTAAAGCTCACAAGACAAGAGATAACGAGGCAGTTAGGCCCATAGTCCTGGTACTACTCCATCCAACCCACTGGAGCAGTAAGTCGCTCTGCTCTGCGCCTAGGACTCTGGTGCCAATGCTGCCAAGCAGACCGCGGCGGTTCAGAGAAGACCAGCATCCCTCGGCATCCATTCTGCCTAACTCTATGGCACAGGTGACCCAGCCCAGGGAAGCCAGTTTGCCTGAGGCAGGAGCAGGGTGTGTTCAACCACTGGGCTGCAGAGCACCCTTCAATTTGTCCATTAGGGGTTTTTAGGTGGCCACTCTCTCCAGAACGGCCAAGGTTATCTGTCCCCACACAGGGCCAGCTGCAGGCCTGGTGCCACTGCAGAGCCTGGCATGCTGCTGTGAGGGGGCAGGAGGCCTGGGAGCAGGTGAAGGGCTCCCGCAGGAGCGTCCTGGCAGCCCAGCACCTGGGGTCTTCCCTTCTGCGCTGTGCTGCGGTGAGCTGCTGTAGTGCCGTGCAAACAGCACCTGAGCTTGGCCCCACACATCATGTCAGAAAGTGAAACCACTGCTGTTCTACAGTCTGCTGTGAGTGAGGGTGACCTTCATGACATTGCAACAAAAATTACAGTGATGAGAGAAAAAGGGAAAGAAAAAGCAAAAGTGTCAAAAGAGAAATACAGGAGTTAAAACTAACTTGAGATATTCGGGCAACTGGGGACACTGGCACCTGCAAAGAAAAGAAACGGGGCAAGAACAGAAATCCCATTAGCCTTTAGTCATCATTGCAGAGGTTCAGAAATGGAAAGACAAAGAGATAAAGATGCAAAGGAAAGCACCATCTGCCACAGCACTGGGAGCCTCCCTCCTGCACAGGACCGGCTGCCTGGCCCCGGGGGCTGCTCTGCAGCTGGCTGTTACTCCCCGGGCGTTTGGCTCTGGCCAGCGCCATCCCCCGACACTGACAAACAGACGGAGCTGGAGGTACTCGCAGGGGAGTGAGCACACGGGTCTTCACCTGATGCCAAGAGCTACACTTCTCACTGCACACCACTGACAACGGCCCCACGGCCAAGAGGAGCCAGCAAGGGCAGGTGGATGGCAGGCACAGGGGACTTCTGTGTGGCTCGGTGGCCAGGGGGACTGCACTCCACCCCAGCAACCTCTACTCAGTGCCCCCGAACCTCCAGCTCGCTGGCAGCTGATCAGCAGCGCAACTCAGCCTCCTTTCACGGTGTACTGGGACACTGCCCGGCCCCGTATCCTCTCAGCGGCTTGGCACAGTGGTACGCTAGTACAGGGAGGCCAGCAGTGGGGGAAATAACCCTTGTCTGAAGTAAAAACCACAAAAATGAGAAAGCTTAATATTTAATAACAGTAGCCTAATTAATTATGCATTAAACAAGTTTTCCCTGCTCAGCACACTCCAGCAGGGAGACCAGCTACTGAAGTGTGCAGGGCTGGTGGCCAGCACCTCTTGTCAACGCATCCACGCTGCACCGCCTCGACCTTGGGCAGGTGACAGGGGCAACAGCATGGGCCCACTGGGCTCAGTGGTTTTCATGCCTCCTCATTAATGAGGACAAGCTCGTCAGGAGCTGGAACAGTCACTTCTAGCTGCACAACACTCGCTTCTGCCCTGCAGAGCCTCGCAAGGGATGCAGGGGGGAGGAGGGGATGAGGACACAGTGCTGTCACTTGGTGGGGGAGCGCTAGCTAGCAGCATCCCAGGGCACTGCTGCTGTCTCTACTGAATTGAGCACTCTGGGTTGTTTTTATCTCTCCAGAAAGCTCTGCAACCTTTCTGAATGAGCCAGTGTCTTCGGCTCATCCTTAGGCACAGGCGGTAAAAGAAAATTTCCCGGAATCCTCTTCTGTCTGATGGCAGCTCTTGACCCTTTTTACAGCTCTAGCAAGGGATGCTTTCATTGCAAACACCCCAGTCTCGTTGGAGATGGGAGCAGATGCAAGCCTGACCTGTCACACTCCTCCACGCAATGTAAAGCATAAGCATACAGCGAAGATGGCTCTTGTGACCCTGGGCAGTGGAGATATGTCACAGAGACCTGTCCCCACGCACAGGTGTCCTGAAGCAGCCTTCTTCAACACCCTGCTCCTCCTCAAGGAGCTGCATGCTGTTGATCACTGTATGTGACCCTCTCCCCTGGTGCTGCTCCCAACAATCTGCCTGTTGAGATGTTCTTCCCCCAGCACAGGTGCCTCCCTGGCTCCCCACAACTTTCTCCTCCCACGCTGCAATACCATACTGGTCTGTGTTGTGGCCAGTTAATGGGCCAGGTCTGCTGGTAATGGTCAGGCTGTCGCTGCGTCCTACCTGTGAGATGTGCCATCAGTCCTGCCTGGGAGATGCACTAACCATGGACCTCTGCCAGCTGCTCTGGCACAGAGGGAGATGTGCTGGTGAAGCCCACCCCAGGTCTGAGCCAGACCATGGTGAGTGGCAAGAGGAAAGGCTTCTCTTACTCTCCCTCCCAGACACAGCAGGTTTACATCAGGAATGGTCCCTTCAAAACTCTCCTGTTAGATGAAAGCTCTTAGATGAATGAGCAGCAGGAGGAAAAGGAAAGTAGGTTACAGACCAGGAGGAGCTGCAAGTTGGAAGAGAGCTCTATGTGCCTCATTTATTGCTGAACTGCTCCCTCCATCACAAAAGACCAAGCGCTCCCTCACTTCATCTAGGACTTGGACTCTCTGCAAGGCTCTGAACGAGTCAGGGTGAGGCTGTCTCTCATTGCTACAATGACAGGTACCCTGCTTTCAGTGCCATCAGAGACACGCAGGCACAAAGCAGCAGCACGAGACCTTTCTGCAGTGTGCAAGTACAGTTGCCTGCGCGGGCTGGCAAACTAGCTACACCCCGAGGCACCACAGGCCAGCGCAGGCATGACGAGATGCTCTGCAGCGAACTGTTGTGTGTACAAAGCGACGGCTGTTACTGAGCTACCATCCTCTGCGCTGAGACCAGTGACCAGCAGCGCCCTGCACTGGGCCACAGCACTGACTGGGGAGCAAAGTAGGCTGCAGGTAGCTCTTCTCTTCACCCTTAGCTGAGCAGAGCAGGAGAGTCAGCACACCAAAGATCCCGGGAGAAAGCTGCTGGGACACCCTCAGCAGTACAAGGGCTCTCTGTACCTCCCGATTCCCCCAGATGCAGCCCCTGCAGCCAGCACTGCACCAGTGGTGCTCAGCGCTGAATCCCAGCCTGGACCAAGCCAGTGCAGCAGCTGGGAACAACGCAGGCACGAGCACTTGAGAGCTCTCTCAGCTCTGCGTGAAGGCTCCTCCCAGCTCAGGACAACCACCGTGAGCTTCACATAACGACTGACACACACCACACACTAGGCTGTTCCCGGCCAGGTTCCCCAGCCTCGCATGCCTGCAGTGACAGGGCCAGGGAGAAGGATTTGCACACCAGAGAGCAGACACCTGGACATCCTTGGTCTAAACCCCCTCTGTGCTGCTGCCACTGAGAAGGTGCAGAGCTGCTGGCGCGGGAGGACTGCAACTCCTCCTCTGGCATGGGGACCTGGCGAAGGGGAACCAGAGGAGGTGGGGTGCAAGGAGGTTAGCTGCTCCTTACCTGGAGTCTGGTAGTTGAGTCGCCTCATCTCAACCGGGTCAGAGGAGTGGGCCAAGAGCGAGTCCTTCAGGCCGATGGAGTGCTCATCCTTGGAAGAGGGGGAGTGTGCCCTTTTCCTACAGAGAGAGACAAGCAGGTGAGCTCCGGTAGAGACCAGCATGAACCACCCTGGGAAGGAGGCTGGGTCCCTGTGCCCCAGATACCAGCTCCAACCCAGGCTTCCTGGGGCTCTGGGCAAGTCACATCCTCTTCCGTGCCTCCAATTTCCCATCTATGAAACAGGAAGGACTGTATTTAAATGATGGAAGAGGTTTGATTAGTGAACACTTTGCACTGTGATATTCTGCATAGTATTTATTAAAAAAAAAAACAGACAGAAGCAAGATGTCGTTTCTTCTTACTCTCTCTAGGAACTACTTCCTGTAGTGGAAGGATACAATAAAAATTTTTTTTTCAAA
>Ga0181612_172461_pt1 | contig 10082 bp, 5 predicted proteins | sample HoacroProtozoa21_FD_119630 | JGI IMG/M metagenome (GOLD analysis project Ga0181612, IMG submission 119630) | Hoatzin crop microbial communities from Cojedes, Venezuel. Combined Assembly of Gp0051906, Gp0051904, Gp0051908
AGACTTATTTTATTAGTACTTTAATACTTTAGTCTCGAAATTTTATGAGCTGGAAGAGATTCTTTCATTAAGTAACAGAAATGTTCTTTCGAAAAAAGCAAGAAAAGCAACAAAGCTTTGCATCCTGTAATATAGTACTGCCAAGGTATTTTCAATATCTGAAATAACAAAATTTTTAGAAAACGTGGTACGTAGAGGTGTTTGTAGCCACAAAGGTATCCACAAAACTAAAACATAAGTTTCAGATCTAGGATAAAAGTAGTTTGTACCATACTCTTTGTTCATACTTATAATTTGTCATATTTATTGCACATGATCATAACCATCTGCACGCTTGAACTTGTGATGAATATAATTATAAGGAAAAAGCATAGAATGTTAAATCTGTAAAAAATATAACATATAACAATCAATAAAGTTCTCAAAGTAATTATAATACAGGTGTGTGTTTGTAACCCCTTACATTCTAGATATCTTAAAGTATAGCCCTGGGAGAAAGTTAATTCTTCAAATCATAACGAGTCAAGTCTGAGAGAAACTACGCCTTTATCTTCATATTAAGGTTTTAGGGTTTTTTAATAAGGACATTAATACTCTTAAAAGTATATTTCCAGTATAAATAAAACATCAAGTAGAAAGTAACAGATTGTAAAAAGAATGTTTTCGAATAGAAAGCTAGCTGCCACCTTACTCTACATGAAGAGAGAATAACTTTCTCAATGCTATTTGCTAACATTTAGCATATCAATTAGCCAAGAGAAAGAAGAATGTAATACTTTGGGAAGATTTTAAATAGTTGTGGTGCATTTGGGCACTAACAAAATAACCCAAAATCTTCCACCTCTTCTTTCAAATCACAAGTTAATGCTTTTTTCCCCCCTCATAGAAAAGAAAAAAACAGCAAGGGTAAAAATTGTGAGCAAGTATCTTAAAAACAAACAAAAAAAGAAAAATACTCTGTTCGTAGTAAGTATGCAGTTAAGTACTGTGTCATGATAAATGACAGGACAGTATCTTTAAATTGAAGATTCAATTTGAAAAGCTGATTTTTAAAAAATGTGTTTTGAAGAACAGGAGCTACAAGACAGATCTAACAATACCAGTTATTGGGGTGGGGGGGTAGTACTCTCCATGAAAATTTCCTTCACCACGCTCAGAATGAACAGCTAGCATTTAATCACCAGTGAAGGGTATTAAAAGCTTCTTAGGCTTTCCTTCTCACACTGTAACTTTTAACAGTAATTGTAACAGTTTTCTGACACATAGACATCCCTGAATGATGGGATACGAGTTGCACGGCAGCTGAACAGAGCCATACAATATATAATACTTGAATATCTTGCAACACATTTACTGCTGAAATGATCAGTCTGCTATTTGAGCATAGACGTGTTCCAAAGATAATTTTTTTTCACCCTGCTAAGCACAAATCTACCCACCCTTTGGCAAGCCAGCAGAATAAACGGAAGTAGCAGATATTTTATGGCTCATAACCACACTCAGTTGTGGTCCTCTACAAAAACATTTATTCCATAGCTGAGCTTGGAGGCAATGTAATGACAAGCACCAATTGTCCTGCTATTATTATGTTCAGTGACTCTCTTACTCCTAGAGAACAGCCTGTATGACACCAACTCAATGACCAGCAAAAGCCTTGCGCTATGACTGAATTAAGAGGTAATGTATATGGCCACAAATAATAGTAATAATGAATTAAGCAGGTTTAAATTACTACTTGTCTCATCAGCACCCTAAAATTAATGTCCTCCTCGGATTTAAAAGGTATTTTCTACCAAACATTAAGATACTGATTATTCCTCTTTTTATGTGCTGACAACTGGAGTTGGCAATGAGAGAGGCATTTGAGACACGGCAAGATTAACAAGGACAGAAGAAAAGGTCAAGACAGGGAAGCTGGGATGGAGGAGATGAAAAAAAATCCGGGGCAGAAGAGACAGAACTGAGATAACATATTGCTAGAGATAAGACACGTGCACGAACACACAGAGGAACTCCCACCTGTCAGAGCACAATCTCCTCCAGTACCAAGTACAGAACCCAAGACCTGCACATCTCACCACTCCTCTGCTCTCAAACATCTGTACAACTCAGAGGCAGAGCATCCCACCCCACAAACAGGTCCCAGGGAATGACAGCCTACTACTATCTTGTCGACTTGGGTCAGAGACACCTGACGGACGTAAAGGTTTGAACTGTGCTGATGAGTCACGTGGATGCTGCCGTGATTCCACTTCATGGAAATTCAGTCTGAATTTAGAATTCAGTGTTAGAAACATAACCCGAAAAGGGCACTGACACTTTGTACAGAGGAAACTCAGTTAAAAACTGATGTCACACTGCTAAATCAAGCACACAGTGTGGTCTATAACAAAAGATGCCCACATAATTTTAATTGTTCATTTCCTGTGCATATCTACTGTCCACAGGTCTTTAATTAACAACCACACACTACTTTTCGTTCCTCTTCAAGATTTTTCTGTTCAAGCAGATTTCTTCAGACAAGATGAAATTACTGTAAGAATCAGGACTGATCACTGTAACTGTCCTACACAAGAGCCTGTTGTTGAAAAAACATTAGGGGAAAACGCAGGGAATTACAAAAAGAAAAAGGGATGGCTAACCTGAAAGCTGGTCAACACTGTTTTGGAAAAACGGACTGCATCCTGTCTAGTGCCACGTATTTCCTTCATACTACTAAGCAAATCTTCTAAACTAATTTCTCCAAAGCTAGTCATTAATCACATATTTACATTTTTCTGGATGTTGGGTTTGATTTTCAGTACTCCTGAGGAGTCACTAGGGCATTTGAAGTTAGTAACAAGCGCATTGAAAAAAAACAAACCAAAACATATTAACCTGTAATAGTTGGGTTGCCTAGAAGTTCAGGCACTAAATGTTTCGAATTTGGTATCCCAATTCAGCAAATGCTTTCAAACCTTGTACAATTCCAAGCTTCATATATGTAAAATGCAGTAACATCACCTTGCTTCACTTCACAGAGACTAAATGAAAAATAGTGTTGGAAGCCTTTTTAGTATTAGGGAGCACTACCCAAAAGCCCAAGGCAACAATAACACATTTCTGTATTCATAGCTAAGTTTCAACAATAAGCAGAATAGAAAGACTAAAATTCACATGGGTCATTGAACAATAGGGGAAAAAAACTGAATAGATGCTTGCTAATCCTACCGCCCCCTGCACGAAGCAGACTATGGTTAAAAACCGTATGTTCCAGCAGCCAACACCTGTGCTGCATAGCAGGTGGGATTTTTCAGGCATATCCTCATTTTGGAGTGCCTGAACTGTATTTAAAGATGACTGCAACTGTAAATACTTTAACTTTCAAATCAATAACATTACCAGCCAGGAAAGAACAAAGACTCTACTTGATCTAAAGAGACTTACGGGCTCTATCAGTAAAAGCACTGGTTTGTAGTGTGGAATCATAAGCGAGACTGAAGTAAAGGACTCTCGGGACAGTTGTAGGGACTTCAAAGTGAAAAATAAAGCCCTCTTCCTGCATACATACAAAAGTACTGACTTCTGCAAAACAATCCTACAAAGAAGAGATCACAATGTACTACCCTTTGAGTCTTCTCTAAATATCTATAATTCAGTAAACTACAGCAATATTTTAACTCTAATGCACTGATAAAGTTTAACCGCCAGGACACTTAACACAAATGGGTTTTCACCCCTCCTCTTTGGAGGGGGGGACGTAGCAGATACAGAAGAAGGTGCATAGCCCATGACTTCAGCTGAACACACAACTGCAACTCATTCAAGCTGTGTGGCTAACATCGGAAACCGTGAGATCCAAGCCTGATTACTCATTGAAGAGAGAAGAACCCTTGAATTGAGTTACAGCCTTTTAGTCAGCTACTATGTCATTTTATTTTTAACACATGCTATATGATTTGCAGTGCTTGTTGTAACTACCTCTTTACTGCTGGTTCTTCTACTGAAGAAACTAATTATGTCTACTGCAGTCTAAACCTAAAACATCAGTTTAAAATTACTTGCATAAAATAACGTACTTTGCCAAACGAAAGCAAGAGATCCAAATCTGTCAGCAGCAAAGTTTCACTGAATGCCATTCAGCTCTATGAGGCGTGCTCTAAAAGAAAAAATCCATAGGCCCACTGATTCAAAGGCTAGCACATTGTTTTACAAAAAAATAATTAGCAAATTTACATGTCAGTGGTAAAAGGTTACAAAATAGCATTAAGGTGTGGTTTCACAATTGATGCGAGTCTATTCAAGCTTATGTATCTGCCAAACCAGGTCCTCTCACTCTCATCACCCCATACAGTCTTTCCACCCTTTCTGTTTGCCGATGCTCAAGCACACGTGAAAATGTTGCGAGCTGCCCAAGGATTTCATCCAACTGCGAACTAGTTACTGGCTGAGTTTTGAACCAGTTAGGTACACAACAGCTTGCTGGAAGGCAGTATGATCACTGGTGTTGACTGTGCAGCAGGAGGTGAAGACAGAACTTCCCCTTCCAGCATCAGCACAGAACCTGGATCACATTATGCTGCGTATTTGACTGACTTCAGGGAGTACTTAACCAATATAAACTTGTTACCTCCAAGCACAGGTACAGCCACAGGAGAAGAGGGCTGGAAACACCACGAAAGAAATTAAGATATTTCCTTTTTTCCTAAACTAATTTGTCTGTCATGTGACTGCAGGACTCAATATATTCACCTATCAATCCCTGTCCTCTTTACTTTTTATGTAGTTACAGTTATTTCCAAAAATATAAGTAAGAGTATGCAGACAAGACAGTATTATTAAAAAAAAGTCTGATCATGATGGAGGCAGAGAAGTGGAAGACTACCAGGGAAGTAACTAGAAACACATGCAATCCTGAACACCGCTTAGAGGAGTTTACTGGTAGTAAAAGTTTGATTGTGGGACTTTTTTCTGTTTTAAAATATCAACTTGCTCAACAAAAGCATTCTGAATGTCACGTATTGCTTTTATTGCAACAAGGCTTAGAGACTACAAGCTCAGACTCTACTTCCCAGTTGCTATAAAACATCAGGCAAAAAGACTGCCTGTGCGCCAAGAACCTCTGAGCATTACCGCAGGCCTCAGCTCTCCATCAGGACCCAACACAACCCATTCAACAAAAATGAACTATAAACTATGACAGCCAACTGCTCTCCACATTTTGAGGGTAACAAAAAAATCAAGAGAACTGACCTCAACTTACCAACTTACCAAAGCACCACGCTCGGATCCATTAACCTAGACTAAGAATTGCAAGTATTTATGACAAAACACACAAGATCTGGAATTTCTAATAACAGAAACATAACAAGCAAAAAACAAGAGGGAGCAATAGCCAAATTATAAAGGGACTGCCTCAAGTAGGAGGTAAGACAAAAAAATGGAACAGGATGGATAAAAAGTCTAAAGTTTGGGGACGGATTGTCATCCTCCCTCCTTCTTGCCCCTACAGCTACCAGAACCTCTGGACTGTGTATTTCTGTTTTGGTTTCATAAGGCAAGTATACACATCTGAGCACCCGACTCTGAAGTACCCTAATGAAATGTTAGGTTTTCATTTTTAATACTGAAATTTTAGATAATCTAAGCACCAATACTATAAACTCTTCTGACAAATAGCCTGCAACTTGAACAAGGAACAATTCCATTTCCGTACAAGTTATTTCAAAGATCATAATAAAACTACATTCAAGATACAGTAACCCAAAGAGGTCTTTTTCAAACAATTATTTAATTTTAGGATGGTTTGGATTCTCCTGTTGTGGCTTTAAGAACAAATGTTTGTGAAATACGGCCACTGCTGTATAAGCCATACTGTATTTCTCAAGCTGTTTTACATTTCATCAGGTAATATCAACTAAATTTCTGGCAGGAAGGAAAAATACTGGCGAGACCTCTTACTGCAGAACATTCATATAGTCACTGTAAGCCTTCTACATGCACGCAAGCACTTACCATATAGAAAATTTATTAACACTATGGTCAGATTTTGCCGTTTCTACGGAGAGCTGCTAAGAACAAAACTGTAGAGATACCTTATTGGCAAAGTCATTCAAAAGGTAGTAGCAGACAACTTTTTTCTTCCTTTTCAGAGTCTTGTTATCCTTCTTCACTATTAATATATTCCAGAAACAAGACATAGTGCTCTGCATGTAATTATCTTAGTAGCTGACTTCCATACAACAGCCATTTCTTTCATGGCATAAACCCACATATTCCCACCTTCTCCTTTAAAAATGGAGAGAGTAAGTGGTTTAGGCAATTACAGCTGTCATGGACGGTTTGACAAATAACTTTTCTGCTCCATGTACGCTTTAGGCCACTGGGATGGCTGTCAAATAATGACATCAGAGTCTACATTAACACTGGCAAAATGCAACCGCACTTCCCTTCATATTTAACTCCAATGTTTTATAGCCCTTTCTTTTCCTATTCCCTGGTTGGGAACAACAGGGGAATGCACAAATGGGCTACAAATCAACCCAGATAAAACAGGGATAGATAATGCAAGTTCAATGAAAGACTATGAAAAAAAACAGAAGCACATCCTTGCTTTGTTAATGAAGAAGCTTGCTCATTCTTTATCATTAACGAACTTCGTAAGCTTGAGTCAATTCCTAAAATTCCAACTGAGCTGTAAGGAATGAGCATAAAGAACAGCTGCTTTCCCCTCTTTTGGTATCTAAGTTCTTATTACACTGCATTTCTTGTACATGAGCCAGCCCACACGTACAAGAACATTAGATGAACTACTGCATCATGCACTGTGGGGAGCTACCTTCCTGCTAAGCCACTCCAAAGCTGTCAAGTACAGGCCATCCCATCTTCAATTTGATTTTATATGACGTGATCTTTACTCCAGACAAAGTACAAAACAACCAGAAACTCACTATTTCTTCAATGCCTGCTGAAGTTACCTGCTCAGTTCTGGGAACAACCCTGAGCAGTGATCTTGGTTTAAAAAGCCTTCTGTGGGTCTTCAGCATCTGGAAGACAGAAGTGCCCAGAAGCAGCTGACGCTCTGGCATCACTAGAGAACTCACTTTCCAGTGAAAAGTTTAGTGACTGATGCAAATGATTAATGAGGAACTTAATTTTTCCACTGATGCCTAACAGAAATACCGTATTAACTTCCAGAATAAAAATGCAACAAACCTGATCTGGTCATATGATTCAGTTTTATGTAGTCCTGCAAGGAGCAGGGGGTTGGACTTTATGATCCTTATGGCCCTTCCAACTTGAGATATTCTATGATCTGTTTATCAAATATTTTTCCAACATTAAGTTAGACCTGCCAGAAACTCAGCTCTGATGATTTTTTAGTGAGCAGTTAAGTATGGTGCCTAGAAGCTATTACAGCCTGAGCACCAGGGTTAGTATTACTGTCAACTCTGAACCCATGAAAGATCCAAAGAAATGTGATCTTCCCATTGATTTAATGTTTGAAAAAGTACTTTATGGTCGACATCTACTTGAAGGGATTCTCCCCTCACCCACCATCAACCTCAAAATCTGCCCAGAGGACCCAACTAAACTTGATCTAGCATCTAATCTCTTAACACCGTGTTCCTACTGACCCACTTTGCTGGTTCATCTGCGTTAAAAACAGCTTCCAGGCAAGGCCAGCGATTCTGTTAAGGCTTAAGGCTATGCTAGATGCTGGTTTTCTAGCAGTGTAGTTACATTAATGAGGGATGTGATTCATTCCCACCTCTTTAGCATTGATGCAGTTACAGTGACATGCAATTAGTTTTATTACTACAAGAACGGTAATGAGCTATACCAGTATAACATGGTCCACACTACAGAGGTGTCCGTTCTGGCACATAAAAAGGAGTCAGATTCGCATATACATTGCTCTGTCTACAAATTTACAGTTTGGGAGTAATTCCAACGATTTTTATGAAACTCCACACACATGCCCCATCTGATGTGCTCTGAGTGTCTGCATCACAGCTTGCAGGACAGCTCTCAGCATCTACAGTCTAGGGGGTTACTCAAAGTGTTCAAGTGTTTAGAACACCTAACACACAATATACACTACACTATTGTTTGTGGCTACTCCCATACAAAAGAATTGGAAGTTACAAAAGAAAGAAATTGACACGGGCAAAAAAGTAGATTAAATTTGTAACTGAGCACTCAACTGAAAATCGGAGCTCAGAAATGCTTGCATGAATTTTTCCCCACTGATCAGCCTTATTCAAAACAAAAAAGTCATAGAACAGACCACATTAAAAAAGGTACAAGATGAGGTTATTCACACCAGCCTTCAAAACAGAGAATTTAAACAGAACAGGTCCCCCCAATAAGCTTTGCGTCTTATAACTTAAGAACAGTTCTAGCTTTTTTCTAAGGTTCATTGTGATGATAAATGCACAAAAGTGTATGGTATGCACTGCTGCTTATTACCATTTAATGCTTCTTGAACAACTACAATGCAAATATTCATCACAATAGATGGGAACCTTGGTGGAAACCAGAATTCCCACAAATTGTTTAAAAGTACAGTAAATGAATAGTATTACAAACAAAAAGCCCAAATCCCTCACAAACACGTATGTTGCATTTGCTTACAGATTAGCCCACTACACATGTATTGTGCAACTATGTTTGTAGAAAACCCTTTGAACAACAAAAAACAATTTATAACCTCACAAGAAATATTTTCTATTTATAGATGTGTTCAAGTCAAACAAACCACATCTGGCTCACGGTTTGGTTGGGGGTGGGGTTTTTTTTGTATTAGTGACAGTTTTTTGCATAAATAGGATGTTACAGGACAGCACATGAAGTCAGACAATTTTAATGGAGGCTCCATCTTAAATTTCTTAACTGACAGGTGTATCAACACACTAACCAACATGCTCATTTTCAAACAGTGAAGTTTGGAGTTTGTTTCTAAGATAGTTTATTTCTAAGCTTCTAAGCTACAACTCGGCACAAAACACTAGAAAATCTAAATGACTGCATAGGAAGTAATCAAACCTACAAAGAAACGGCATGCTGACACCTTTTAAAATTACTTTTACTTCACTTATACTAAATTTGCTCTATATAACGCATTAAGAAAATTTCCACATCCTGCACAAACTCTCCTCATTCTCTACTCTCTCTCGTGTCTCTATTCAATACAGTAATGTGTAAACACACTCCACAAATGTGTTTCTGCTTATGATCAAGGTGCTTAGAGGGAAAGTATACATTTTTAGGCTACTCGTATGAATATCTCTGAGGAGCAGAGGGGAAAGACAGCCCCTTTTCTTACTGTACCTTGTATTTATTAAAAATGCTTAATATTTTTACCCATATAATACAGGAGAAAAAAGGGACATGATTCTGTTCACAGTACCTTTCACACCTTGCTTATGGTTGTCAGAAACGACAACAACAGAAGCATAAGATCACAAGAAAGAGCTGCCTTTAGCGTATTCACAGCTGACAGCCCTTCTTGGAAAGCTGGTTTCCCCTGTCAACAGCCGAAGACGAGAGATGGCAAGGATGCGTAGATATGTTTGTGTACACACACACTCACACATAGATACATCAGAGCAAGAACAGGCCTGGCCAAAACCACATCAGTGAGCAGCAGTACTGAGAAAAGCCTTGTAACTCTTTTTAAAACAGCCTCCAACAAGGGAAACACCTCTAGATTTAACACGAGAAAGAAAAAACCCTAACAAATGGAGGTATCTCGTCGGCCAGACCCAGGACGGGCAGAGGAAGGAGGAGTACCCGCAACAGCTCCTCCATCCTGCCTTTCAGCCGAGGAGAGGAAGGGCGGAGAGCAAAGGGAGGAGGCGAAAGCGTGAGGGAGAAACGGCCCAAGCAGAGAAATACGTCCAGCATCGCCTCCGGTGAGGAGAAATCCCCCTCTACACCCACTCCTGAAGAGAAATGGGAGGGGTCCCCAAACATCTACTGAGGAACTATCTCCTTCTCGTGCATCTAGCTTCAATTTACTGAAGAGACAGCAAATTGATCACCTCAGTCTCACTCTTGGCGGGGGCCGGCTGCCCTCCCCCTCCTCCCCCGACGCCCTC
>Ga0181612_173892_pt1 | contig 10082 bp, 10 predicted proteins | sample HoacroProtozoa21_FD_119630 | JGI IMG/M metagenome (GOLD analysis project Ga0181612, IMG submission 119630) | Hoatzin crop microbial communities from Cojedes, Venezuel. Combined Assembly of Gp0051906, Gp0051904, Gp0051908
AGGACACCTGGCACACCCAGGACACCCCGGACACCCAGGACACCTGGCACACCCAGGACACTCAGCACACCAGGACACCCCGGACACCTGGCACACCCAGGACACCCAGCACACCAGGACACCCTGGACACTCAGCACACCCAGCACAGCACACCCAGGACACCCGGCATACCTGGGAGACGCAGGTGCCAAACCCCCGCCGGGTTGGCAGCCACTCTGCAGGGTGGAAAACCCCACGGAGCAGGGAGGGAAGGTACGTGCACGGCTTTTGGGAGGGCTGTAAATTTGCCTTCCCAGTTTACCATTTTTTTCCAATTACAACTGAATAATAGTAAATTTTAATTTTCCCTCTGCAGCGTACTCTTTCACCGGAGCGCGCCCAGAGCCGAGCTGTGCCAGGGCCGGACGAGGCCGCACCCTGCGGCCGGGCACTGGGGAGGGCAACGGCTTCCCAGGGAGCAGAGGGGGGTCCTGCGCCACCACCCATCACTCGTCGTTCAACCCTTTAACCACCCACAGCTTCTGACCATCGCTCGACAGCCAAGGGTTAAGACTTCCACGGTGATCTATGCTCCCATTCCTATCTTTTGATATCTGGGAGTAGAGAATTTCAGCGAAAAAGGGCTTTACACTAAGATGACCATAAATCTCAATGTGTTTACAACGGAAGACTGACCAGAAGAGTTTATTAAATCTCTAAAGGATTTGATGTATATCAAACTGTTACATAAAGTCAATACTTTGGAAAGAACTAGACAATAAATACTCTACAAGAGGCAATATTTCTATCACAAAGAAAGCAATCACATAAAGATTAGGAGACCACTTTCAATACTGAATGTCAGTCTGCTGTAAGAAGACATTTATTGTTTTTCTGAGTTATCACAGAAGAGTGAGATAAGCTATAACAATATTCTGAGCCAAGCTAATCATGCTATCAAAGTTAGAAATACTCTTTCACCTTTTAAAAAATCACTTTTCCACTTTGCAAATAAAAAGAACAACCTCCTGCAGGTGCAAGGGGAGGGAGGGAAGGAGATTTATCACGACAGGCGGTGGGAAAGCTCCGCGAAGAGCTGGCCCTTGGCTGCGAGCCCCGTTGAAGGTCCCTCAGCGGGGACACCCGGACCGGTCTGTGGGTGCGTGGGGTGGGGGCAGAAGGGCTGGGGAGGTGCTGAGCAGGGGGAGCCCACCCCGGTCCTGCCCCAGACCGTTCACACTGGTCCAACAAACCAAAGCATCGCTTTGGTACAAAGCCCAGCCTCAGCAAAGGGTCTGGGGATTCATTCTTCTGACAGACCGCTGAAGAGCTGTGAAAAAAATATCCATATTCTCCACGAAAGAATGCTTCTTCTTTTATTTTACCCCCTAGAAGCAGAATTTTCCTTTAATAGCTCAGATTAGCGAAAATCTTAACCAGTTCAATTTGAAACAGAAGCCAAAGAATAAACGTTGGGGGAAGAGGGCTCTTTGTCAAGTATTGACCAACCGATACTTCAAGGGCAGCTCCCTTTTTTGTTCTCTTTCCGTGTTTTCCCACCGTGAGGTGCTGCCTGCCACCCCAGCCCCTTCGCCCCGTGGGTGCTGGTCCTGCCCCGTGCCCCCGGGGCCCCCCACAGCTGGATTCGGAGCGCGCTGCTGAGCCCCTGCGTCACCTCGAGCATCTCCTCAGCTACAGGTGGCCAGAGGAGGCTCCACAAAGAACGGGACGCATCTGCAGCTGCGAAAACGGCGTGGCTGCGTGGCGGCCCTGGCGCTTCGGCAGAGCTGTGTTGCGGCTCCGAAGGTCAGCCCCGCGCAGCGCCCGGCACGCCAGCACCAGCAGCGGAGACGGCACCTCCGGCCTCGCAGCACCTTTGGCAGGAGCAGCAGGCTGACAGCCGGGAGGCACTCGGGTACCATGGGAGCGTCGGTTACGCACGTACCGTAAAAGCCAACAGCCACGGACTCTGGCACAGCAGCTGCCAAGCGGCATTGATCGTGCCGGTAGGATGAGTTTTGAAAGTTTGGTTTAGTTTGTCGGAAGCAAAATTGCAAATCTGAACAACAAAATGGGAGCTTAAAAACTGGTTTTCTGTTTTTGCACACCATACGTTTCACCCACTGACATTCCAATAATCGGCAAAGAGTACAGCAAACAGTTTGTGTTCTGTGCATAAGCAGAAAGATAAGCCCTTTACAGGAAAGATTAGATGACAGTCTAAGTGAGCACGGCTATTAATAACGAACCCCAGTCCAGAAGGGAATCATAAATTATACTTATCATCTTTAACTTGTATTCCTGGAAAGATGAATCTAGCAGATTGTCGTGCATAGAGAAGAAAAGAAATGACACGAAACAGTTGCTCATTATTATTGAGGACAGAAACACAATGAAATTAACTTAATTATGAGCAATTTTAACATCGCTGTACCAGATGCATCAATGCTGTAACATTGCATACCAGCGGGTAGGAGGCACATGCCGTACCAAACATGTTTTTCAGTCTAAAGTCTTTTTTTCTTTCATAGGATCTATACACAGGTGCTCAGAAGCCAACGTTTTGGAGAAAACGTGATGTGCACGGTTGCTAGCAACTCCTCAACACAGACAAAAGATGATCAGACTACTCAATTTTAAAACAAAAAGCAGTTTTTTGCTTAAGGTAATGAGCTGTGCTCTTCCCGCCTGTCGCAGACCTTTCCCGGGTGCCCCTCCACCCGCTCGCTGTAGGGAGCCCGTCTGCCACAGCAAGAGCTCCACAGAGACTGCTGCTGGGGATGGCAGAGATGAGCCTGGTCCCGAGGCCAGGAGCTCCGGCTGGGAGGGCTCACGCCAGAGGGAGACGGGAGCGAGCCCCGGGGCAGCGGCAGCTGAGCGGGCGGCGTGCCGGGTACGGGCGATGGCACGGGAAGGGCAAGGCGAGCGGCGGGTGATGCTCCCGTCTGGAGAGCTGGACACAGAACGGAGGGTCAACGTGTTCGGTCTCTTCCCAACCATAATTCTGGAGGGAAAGAAGGGAAAAGACCCGCAGAGGATGAGTACTGGAGCAGGTGGAATTTCAGAAAGCACAGAGCGGAGTTATGCAGCAAAAATCAAAGTCTCCTTGGCTCAAACTCTCTACTTGTGTGGATTGATCTAACAGGGGACATCAAATCCAAGTCAGCACATGAAATACATCCCAAAATATTTTTTAAATGCTTTTTTTGACATTGAGATGGACCGTAAGACAGGATGGCACCAGAACGTGATGTACAGCAACACTGTCTGCTTGATGGATTGGTGGGTTGTGTGACATCCTGTGACAAATGATCTCCATCTTCTGGCTGCAGATTAATTTTCTAGGTCATTTAATAAATTATAGGAAAAGAAGGTATTTGAGGGGCAAACAGCAGAATGGAGTTCCAGTGACGCTTTTTTTTGTGGGATTAATGAGAGCAGATGGCTCCTTCTCTGCCTCTTTTTGCAAGGTGATCGCAATTCCATGAAGACAGCACTTACATTTTGTCTTGTTTTGTGCAGGGAAATTGGGTTTGATGCAGAAGAATCAAACCTCCCAAGGAAGGATGTGACCATGGCATGAACTCCTCATTAAGGACACGGAACACTGATTAATACCCACCAGAACAATACTAAAAATACATCCTTTCACTAGCACTATATTTAGATCCGAGCTCCAAGTCAGCAGCAAGACTCTGCAGCTCTGGGCAGACGTAGCTTTCCAGCTAACTGGAGTGTGGACAGGACGATGCTCGCCTGGCGGAGGCGGCGAGCGAGTGCTGTGTCACTCGCAGCCTCTGGGTCCCTGGCAGAGTTGCCTACCATAGCTTCAGGCCCAGCCTTTGCAGTTATTTGGGAATTTAGACTCGCAGGAAGATGTCTAAATCAGATTTAGAGATGTTTGGGTGAGACCCCTTCATCTCTCCAACAACCCTGAGAGAAAAGCCGAACCTGCTTGGTGTTACTGGCACAATCGCCCTGACCTGACGACTGCACTTCCCGTTTGCATCCAGCCTGTGTCCCCGGCTGCAAGATGGGGATGGCTACATCAGAGGCACGTCTGGCAGATAAACTCATCAGCGGCCTTCGCACACCCGGTAAACAGGCAGGCAGATCGTGCAAACCGCAGGCGGACTCACCCAACTGCCTGAAGGGGCCTGGCTCAGGCAGGACTTGGCCCTGCTGCCTCTGCGCACTCTCGCCTTCTCCCCTCCACGCTTCTGCCACGGCTGCTGCTTATTCTTTGAACAACAGAATTTAAGAACAAAAAAAATTCAGCCTATAAGGGTAGAAAAGCAAGAACTACCTCTGCTTTTGAGCAGGACGATGGTGGCTCCCATGCAGGTACCACAGGGAAGGGAAAAAAGACTTTTTGAAATTGACTGTAAGCCTAGAGGAGTGGCATATGAATAAACGTAACTGGCACGAAGAAGCTAAAATTCATTATCGTTCTTCTTCACAGACTGGCCTTAAAGGGCCTGAAAATTCATTTGAAAAGAACAGTAGGTTAATTTTGCATAGCTGATTTCTTCAATAAGCCCTGTATTTTCCTCTTGCCCCATTAAGAATAGCGAGCAGCTTCCCCAGAAGTCAATCTCACAGTCTAATCAAACCTGCTCTCTCTAATTGAAGTTAATCATAGGAAACTGGTCAGAGAAAGATGGTCTCAGCGAATGATGCTGTGTTGGAGTGGTCAATTAATATGAGGTTATCCTGTGATTATCGCTCAGTGGAACGAGCACGTGAAGAGCTCTGACTGCAAACACGAGCCCGGGGCCGGACCTGGTCAGGCGGCAGGGATGGAGCTCGCATCTTGCTGGGCCACGCAGAGCCCGGGGAGCTTTCCTGGGCACAGCGAGCCCCTGCGACAGAGGGGCGAGCACGCCACGCGCTGCCCCAACGTTTGGTTTCCTTAACGTGTTCTTGCACAGAAATAAATAATATGCTGCTTCTAACAAGGCTGGCAGGGTACTCGGCATCCTGCGCCAGCTCTCCGTGGGGACAAAGGCAGCGCCTGAACCCGCTGTCCCTGCTGCAACGCTCCTGGTGCGGCCAAAGGACTCGAGGTCGTAAGGACACGGAGAGCGGAAGCGACGCCGAGGCAAGCGCTGCGAGAGAGCATCCGCAGCTCTCGGCAGCCGGCACAGCCCGGGGACGGGTGGAGGACGCGCTCTGCAGCACACCCCGGAACCACGCACTTAACGTCTGGGCTTTGCCATGAGAAACAACGGTTTTATTTGATCTGCTTTCCTAAGGACTGTTCTGTTTTATTTCTGATGGAGCAATAATCCGCACTCTTATGGGGCTGGAGAAGTTTGGGTTTCTGAGGGAATTTGACAGCAGCTTTGCTAGGTTATGGCAGAAAAGAAAAGGCACTTAAAGGGATTTTGTTTGTCACTTGAAAATTAGCCTAGAGGAAAGAGAATCTTCAATTCAAATTTAATTAAAAGCTGATGAACCAAAACCCCTGTAGTGGCTCTGTGAAGTCCTGTTCTTACAGCACAAGAACACAGCACTGATAAGCAGCAAGAAGAAAATAAACACAAGAGATTTAAAGCTAAAACCCAAACAAAAATGGGGCAGCGGCACCAGACCATCACCAGAGCAGAAATTGTCCCATGGTGCTTAAGCAGGGGTTTGTGCAGCAATATGAAGGAAACTGCTTGGTTGCTCGTGTACAGCCGACAACAGCCCATGAAACTTCCTGTTATTTCATCCATCTCTTAAAATCTTGAGGCCAAGACAACATCACTTTCAGGAAGGTGTGCCTTCTTCAGGCACAATTTAGTTTGCTTGAGACAGAAGTAATAGCCTGAAATGCCGAACCACGTTATACAGGAGAGTAGGCTAGGGATTTTTTAACAATCCTTCGAGGCTGTAGAAAACGTGAATCAGTAACACACATATTTGGGGTGTTCTGTTCTATTGAAATGTACCAAGAGACTACTTACAGGCTTCCGTGCTGCTTGGATAAGCAGGCTTTTCTCCCCCTGTGTAACTTGTAGAGCGCACGCTTCAAGCCAGGTGCTTCAGTTCTGCTCTTTCCTTTGAGATGTTCAGCATCTAAGGTCAGAAAACTGCCGTCAGCTTTGCGCTGCGTTTACCGGGTATCAGTTTTCACAAAGAACCCAAGAGCCTATTTTGCATGGGGAACCTGCAGAGGAGATGAGCACCCTGAGATGGTCACACCTCGGTCACCCCCCGGGCATGTCCACCCGTCGCCTCCAGCTTCAGCCTCCTGGCTGCAGCCTGCTCTCAGAGACCCTTCCTTCCGCTCTCCCCAGCCTAAGCCCACTGCCCTCAGCCAGCTCAGCCGCAAAGCCAGCTGTTAACAAGTCACGCCTCTGTCCCCGTGTTTGACAAGACCAGTCTTCCGCGGGTTTCGCGTTAGGACCCCCTGCACCCGAGGAGAGGGGACGCTGTCCCAGGGGTGCACACACACCCCTGCGCGTCCGCGAATCCTGCCAAGCCTGGGTAATCCCACATGACTAGGGTCAGCCTCATCCCCTGAAACATTAGAGCATGTTCACAAACAGCTAATAAAACCACAAATGAGTAACGACTTTGCACAAGAGGAGGAGAGGTTAGAACAGCCCTCTGCCGCTTCAGTTGGCTCCAGCAAGGGAAAGGCGAGAGTCCCTGCGGTGGTCGGCGGGACGTCACTAGTGTCACCGGAGCTGCTGATCCAAAGGGCTGAGTAGGGCGCAATGCCCACGGCCTGCGCAGCCATACGGCCCTGAGAAGCACACGCGTGGACATGAACCCCAGCAGATAAACCTCTGAGGCCAGAGTATATGGCTTCACATACCCAGCTAGGCCAATTTAATTAACTATGGGAACATTAATTATTGGCTGTTGCTGGTTTTATTCCAGAAAAACCAACTGGCATTTTACCATAAAAATATAACGCAAAATGGCCACTAAAACCAGCCTGATCTCAGGCCCTGAACGTTTTAGATTGATGATAACTTCCTTGCAGCTCTTACTGGAAAAGAACAATTTTTAAATGGGCCCAAATACCAACTGATCGACCAGCTAGATGAATCAAACTCCTCTGACACCTAAGACCTATGGTTTATCACCCTGAGTAGGATGTGATATACATTATTGTACATTTTCTGCCACGAGTGATTTATGAATAAAGCATATTGTTCACATAAGCTTCAGCTGTAAAGAACGGAAGCATTCGTTACGCGGAGCTGAGGACAGGCACCGCGCTCGCCTCCCCACCCCGGTCTGAACGGCACGGAGAGCGGCCGGAGGGCAGCGCGGCCTCCGCCTCGCGGCGGCAGCTTACGGGGCTCCAGCCCCCCGCTTCTGACACCGCCATGAAGCCACACCTCTGTTGCAAATGCAAGCCAAGAATTACCTTAATTACACAGCGGAGACAGGTACAACAATACATTAGAACGAAAATAATGACGTTTTCCCCCAGAGTCAGCATGCAGATGTGAACACAGCACGTCCAGCAGTGCCCTTCGCAACAAAACAACATGAGAAAACACACTCTGAAATAAAGTATTGCTGTACTATTTTGAGACCAATCAGGCAGCAAACATGTTCCCAAAATTAAAGTTAATGTAATGAGATGCAAATTAGCGATTCTACACAGTCATTGCAGATATTATTAAAGATAGACCAGACTTGTTTATTTCAGTTTTTCCGTGTTTTGGGAAAACACGCACTACATAAAGCAGCCCCCCCAGTAGGCTCATTTTTCACTTCTCTAGGCAGACAGGAGCGTTATCCACGGGTACAGGAGCAGAGGCTTCCTCCGCACACAGAGATGCTCACCAGGCTCCAACATGGAGCTCAGTTTTTTCCCCAGCTTTCAGTGGGTTTTGGACTGGTAATTCCAGTGCACTTCTGATAAGCTAATACTGGTCTTAAGTACGATTACAGCTTTTGTTAGAGATGGCAGAGTCCCTCAAACAGACCCTTAATCCTTGCCTGAGGCTTGTAATTCAGAGCAGACCTCCAGCCAGGTTTTTAAGCCATTTCTGCTTTCTCCCAGCCCCAGAGACTGTGAGGAGCTCACGGCTCAGGGAGGGGCTCGGGGCCACGGCGAACGGCATCGTTAAACCATGGCACGGATCAAAACGGCGTTTCGTTCAGCAAACTAAAACATTCTTAAACAGAGCCTTAGCTCTCCAGGAGTGAACTTCACTTCCAGGAAACACACCTTCAGCCCCCTTTAGTACAAGTATTTCTTTGGTCTTTCGTTAGCTCTGGGACTGGTGCAACTGCTCATCTAGAAGGGAGGATTTGCCAGGTCTCCTGTGGAAACAGCATACAGTGGGTCCCTAAAACAACAAGCCAGGCCTGCTCTGTATTTCCCAATAAGAAGCGGATACCCAATATCGTCACTTGCTGAGATGAATCCATTTCTGGAAACATGCATAAAAATCAAGAGCTGCATTACATTTCAAGCATGAGCCGAAAGCACAAGCTGCCTCATGTTTAAAGAAGCCTACAAACCCGGCCAGAAACACGGCAAGCTAATGCAAAAAACTAAGTAAGAGTCATTCATTTGGTGTGTTCCCCTGGCAGGGCTTTTTCTTTGTTTCTTCTGGAGACGACACCTTTCCCCTTCCTCAGAACCCAGCAGCACCAGTGCTTGCCCTTCTCCCAAAGCATTCGCCCCAAAATGAAATGGAAACAAAAACCCAACAAAAGCTCTTTCACATCAGGCTGATGCAGTCTCACTGCTGTTTCATTATTTCAGAACAGATATCATGTCCAATCAAACACTGATTTTATGTGAGAGCAGAACAGTTAGGAAGGCTTCAGGGTTTTTTTTCCCTCCTTAAAAAAAGATGTCAACTAGAAGTGAGGTCATTAATGTACCCGTGCAATTCCACTCCATTCTGTAGCTCTGATAGTATGGTTAAAAATATCTTTGCCTGACTTGATGCACTGAAAGAATCTTTCAGAGAGGAAGGAGAACGTCGAAATAAAAAGAAACTGGAAACTTCAGCAACTCTGCAGTGTTGAAAGAAGCAGGGAGGATGAAGTCTTCTGCTCGAGCTGCTTCTTCACAGTGTTTGGACTGGGAGGTGAATTGCCCTGGGTTCTCTGTTACCTTGTCTGTTGACAGCCACCGAGGCTCACGCAGATGCACCACAACCTGGGTATCAGCCGCCCTCATCTGCGCCCTCCGCGTCCCACCCCGCCGTCCCAAGGTCGCGCAGAGGCGCGTGGCGTTTGCGCAGGGTCCTCCCTCAGACCGGCCGGCTCCCATCGCCCCTCGCACGCCGCTCGCACCAGCGGCGACACAGAGCCAAACCATTTCCTCTAACTACTGCATTTTTCTTTTCATGATTATCTCCTTTAAAAAGGCACAAATTGAAAATGAGATGCAGAGCCAGCGGCCTCTTTTGAGCTATGGTTATTAGCTATGTTGAGGATGAAAGTGGTATGACTCCCTAGATAAATATATAGTTCATTAAAAGTGCTCTGGATCACTATATTCTACTGATCAAAAGCCTAAATCACACAGTTAGTGACATTAAGGAGCTATATTATGATTTGAGTTATACCTGGATGAAACCCCACACGAGAGCCGAAGGGAAGCCCGGATGCTGCATGCTGGCAGCCAGGCAGTCGCCCCGCAGCCCCGTCTCTGACCCCGCACACATGTCCCAAGGCAGAATTTCAACCCCAGTTTTCAGCAGCTTAAACAATTTATGCGGCTTCAACAGTAGCAGCCTGCACACACAGAGAGCCCGCGGTCTCTTCACAAAAGCGCAGTTTGTTAGGTTCTTCTCATTTGGATTTTAAACGGCCGTGCAAACCCAAGCAGCACCGCAGTCCTTGAAAAGCATTTTAGAAACCCCAGCTCAGACACGTCTCCAGCAGCAGCCCAGTGCAGGGCTACGAGTCTGGGAAACACGCACGTCCTTCTGTGTCACGAACCTTCCAAAGCGCTTTTGTGCTAGGAACTTTGCAGCTCTGGAGGAAGCAGGCTGCAGGACAAACGCAGCCGACGATGGGGCCAGCCGCCTGGGCAGACCGCTGCTGTCTCACCCCGGATGCCGGAGCGGCTGCGTCCGTCGCCCCAGCAGCACCAGCACCCCCCTGCCCGCCCTCGCCGGCGGGCTCC
>Ga0181612_101105_pt1 | contig 10081 bp, 2 predicted proteins | sample HoacroProtozoa21_FD_119630 | JGI IMG/M metagenome (GOLD analysis project Ga0181612, IMG submission 119630) | Hoatzin crop microbial communities from Cojedes, Venezuel. Combined Assembly of Gp0051906, Gp0051904, Gp0051908
GACATTCAATATAGAAACATGCAGAGAACAAAATAAAGTTAGTTTTGAAAATGTTTCTATTATGTCATGGGATAAAGCAAATATTGGAGACGGAAATTAAAACCTGTCTGTCACAGAAATTAAAATTTAACTGGAATTTGAGCTACAAAGGTTCAGATACTAATGCCTGTATTCTTCTTATATCTCAAGTGAGTACCCTATTTTGTAAAGTATAGGTAACTTGGGGATTACCTAAATTTTCCTATGTTCTATTGGGGTCATTACTTTGCACAAATTTATATTAAAATGTTATTTGGGAAAAGCAATTTTGCTTATCCCAAATGTGTCATGGGTATAACCAATAAAAGACTTAAATGGTTGTAAATTAGGCAGAGCAAAGTCTTTCAGAACACCTGCTGATGGCCTTGGGCACCTGAGAATATCTTGCCCAAATGAAGAAGCACAATGACAGCATCCTCAGCGGAAGCAATTTTCTCTAGTTCTGCAGGGAACTTACACTTCAGGGAGTATAAAGTCCCTAGACAAGAAAAAAACAAAAAGCAGACATAAGTGCCAAGACAAGTGTCTGAAAACACAACAGCTGAGAAGAGGAACTTGTAGGTGAATTCATTAGAAAATGTGTCTTGAGTAAGAAGAGGTCTGTTGGTTGCTGTCCCAGATGTGTGGAGGGATGTTGCCTTCAGGGACCGGAAAGGAAACTCTGTTTAAAGCAGAGGCCCTAATCTGGAAGGTAACAGACATCACTCCTTTTTTTGAAGAAAAAAGGGAAAAGAAAAATGCTATGCACTACTACTTTTTTCAAAAATTTTGATCGTGTCCCAGAGAATGAGAACAATGAAAGAAAAAACAGCAGATGCTTACTGGTTTTGCTTTTGTTATTTTCTGTGTTTTCCAAACTGAAGAGCTGTTGGTTTAGAAGCCTCTTGAAAAGTTTGCATCTCCTTTCTCCAGATAACATGCACTTGAACAATTCAGAGTCCCAACTAGTGAAGGAGAAAAGAGCATACAGTCCTACCCATAAAGTTTTAGCTCATGTCTAGTGCTAAAACTATCTATTCTGATTTCAATTCCAGCGTGTCAGGACCTGGGAATGAACTGAGAGCTAAACTTTTTAAGAATGTAGAGGTACCCTTAGGGGACTCTGTGTTGTTTTTATAGCTAGAGATCCATTTCCAAAAAGTGATTGCAGACAGAGATCCTCTACCCTGGAAGCACATTCTGCAAGCTGGAGCCAAAGAATGTGACTGGAGCCTTGTAAAACTTAGACGATCTTAGTGAAACCAGATGGGCTTGGCATATCGACCTAAACAGCAAAGCAGGGTTGATTCCAGAAGGAGGAGCACACTGGGACACTGCTCCATGGAGTAGGAGCAGGGGCTGCATTTCTTCCTGTAGACTGCTCTGCAGAAGCCTTTTGGGAAATTGTCCCAACACAGTGAGTGGTTAGGTAGACTTGATTTCCCTGCTTTAATTGGTAGATTTTATGTCCATCCTAGCCGTGGAGAAATAATTCCTGCCTTTAAAATCACTTATCCTTGAGGCTCATAAGGTATATTACTATTTGTATGATGAAAGCACCTCTTGTCTCTAACCAGATCAGGTCTAACATGACTAGTACTGTACAAAAAGAGTAATCACTATGTTTGACTTCTGTCTTTGTAATGGAACAGATTGCATCCAGTATCAGGTATCCACAGGAAAAGAAATCTCAGTGGAAAACATCCCTAGACAGAGTTAGAAAGTCTTAATCAGGTCATCCTTTGAACCCTTCCATATAAATGTCTTCTAAATAAAATGATTTGAAAGCTATCATGTGCTATGAAGATATTCAATATATTTCTGGAGCTAAACATAAACATTTCCACCTGAGTGCAGTTGCTATAAATTATGTTGCCAAGTGATAATGGATATTAGTTTGCTTGTGACTAAAGTAAGTGATTGTGTTTATATGGGAAAGGGGAACACATTTCTTACTCCTTCACTTTCCTCTGCTGCACAGTCTTACAGACAGGGTTGATGGTAGACGTAGCAGTGGTGCTCCTTTGACGTGAAATTTATTTTAGTACTTCTTGGTTCTAAAATGTTATGCAGAGCTGCATTGTGTTTTAATCTGCAGGTGGGTTAGGTGAAGAATGACCCCCTCCAGGGAAATGGATTTTTTTTTTTTTCTGATTTTTAAGAGGGAAAATGGTTTGAGGCAAAGTTCCAGCAACAGAGGAAACTTGCTTAAACGAACAATAAGGTACTGTAAGGAACAGTATGTCAGAACTACTAAGCCAGAGTGACACACAGATTCAATGTAAATCCCATGATCACTGAATGAATCCACTTATTGCTCACAGCATCTGCGACCTGCTGCTCTGCACCTCTGTCAGCTACAGAGTGACTCCGCTGTCTTCTATTGTGTCCCTGCACATGCTGTGTCCTTTAGCTGCTCCCATACTGGATAGCAGGTGTATATATAGCAAAGAAGCTGTGGAAAAGAATAGCTGGGCAGAATATAGTTTCTGGTATAGAAACTATACTACTGATTCAGAAGAAGAGGGAAAGAAGTTCGGGGGAGAGTGTTGGTATCAGATAATCTTAAGTTTGGCTGGCACGCAGTCAAATACAAACAATTCTGTGGCATGTTACACTTGTATTACATGATACTCAAAGGAACTTTAAAATTTTCCAAGGGGCCAAAATACAGTCCCCTTAATTTTGAGTTTGGTCATTCTTGATCATGAGAGAATATTTTTGTAATATGTATGACTTGCCTAAAATGCCAAGTAACGTGTTACATCCACTTTGCCACATCTTGCTGGGGACCTTTGGATTTCTCCCTGTTGGAAATCAGCTATTTGGTATCTCACCATCCCTGTTCCATTCATTGACTGAAGAGACAGCCTGATGAAAAAACAATAATTAAACATCTCTATAATGTTTCTAATTTCAGACAAATGTGGAAATGAGAAGGCTTATCCTCTTTTCCTCTACAAGCTTAAAATATTTTATGGGTAATTTGGCTTATATTTTGATCTGTAAGGTCTTTCTAGCAAATGCATAAAATTCTGTGATATAAAGACTACAGAATACATACTTTAAAATGTTTTCAGATCTGTCTAAATAGTGCTGGATGTTGCATCTATTTTAATGTTTTATCATTTTGGAATGACAATGACAGATAATGATTTACTTTAAAGAACGCCAGCAATTAAACTAAAGTCTACATTGGCAACATACAGCTGGAACAACTGAAACAAACACCTCACTTAGGCACTGGCTTTAGGGCATTCAAATCACACCACAATCACACTTTATAAAAATGTGCTGCTTTTTTTCTTTTTTTCCCTTTTGCAGATGTAGGATGAAAAATATAGAGAGATCTGCACTACAGACCTATTCTTCTAATACTTCTCACATACTTCCTATTTTGAAACATTCCTTAACATCACCAAAAAAATGCTGAGATTCCAGTGAACAACTGGCAAGATTTGTGTTTGTTCCCAGTGCTTTAGGGACTAACTTAACTCATTTAGATACTTCTGTTTTAGTCTGTTCAAGGCTTCCAAAACATCCTTGTAAGTGTATCATTCTGAGTTGGTGTATATTGACTCCTGTCACACAGCAGGGATAATGGGCTCTCTAAACCACTCCTTGCCCAAGCATGATACATTTATTTCATCTTTACAGCATTCCTGTGAGTCACAATTTTATCACATCCACGTACAGCACATTCTTTGTTATACTTCATTCTGCAGGCTGAGAAACATTGCATTGTGGTTCACCTTAGTCTCTGTAAAGCCCCAACGAGCAGAACCATTCCAAGTGGTGTGTATCCTCATGAAAGTGAGTTTTTTCAATTTGTTGACCCAGTCAAATAATTCCCACTGAGAATAACTTTCCAACTGTTCTGCAGACAAAATTGCCATGATCTTGTAGCAGCCTGAGAGGATAGCAAAAATGGGTCTAAGACCCCTTGATTAGAATTCATTTTACTCCGTGAGTCATTGATATCTTTAGTCAAGAAGCATTATTCGAAACGATTTCTTATTATAGAAGCCTGTTTTGGAAAAATATTCTGTACTAAAATAGACTGTTTATTTTTGTGTCATAGCATTTTAATCTTGGAAAAAGATGAGAGTTTGAGTGTAATTTTATATTATTTCCTATATCTATATTTTATACTAACATTTTCTCCTTGCACTATGGCACACATCATTGCTGTTGAGATGCTCCAGAACTAAACATTGAAGTGTTCTTATTTTTTCAGGATTTTTTGAGTCATGAGGGAAAGCTGCTATTTAGTACTGATGAAGTCATTACCTTTTCTTGTACCAAAGTGTTTTACCCGAAAATAAACAAGAGATGATACTTATTTAAGTATTTTTTCTGTTTTGAAGGAAATGCCTGCTTGTTTATTTAGAATTGAAAAAATCTGTCTGTCTTAAATCTTGTCTAGTCTTCACATTAATAGTGTAACTTGGGGTTTCATTCAGTTTCAGACTTTTTCTTTGCAAGGACTGTGGGCAGAGTGTGGGATGAATGTCTGCCAGCACACCTACAGTGTTTCTCTTTCTCAGGTTTTCATTATTTTGATTGTCTCTTGCCAATCAGATGAGAAGATAACTAGTCAGATATTCTTAACAGATGTGGAATATGGAGGAGAAGGTTTCAGACCAAGAATGTCCATCTTCTTGGGACAGGTGACACTCTACTAACACCTAGAATCAAGCAGACAAATAAGTCTTTTGTCTTACCAGGAAACAAAGAATCTCTACAGGTTAAAATCCCAAACAGAAAAACTGAAAACATAGTACAAAATCAGTAAAATAAATCAACCAGCCAGGAGAATGAAAGTAGCTGAAACATACTAGGGGAAATCACATCAGGGCAGAAAGACGTAATAAAGAAGCATTCAGCTGCACAGAGAGACACAGAAAGTTAAATTAATATGGACTCATTAAGACATCATAGGAAAAATACATTTTTAGACACCTGAAAGGCAACAGTATTATATTCTCACAGGTAAATTTACAAGGAAAGAAAGAAGCCAAGTGCAGAGCTTGATTCAAGATTTTATTATCAATATGTCTACGATTATAGTGTATTTACAGTTACCTTTCTTATCAGAGCAACCAGAATCAAAATATGCACTGCAATAGTTTTTTTGTAAAAGAGAAAATTATGAAAAAGTGAAACATTTTTAAAGAAGAAATTACAAGGTACAGTGAAAAGAGTGAAACATGCACAGGCAGCATGGAGGGTATTAAAGCACCTAAATACTGGTGTCTCAGAAAAAAATTCTACAGCCTTAATATAAAGACTTAAGGAAAGCTAAAATTAAAGCTTTCTTCTTTAGAAGAAGGGTGGAATGGAGTCTATTCAGCTCAGAATATATTCTTCAGAAAGGATAAGGTGTGGCCATGTGGGAAAATGGAAAAGAAAATCCACTGATGACTGTAGCAGCACAAGCAGCCTGAAACTAGCCTGAAAGAGAACTAATAATGTCAATAGATGATCAAATTAAAGAAACACCTAGAAAACATAGAGCTGCAGTAGAAAACTTTAAATATATTGGACTTGTGTTCACCCATCTGAGAACTATTTTTTTCTCAGACTTGATGCAGATGAGGCAGAAGCAGTATTTTGCAGTGAAGTAGCAGTGGCTGAAAACACTTTAAAAATCAACAAAATGAACACCATGGGACCAGATTGCATTTGTGTAAGACTCCTTAGGGAACCTGGGATGAAATTCTTCAACTATTGTAATATATTAACTGTGACTTAAAAGGAATAGATAAAGGAAAAAAAGTCCTTCAGCAATCTGAAAGGTTCAGCAATCTGAAAGGTTCAGCAATCAGCAAGGAATATAACCTAGGACTCTTACTGAAGACAGGATACTTGTGGGAGGATGTTACTGAAACCCATTTAAGGTCTTGAATGGTATGCAGAACATGAACATGGAATTATTTTTTTTTTCTCTCTCATGAAAGAACAGACAAGCACCAAACACAATTAGGAGGTAACGTGATTCAGAAAAAGCAAAAGGATGCTGTTAACTGCAACCCATATTGGGATGGTTGAGCTCCTTGCCACAGGATGCCATGAATGTTAAGATTTTACAGTGGTTCAAACGTAATTGGACAAAGCATTCAATAAAACAAAGAAATGAACAAGAAAATAACAATGAAAGGTATTCCGAACAAAGATACTACTTCTAGCTTTGAAAATATCTGAGTTCTGAATGTCCAGACATTACATGAGAAGAGAAATATATGTTTTTCTGCCCTGCTTTCATAGTCTACATATTACTATTTTTTTATTACTATTATTATTATTATTACTACTACTATTATTATTATGGAAGACAGAATACTGGACCTACTGGAAATAGGATCAGGGTATCCTTCTCTATATAAGAGAAAAGAACACATCAGTATTAAAACCTCTAAATATTCAAATTCTGTGAGTTGGCTTCACTTATCATGAGTTTTCAATATTAATCTTTATTGACGAACTCTTTTGACCTCACAGTTCCTTGACCCTATCTTAGTTCCATGAACATTTAGAGATGCCTTTACTTCACCAGGAACATTAGGTGCCTGTGTGGTATGGGAGCTATGGCTTTAAGAAATAAAGATTTGATAGCATTACAAAAGCTTGCAGTGAGAATGCAACCACAGTACCGCCTGCGGTCTGAGATTGTGAAGGATGAATGACTTCAGGTCTGAGACACGTACTCTGCCTGACCCATGACTGTTTTTGGTTGTAACTTTTTATTACATGCAAAGAAACAAAATTACAAGCACCACACAATAAGGATATCACGGCATTGCTCTCTTCCCACCTTTAATAAAGTGTATTAATTAAAGTGTACACTATATGTAAACTAAATGCATTTCTCAGACTTACTACATATTAAAAGAATACTTTATATTCATTATAACTCACTTATTCTCAAGAATAAAATTTACATACAATTAATGTTTATAGTATCTCTATATGTTAAATTTAATAATTATACTTTTCTTTATGAGACAATAAATCTCAAGACAATATTAATAAACTTGAACATGAACATAAGGAAATGGAAACAAAATACTTCTCTATCAGCATGTAAGATCGACAGTAGAGACAGTTTCAAACAAATTTGGTGTAATTCTGCATGTTTTATTTTGCCTCTTGAACATAATAATATTTCAATATTTTTAGGATGATAAATATAATTATCCATTGAACATTTATTCATTGTTCTACTATTGAGAGAAAGAACATTTTGAACTGAAAGACACCTCCCACTGAGTCTGAACTTGCTATCTCTAAATCATATGGTGCTATCAGTGCAATTTTCTCATTTGATCTAAACTGCTACAATGAACCTCAATATTATTCAAGTATCTATAATTGCTGAAAGGAGACAGAACACTTTAAAATATAATTTGAAATAAGCAGTTTTAAATAATGACTCACTTGTTACAAACCGATGAAAACTGGAAGACAAGTTAAGTTAAAGCAGATAAATCTCCCATTTCTCCTTTCTGTGCAATAAGAGCATAGGGGAATTCTGAATTTTGGTGGTGATTTAAGAGGGGGAATCAAGTCTTTTCTAGCAGCTTAACAAAAAATGATTGTTTTTAAATTCTCTTAGTCTGATTTTGACTACCTTAGAGTGTGCATGTACCATAGGGTCTCTCTTTCCTTCATTTCTGTGAAACATCTGGTCAGTGACAGGTTACCAGACTAGATGGATAACAACTCTGATCTGAGACTGCAATTTCTCTCTTTTAATCCCCAGCAGCCTACTTGATTGATCCTAGAGCTACGCTGCATAAAGATTAATATTCTGTTTGTTGAGTATCAAACAGCAGTAACTGATATCCAGCAGGCATCACAGATGAATTGGTGAGCATCCTCAATCTTGAGTTGACATGTTATGCATGCAACACTCTTCTACACAATGGTGAGAGAAAAACTGCAGGAGAAGAGAAGAGAAGGAAGAAATACAGCCAAAGAGAATTGAGGCCCTCTGTAAAGGGTTGTCTTGTGGGATAGGCAGCCATTTGAAATATCTCCTCATTTCCAAGCCACAGTTGCAAAATCCAGTGTTGGGTAAACCAATTCACACAATTATCACATTCCTAGCCCTACTAAGTATTTTTAACCTAGTGCTCCTTCTTTATTGCTCAGTGCCCACAAGACTCCCTCAGCCTAAATAAAGATTTATAATCTGTTGCTTTCTAATTAGGGCTGTTTGAGCATATGTAGTTGAAGAAAGTTACTCACCCCTAATAGTGTACATTGGACTATATCATTCTTTCAAGTGAAGTAGTAGTGTTAATGATAACACATTATTTTGCACTATAGATGCATAAGCTGAACTAACAAATATCAAAAATGAAAGCTAGGAGTAGGTTCTTTATCTCTGAAGAATCTACAAAGTTTCGATCAGGGAATTTCTTTCAAGTGGTAAACTGCTGGTATAGTCATGTCTCAGTGACTGAGCAGTCACTTCATTCTAAAGGTAGTTCGATTTCTTTTATTCTAAAGGTAGTTCTGATTTCTTTGCAAATGAAAGTGATTTGATCTGAACTGTGCTTTTGTTGGTGTGGGATAGAGTTTCAGGACAATAAACACTTTTACAGTGCTCACAGATAAACTCTTCCTGGCACCAGAGACATTAATCCTCTATTAATTTTAACTATTCCCTACAATACTGTTTCTTTTTAAAATTAAATTTAAAAATTAAGGTATAACCTAAAACAAAGTTTCAGCTGAAAAGCAGACGGCTCAAAAATGTACTTTATTTATTTCAGTATCTGAAAACTACATTTCCTCTTCCAAGGACAAGGGATAAATGTTTCTAATCCTATGGACTCAGGAAGGTTTGAAGGCAGTAGTCTGAATGTCTGTCTTCCATCCAAGTTGAGCATTCAGAATACTAATGTCAGTCAGTTTCTTGGCATACTTCAGTCTGTTGCCCATGGAGTCCCTTGTGCCTCCGGTGGTCTCACTCTCTCTTCAAAGCCCTGAAACTGCTACTGCTTTTGGTAGACTGACTTTATTCTTCCTTACCCCACACCTATTTCTTCCTTGTTTAGCCATTAAATATCTGGTCATTTAGTAATGTTTGGATGAAATTCAGAAATGAATGTGAGCTAGCTGATTAAAATATACAAGAAGTGTTTTATGGAGATAAAAGGAAGTCTATTCTATCAGCATATTTTGGCAGTATTGTTGGTACTCTCAAAGAAAACTTTCTGATGTTGTCATTGAAGTGTTTGTAATCTTCTCTTTGGGATACAGTAAGCATTTGATCTTTCCAACATAGCTACTATTAACTATATTTTCACACCGAGTCCTTCACCTTGACTTTGGCATCACACATTGGTGTCCCTCTCAGAAATTGCCCTCTTGCTCAGGTTCCTCCTGCAAAAATCTGCATATACTTTTTTCTGCCCTGCTTCTTACAGACATTCCTGTCACCCTGTTGTCTCAAACCCTGCTCCATTCCTATGGCTCTGACTTGTGGGTTGCTGCATATCTACAGATAATGACCTTTTCAGCACAATATATGTTGCAATATGACTTCAAGATCAGAGTAGGAGAAGAGTGGAAGAGAGAAAATGTGATGCTGATGTTTACAAAGGGATTTCAGAGTTACTGGGAAATGTGAGCCATTATTTCATTTTGTTAAAAGTGATAAAACTGGTATTGCAAACCATTCATAGTTAAGCATAATGTATCGGGGAAGAATCAAAATGTTTTCTGTAAACAGAAGTCATTTCTCCAAAAAATGGGATTTCTTCTCTCCAAAATGCCCATTAGAATTCCTTGGAGGCATCAATGAACCTCTGGCTTATGGTGATCCTGTTCATTTAGTATGTAGAGCTTTCAAAATATTTTTAAGTCTTTCACATTTTTTGATAAAATTATGGGGGTAAAAACAGACAGGCTACACAAAATCAGAAATCACAGTCAATTTCACAATTAAGGGAGATCTTTAAAGTCTCTGTGAGAACCTGAGCTATCCCACCTTACCATAAGCAAGCTTGTAAAAAAGTATGAATAAGGGAATTGATAAAGTTTGAAGCCAATA
>Ga0181612_169858_pt1 | contig 10081 bp, 4 predicted proteins | sample HoacroProtozoa21_FD_119630 | JGI IMG/M metagenome (GOLD analysis project Ga0181612, IMG submission 119630) | Hoatzin crop microbial communities from Cojedes, Venezuel. Combined Assembly of Gp0051906, Gp0051904, Gp0051908
TTAAAAAGCAAAATTAAAAAGTACGCGCTTTAGGGAAAAATTGCCAGAGGATCAAATAGTGAACTCCTCTGTTGTCTTAAATACACTGAAGAAGCTTAAAAAGTGTGAGTATATGTATGTATTTTAAACAAAGTGTGCTATCACCATGGGCTTGTCTCCAATTTAGCCCTGTTTCAATCAAAGTAAGCACAGCTCTGTGTGTTTCAGTTCTGATAGGAAATGTTGTGAATGCTAACAGAAGAAATGCAGAAAGTGAATTCTCATCCATCACTTTAACATACTCTACTATGGACTGAACTGTGATAAGGGATTCTTGTCACACTGCAATTTCTAGCTTTCTGAAATGCTCCTTTGTAGTCTGTCTTTTAGCGGGGAGATAGAGGGTGGGGGAAGCACAACATGAACATTTGTGGAAACTCTAATGAAAATGCTGTGAAGCTGCCTCTGATGTGGCTGCTTGGACTGTATTTGATGTTTCATGAATGACAGGACAAGCTTAGTTTAGAACATGGCTTTTACGTTTGCCTCTATTTGATTTTTTTTTTTATTTTTATTTGTTATTTGGTGATTAGTGGAACATTGTGCATTTTCAGTGACTTCATTTTTTTTTTTTTTATGTAAAAGAGCTGTTTCAGGCTATTCATTCTCTGTTATGTAAAATGCAGCTTGCTGTGTACCGAAACTGTTAATAAAAAGCCAGAAGCTTTACTGTCCTGCTTCAGTAGTTTAGTATTTTATGCTGCATTGTTGCAAGTGAAATTAGAGAACAGTATCTCAGAGATGTAGTATCTATGTATACTGTGAATTTTTTTACAGGTATTTACAGGAAGTAATTTGAGAATGTAAATTTATATTTGCATTCAGTTAGTGGGGGAGTTGAATGTGTTCTTTGTAAATACCTGGTACTTATCCTGCTACTGTTCCACGTTAGAAAGTGAAACACAACTTACTCAATGTTTATTTTCTTCTAGCAATGCTTTATTTAAAATTGTAATCTTTCATTTAAGACAAGGCTAGGATTAGCAAGGTGTTTTGCTCAAGGTTAATTATCTCATTGGAAAGCCACCTTCAGTAAGTAAGCTTCAGGTTATACCTAACAGGTTGCAACATATTTTAGAAAATAAAAATCATGCCCAAGAAAGAGGTGTCTTCCTTTTAGATAAAATTTTCCCGTTGTTTGTTACATGTGTTCTTGTAGTAAATATTGAGTATTTCTACTGAACGTTTTTTAAAATACTTCCCAGTAATGAGATCTGATAGAGTTATATTATCCTTTTAGTATTAAAGTGAAGTTCAATTCTGAATATCCTTTAAGGATGTTATGTGTCTGTAATTACTGTTTTGATTAACATGAATATTTTTTATTTTGGTTATAATATTTAGAATTTAGTCTCAGGAATACATCTTTATTGCTCTTCAGCTGGATTTCAGAAATGCATTTCTTAGTAAACGAAGTATTTTCTACACTAGTATGGATTTTTTAACTTCATGTGACACTAGGTATGTCTATAAAAAAATCTTTTGTCAATCTCATAACATCTGAAGGATGGAGAGGTATTGTTGGAAAAAGTAGGCTGACAGCCAGCCTGTGATACATCTAGAAATAATACGTAATGAAAAATACAAGTATATTTTCCCCAAATCCCCAATGTTATACCTTTTCCAAAGCAGTAAAATTTAGAAAACCTTTAATTAGAAGTGTTTATTAGGGTCAATATGTTATTAGTGGATTCTTCAAAAGATTTATTAATTTTTAGGAGGGTTTGGGTAGGTAACTCTTTATAGATACACTTGTAAATTTTTAGGATTAACCATTTAAGGTGTCTGATTTAAGATCTTGAATTATTTGTGCCTGATGCATTCTAGCTGGAGATGGAATACACTATGTACTACAGCTGGTTCAGTGTGCAAAAATTGGGGAAAACACATCTGAAATGCATATAATGTGGTTATTGGGTCCTCGGAGCTAAGTGGTTTTCTTATGCAGGTACATTGAACTACCCTACTTGCTAAATAGATGTAAAATTTACAGGTGAAGATTCATGTAAGTGTGTATTCCAGCAACATATTTTTGACTGTTTTAAATTAATGTCCTTCTTAATCTAGGGATTATTTGACTACACTAGTGGATGTTCAGCTCAGTTATCTGTCTGAATTTCTTTTACAGAAGATAATCTGAAGAAAAGACCTTGATTTATGTTTGGTTGAACTGCCATTAGTCCTGTGTAATTTGGTAACTTGTTCCTTGTATAAAGTTTATGCTTATGTGACATGATTCATTAAAAGACCACACCTCTGTTTTTTATTGATTTTTCTTTGAAACATAAATACTCTGGAACTAGTGTTTTGGAAGAGCTAGTGTTTTACCTCTAGAAGACAGAGTTCCCAAACAGTGAATTTTTTCATGCTAATTAGTTTGTTTGAGACAATAAGATGCTTAAGTTACAAAGTCAGTCAATTGTGGATAGACTGTAGGTGGCTTTTTGTCCATGATGACAGGAAGCAGTTGACTTTTCTGTTGTATGGGGTTTTTTTTTCTCTTTGGACTTTTGATATGTTTCCTTTAGGTAATATGTTATAGCAGGCAATTGGAGTGATCTGTTTTATGAATACAGCCTGAAGCCAAAGCATATTTTTAGGTAATGGGCTAGGAGACTGAGAGTACAGGTATTTTGAGGCAAAGGCAAGGTATGAACTCTCTAGTGAAATGTGTGTATGGCCTGTTTATCTCTTGAGATTTCTTTTTGGAGGACTTGGACTCTGCAGCACTTCATCACTTCTGTGTTTGTGTGTGTATGCGTACTAATACATTTCAGCATTCTTCACCCCTGAGCTCTGAAAGTGTTTTATTCCTCACGACTGAACTCTGTCCTCAGTGTATTGCATGGTGGACTGAGATGTTTGGATGCAGTTACCCATCCTGCAAGCACACAGACTACTCTGGATGTGTTCTGCAAGTCCTTGAACAGAACATATTGGAAGAGGTGATTTTAAATCATTTTCCACACCTTCACTTTTGCTACTAATAAATCATTTGAAAGTATACTGTATTTCCCTAGCTGCTCTGAAGCATCTGTCCTAGCGTGGGAGGGCAGCTGTTTTTGCACAGTGCTTGCTGGGATGCATGTACTATTCCTTGATCAGTTCCTTGGTTTCTTTAGCTTACTGTAGTATCTTTTTAGCTTCCAGCTAATATACTAAAAGTAACTTTTAAAGTTACCTAACAGGAAAATAGTGTTTATGAAGTGCCTTCAGTGCTCCACCCAAGCATGCATAAATGTATGCGCATATATATGACTTTCCTAGCCTTGATTAGACTGCATAATATTCGAAATTTAGTCTTAATGCTTCTCCCGCATCACTGATCATATTCTTTTGTTAACTACATGGAACATATTGCTGCTAATTGTTGTTGATAATTATGGTCCTAAAGCTCATTTCTGTAGAAAAGCCATATGGTATATGTAATGATACATAATACTGTGACGTGGTCTTCAGTTACCGACAAGTGAATAACAGTCTGAAACGAAAGTGACCTTATATTCATCCCTTACATTAAAAATTTCTGAATATTTAAAGAAATGAAAGGTGATAGAAAACATTTTAGTTTTTCTTATTTTCTGCAAAGAGAGTACAAAATTTGCTCAACAGGCACCATGCAATGATGGGGAAATACTTAGTGTTTAATAAAGCTGGATTGGAAGCAATGTACAGAAAAGAAGTGAAAACGTACTTTAAACCTCCACCAAAACTGTCTGAATGTGGGACTGGTTGGCAAGAGGCTATTGGGACTAAGTGATAGACAGACTCCTTGTGATGAGGGAAAAAAAAGTGGGGCATGAACTCATCTTGCTTGTTTGCTCCAACAGCTGAGGCAGATAGTATGTGTGACTGATGTGACTTTGAATTCATAGAAGTGTTGTCACTAGCAGATTTTCCTCTGTTTAGGAGCTGGGAGAGAATGCTGCCTTTTTGATAAGCTAGGGAGGCTGCAGATGTGCTGTCTGTTCACAACACAGCTGCAATGCAAACACAATCAATGTAAACTGTGATTGGCATGTCTTCATGGGGTATATGTTATGCAAACAGAATTAAGAAAAAAAAAAATCCACAACTCTGACTAGTCTTTCTTCAACCTTCTGATTTATTGTAATAGTGACTTATGGCTATTGCCTGGATATTATTACTTACGGCAACATACACAGGAAGGAGATAATACTATACATTTCTCAGTTCGGTTCCTTTTCCTGTATTACACTTGTAATCTGTCTATCCTAATGCGATGTATTCCAGATGAACTGAGCAGGAAGATCATTCATTATTGTGAAAAAGGAGGGAGTTGAGTTAAAAGCCTCATTTGTCAAGTAAATTAGAATAGTCTTTGTTCTGATCACTTGCTATTTGTGAAATATGAACAATTTCAGAATCTCTTTTAGAAAGAGAAGAAAAAAATTTCCCTGTTCCAATTAGAGCTGTTTGGGAAATACTAATTATTTTACGGGAAAGGAAAAAGTAATAAGCACTTCAGTATTGTCACTACTAACCTTGATTAGTCCTTCAGATAAAATTTCTGGAAATGCTTCATACATTGGTTTCCATGTAATATTCATTATACTTCTAATTGGCAGAATTTAATAATTTAGAGCTATTTAATAGCTTTAATATTTTCTTTATTCAAATATTACTGCCATTACTGTCTTGGGCTCAACTAAGGTCCAATATAGACATCTTTCCTTTACAGTCCAAGCAGTACAGTGTTCTACTACTGCTGTCTGTACTTGCTTGCCATAAAAGAACCATTCTGAAGCATGGGTTTTCCAAATTCAAGTTTTGAAATGTGTGCCCTGATATATAATTTACCTGTCTCATTGGAAATGCTCATCTGGATAGAGATTAAGAACAATCCTTCACAATACTCCTGTCATCTGGAATTTAAGGGACAGATTTTGCTCCACTTCTGCTGTAAGTGAATTTACAGGCCTAATTAAAACTTATTCGATTCCTTTAAGTAGGAATGGAAATACTTGGTGAAAAACCTCACAGAAAAAAAGCCCAATACCAGTTTGAAAGTACACTATACATAGCACATCCCTAGCAAACAGGACACAGTGATCAGAACAAAAATTACTTTTTTTGCTGAAGTATAGTCCTATAATTCAGTGAAGTTTGCAACTGGTAAGAAAAATGTGGGCAGTTTTGATGTTCCTTAAGGAAGCGAATAGAATTTTTCTGGGCTTCAAAATCTGTTAGATCTCTGTAAAAAGTGATTTTTAGCATATGTGTAGGTGCACAACTTCCATCATTATGGTATAAACAAATGCTTAGTGATGCAAGATTACCAAATTCTGCTTGAAAACATTCAAAGAAAGAAAAGAGAATGATGAATAGAGAAACTATGCCCACTGCATGCAATAAAAGCTTGCTTAAGTAAAACCAGCTGAACTAATCACTGCTGAACTTTGTTTAGTTTAAGGAACATAACAATAATGTCAAGATTTTGGCCACATCTTTCCTGAAATTTGACAATGCTATCAAGGTGCTTAAATTAAATACAAAAGCAATTAAGCAGTCATTATGCCACTTTGAATAAAGTGTTACAGTTTTTATGAGGTTTTGACTTGTTTCATGAGCTGAAGTTTTCAAGTTTTTCTGCTGAATGCTCTTTCTGTTCTCATTCAAGTAACTGGTAGCTTTAGTCCTCTTGCGTTTGTTTTAGCAAGCAGACTTATTCAGAGTCTGTAAAGGTAGTGTAAATTGCCTCATTTTTTTTTTTTTTGTTTACAATATTTAGATCTTACTGGAGAGAACAGGGCTGTTGAAGTATTTCTAAGACATCTTTTCTATTTAAATAAATTAAATAAACAAGGAGACTGAAAGTTGGGCAGAACCTCAAAACAGGAATTTAAATGCTGGAGATGTTAAATTTTCAGCTTTTTGAAAGCCAGCAATAATCTTGAGTTTGAGTACGATGTTTAGGCTGACAAAGGTAGCAATCCCATCAACATCCAGTGTATTAAATTGGTGGCCTCAGTTTCTCACAAATGTGTGAGTTTTCCTTTGTGGTATCTTTGTAGTTTCAAAGAAAAGTAAAAACTGAATAGTGTTGCTAGACTCTAACTACAAAGTGGTTTTTTTTTTAAAACTTCTGTGGGTCAGCATACCAAGGTATGTATGTTTGTGCTTGTGTGCTCTCTATTTAATAAATAATCTGCAACTTGAACATACTAGCTTAGAATATTTTGGAAACGTAAAGGGTTTATTTTAAGCTTTTCTAATATTTCCCACTGGTGCATAAATTATATCTTACTAACTGTTTACATAGAGTGGGAGGCTGTATTTATTAATGTATGAAATGAATGAAAAGTGAGCAATAGGTTAATGATTGTAGCAGCGTGTCTGAGGACATTTTGTTTTCTAAGCTTTGCATCTTCATGATTTGGAAATCTCTGAACATAACTTTTGCCTTAATCCCTGTTTGGAAAAAAAAAAAAGTAGCAAAAACAGTAACGTCAGAGAGGTTAATTTGATACAGATTATCTGGAAATAGCCTTATAGAGAAACATAACAAGAAATGCCCAAGTTGTATATTTTTATGTAGCACGGTATCTAGAAGTTCTATTAGAAAAAAGCATAGGAAATGTGTGGTGTCAGTGAGACTTGGGTTTTGTTTCTTTAGGCTTTGGGGAGTATTTTGTGTGAAATATTCTCCCCCCCTTTTTCCTTCAGTACACAGGCTTCATAACTGATAACTGTTTTTTTTATTTGGAATATAATTTTGTTTCCTGAATCACGTGTGTTAACTGACACACAAAACTAAATGTTTTTAATATTGCTACATTTCAACAAGGGGAAAAAAAATAGCAGTTCCATATCCCTGCTGAGCTCACATATTCATGTAATACATCGTTTGTGAGATTACTGTGGTGTGATGTCTGTGTTTCAGTAAACAGCTGTCTGAAATCCGAATTTCACCTGTTCTCATTTCTGATTTCTGAACTCTTGGAATTTGATTGAAGGTAATTATATTTCACAGTTCAAACCTAATAAATAAAGGGGATATGTGGGGAAGGAAAAAGGTATTAGGGATCTTGTCTAAGGACTAATCAGTCTTGGTTTGCATGGAGTACTTGGCTGTTTTAAAGGTAGAGCAGCATGGGAAAACTTGAGGTGGAACTTGGAGTGTGGGAAGAATTGGGAGACATTGCAGGAGTTTGGCTTTTGAATAGGCTGAGGAAACAGAAAATTGTATGAGAATGGCAAATGAGGAGGATAGAAATATCCATTGGGATGCAGTAGGCTTTTGTGCAGGGAGATGTGGTGGTCTCAGGGGGCGTCTCACATCTTCATGCCTGTAAGTTTAGCAAGACTTCTTCCATAGTTTCCTTTTCACAAGACTGTTCAACATGCCAGCCTCACTTCTAGACATATGGAATTCTTACTCTTAAAGACAATTAGGATGTTTCTTCAATTCAGAAATGAACAGAAACACATTTGGAGCAACAAATTAATGTTGCCTGGCACTGAACTGAGAGTCACTGAAGGTGAGAGGATTTCAACGTAAATGTTAGTGTGGAAATAGGCAAAGAGACCCTCATTTTATTCCTTGCTACTTATCCTGTTAGCAGCAGGTTTTGATGTGGCACAAAATATTTTGTTAACATTTCTTCATTAATAAGTGACAGAAATGGCAAACAGGTATATTTTTGTAAGATGTAGAAACTGTTTGACTTTAAACATCCTCAAAGCTGTTCTATTAGGCTTCTATCAGTTCTGTAATTTTTAAAAAATACTGTCCGTAGGATGAAAGCAGAAATCATGTTAGGAACACTTGTATTTTATAATTATTGAAACATAAAATTGATGCTAGAGCTGTAGAACAGCCCTAAAATTTTCATGTAACTGAACTGTAAGCTAGGATGTGACTTTGAAGAGGGGGGCTGGCTTCAATAGGAATCGAGGCATGCATTTTTCGCTGCAAGAAAAACCTATCTGTGCATGCTATCTTAAAGCATTGATCCATGGCACTTACGAATTGTAAACAAGTAGTGTAATTTTAAACACAATACTACATTTTCTTCATTTTTTTTCCCTACTAATTCATTCCTAACCAGGTTTAATGGTTTAACATTTCAGTTATACAGATCTTCCCTCTGGGGTTCAGTGACACTAAAAAGATCAAATTTGTTCTCATGGCAAAAACAAACCCAATGCTAGAAACTGACAAAATAAACTGATAGCAGTCTGGTCATTACATGCATGTGGAGTTTTCTCTCACTGTGTCATCCAGTGATTGGTCACTGTGAGAGAAGTCTGGGAAATCATTAGCTATTAAGCTGTTTCACTGTAGAATGATGTTTAGAAGATGTGTTGACTGAATGCTATTGGACTGCTGTATGCTTTTGAATTCTTAGTATTTTTGGTGACATGTGGACTCATAGAAGTAAATTTTCAGGACAGTTAGATTGAAGGAAGGAAACCTATAATTCAATGAGTAGTTTAGTAAGCAAAATTAAAAATTCCATTGAAATGATTTTTGAAGGATCAGAACAGAGTATCAGAAGTGTTCTTTGCAACAGGGACCAGTTCTTTAGGCTTTTTGTGGAGTAAATTTAATAATAATGTTTAACAATGAGCTTTTTTAATAACCTGTGAAGAAGAATCATAGTTAGCGATTCTATTAATGTGTATTTTTAAGAAACATTTATACTTTTTCATCTTAAGTGGCCAGGGTAATACCTGGACTTTTATTCAATCTACTGACATCAAAGCAGTCTTTGGCCTGATTTCTGAGACGAACAGCAATAGTTTTTAGTTGCGTTAACTCTAGTACTGTTCACAGGGATAAATCAGAAAATATTAGTGATAGTATTGCACTGTAAATACGTTGTATGCACTATTAGAGACTTTCACTCGTTATTGAAAGAATAGTAAAAACACAACTGGAAAGTAATTACTTTTAAAAGAGTTAAATCCACAACGATGTCCTATTTTGAATGTGAAACCTGCAGGCCTTGGCATGCATTTCCACATGCCAAGGGAGTTGTTACTTGGAACTGCATATCAGTAACTTATTTGCCAAAGTTATGAACCCTGACTAACAAGCATATTCAAGGCTTTCAGCTCATTCCTTGCTGTTTATTCCTGAGACTTACACCTGGCTCACTTTGTAGTTTTGTATTGTTGAGTTTCTGTGATTGCTTCACTTGAGTACAAAAACAGGACACAGCTGCTATGTCAACCCTGAGCTCTCTGATCTTGCCACCTAATTAAAATCAGTATGAGTTTGGTCTGCAAAGGTAGGAAGTAGAGAACAGTTTTTTGTGCGTGCTTATGAGTCTGATCTCTTGTTTCACATTGAGGAAGATCGTACTTTCATGTAGGGCTCAGTGGTAGTATCTGAACATAACTTTCTTAATCAAAGTTGTATGTATTTCTTATTTATAGGAAATTAATGTCTGTATGAGACTGAACAGTAGTGAATAGATCTAGAAAATCTAGGGATGACTTTTGCATTTAAATAAAAGGAAGCTGCAAGGCTACTTCTATTTTCCAAATTAAACTTAGCTTTATGCAAAGCAAAGATGTACTATGGAGGATGTCATGACTGGATGTTAGAATGGCTTCCTTGCGGTAGCTCAACTGAGAGTTCAAGGTGACTTCAAGTTAGATGGGAAGTCAAGAAAGGATGATGCTCTAAGGCAGAGCTATAGATGTTCAAGCTTTGGAGTTCTGATTTGTTATAGATAAAACTGAAGTGACATTCCTTAAAATCCCTGATTCCCTGTTACTATTTTGTTCATTTGCATTTTCCTAGTCTGGCAGTCCTAATGGGAAGTGTTAACATACGCTGCAATTTTTTGCTGAGGGACCATCCGGGTCACTTGTTATGGGAGGTGGGAATTAACTTGGATTTCAATTTCTGAAGGAAAAGCCTTGACTTATCCTAAGACTTAACAGTAACACCTGTGTTGTGGTTTGCTTGGGTTTTTTCCTTTTTCTTTTTTTCCCCCCTCATGGATTTCACCATTGCTGTTGGTGGTAGATTTTGATAGAAGGATCTTCGAATCAATTTCAAATTTAA
>Ga0181612_182214_pt1 | contig 10081 bp, 9 predicted proteins | sample HoacroProtozoa21_FD_119630 | JGI IMG/M metagenome (GOLD analysis project Ga0181612, IMG submission 119630) | Hoatzin crop microbial communities from Cojedes, Venezuel. Combined Assembly of Gp0051906, Gp0051904, Gp0051908
ATTGTGTAATAGGATGCCCATCCTGATCAATTCTTATATCTCAGATGGTCAGGTTTTCTCATAAGCTAACCATTCAAGAAGGTATATGTCTTCTACTGGATGTCTGGTGAAAGAACTCACTTGATGAAATGCAAGATATCTTTTCCCTACTTGCAACCCATGATTTCACATTCTGGCCCTTATTTTGACTTTTGACTCCAGGTTCTAGACATCAGTAATTCTGCTGGGGTAAGTCCTGGAACTACATTATTTGAAAACAAGGAAAAAAATTATCAATTACTGTGGCATGTTTATTCGAGTTCATTTGATCCAAGCAAGCTTGATGAATGTGGCATCTCAGTAAACTCCAGTTGTGCTGGTTACCTGGAGTCCAGTGAAAGTTAATGACAGAAATATGCGCTTCTAGGATGCAATTCATGTTACCCTAAGGTGTATGTCAGATAAATCACAGGTGATCGGCACCTGTTTCTTTCCACTGCTTAAGAAGGGGACCCGGGAGGTTAGGTCTGGGTAGGCTATATCTAGGACAGACGTCTAAAATTAGACAAGAGTGTCCTCACTTCTAAGACTTTGAGAATTAACATTCTCTTAAACTCTTCCATACTTCACGGGTCCTTGGGTCCAGCAATGTCAATTTTCTTGGCCAACATGCAGAAATAGTTGATATCAGCACAAAAAAGTGTAAATTTAAAACAGTGAAACTGCAGTTCACATTAAATGAAAATTATGTGCCCTTTAGGCATGTGAGAAGTTTAAAAAAATTAATGGAGCTGCAGACAAATATCTTTCTCCTATGACTTCTACAACTAAATCTGCAGGTCTAGTTTTATCCTTATTTATATAAGTTAGTATTATTAAGGAATCTACATAGATTAAATATGTCTGTGCCATAGAAAATATCTCTTAATAAACTTACCTCATAATATTCCATTTTATTATCATAATATTTCTTACATGCAACATCTATCCACAGGTATTTAAACAGTGAGGCACAGATGGACAAATGAAGCAGACAACTTCAGATTAAAGAATAGATTTCCCTGGAGGAAAAAATATTACTTCAGAAATACCAGTGGAGAAACCTTTTTCTCAATAAGAGAAAAACCCACAGAATTATAGAAAAATGTGACCCCTTTAAAAGGTCACCTAATCCTTCTTTTGCCCTAGGCAGGATAAACTAAAGCTACATTGCTTTTTTACAGATGTTTCATTAATCTCTTCTTTAAAGCTTCCAAAGACAGGCATTCTAAAATTCCTGTGTCAACTTATCCTTCGTGCTTAACTATTCTTAGCAGAAAATTCTTTCTTGTAAATCTCCTTTGCAGTAATTTTAGCACATTGTCCTACTACAACAGAAGTGGAGAAGAGTTTAGTTCTATCCTCTTGGCAATACAATTTAGGTATTTGAAAATTGTTTAGATACAACTTTCTTCTATGTTCTAAATTAAAGTACATCTGTTCTTTAAAAATTTCATGATAGACCACAGGTGTTATTTTACCTTTGTCACTCTCACTGCTTTTCACTGTTCCACATTTTTAAAGTGAAATATTCAAAGCAAATGAAGAATTTCTGCTGATATCTAGAAAGTGCAAAATGGAGCAGAATTCTTCAGCTTGTTTTAATATGCAATCCATTTGTCTTTACAACAAAGCAAGACAATGTTAATCCATGTTTAGCTGTGATGTCCTATGATTCTCTGATCCTTTCTGATGAAATTACCAATTATCCAGTTATTCTATATCTTGTTTTTGTGGAGCTGTGAAGGGCTTGGCTGTTGCTGAGGAACAGACACAAGTGTAACTGAGACCACAGCAAAAGCCCGTTTGTTTGAGGCAGTAGAATTCTGGTGAGGAGCAAGAAAATTTTGGAGAAAGTGGATGTTTGACTTCACAGTTATGGTATAGTCATTCAAATAACAAGAAAAGCCCAGGGCTACAACAGAAAATAGACGGATCCCCAGAAGGTACTGCGGGAACTGGCTGCTTCTCACTAGTGGTGAACTGCTTCCCTGACTGAAGTAGATGCATGCATGTTTCTTGAAGCCAGAGCAACTGAATTAGAGGCACAAATGTCCCTGCAAGATGGTAGCCACTTCTTTACTTGCACTGAGAATTCCTTTCATGTTTGGTGATTCTTACTGACAGAAAGAGGTAGATTGTGCAGCTGGTGTTGAAAGTTATACAAGCAACAGTACTTGTTGCAGCAACAAGTGCAATTTGGTTGCATGCTTTCTAAGTAGGTGTTTCCTTTGTAGGTATTCTACAAACAAGGCATTCTGACAGTGTATGCAAAAAAGCAGGTGGTCATGATCTTTGTGAGCACTGAGGACACAAGAAAGCCCAGGGGAGGGTTTGGAAGGCAGAATTTAAGACTTAGATGTAAAACTGAAGATCAGGACACCCTTGCACTAGCTTTATTTATATTCTGGTTCAGTTCACAGAATGAGACAAAAAGAGGGTGAATCCTCAGCATGAACTGGGAAGATGTGATGGGGAAGAGAAGCCTAGAATGACTAGGAATGAGAGAGCTTTGAGAATATATGGAATTTACACAATTGACATGAGTAATGGCCACACTCATGTTGAACACGATGATTAATTACCACATGTAGTAGAGTGGACAAGGGAACTCAATGCTCAGTAGCAGTCAGACAACTATCGCAAACTCAGGAATTTGCATAAGACATGCAAAAGAAGAAAAGAAGTGAAAAACCCAGGAAGCACCAGTATGCCTGTCTGTGAATCCAAAGTGTTTATTTATCTTCTATGCTGCATGCACATGTGGCCTGTCCATCATAAAAAAAAAAAAAAATTTAAGGTAAACCAAGAAATTATACAAATAAGAAGAAGAATCTGTACTTCTCACAAAGTGAATAGATACCAGGGCTCTCCAACTTGGAAAACAGGTAACTGCATGGAAAATATGATGGGCACAGATGACTGGGAGTGAATGGACTGAGTACCATTATTTTTGCCTCTACCTGTAAAAGGAGGTATCAGAGGATATTATCTGACACCAGGTTTAAAGTAAACATAAGGAAGCCTTTTTTAAATACGATTAGTTCCTTTCCTCAGGGATGGAATTTTTCAAACAGGAATTTGAAAAGTTTGTGTGAAAAATTGGTAGTTTAACAAGATGCAGAGACAGATTCTGTTTCAAAGCGTGTAGCAGTTTACCAGAACCTGGGAGAGTCTAATACAGGGAATCTCCGTATTTTTGTCCCATTCTTATAATCCATCTTTTAAGCAGGTACTCCAGGGTCCTGTTGTGGATGAGCTATTGAACTAGATGAGCCCTTATCTGGGCTTGCCATTTGCATATCCTGCAAGTACTTCCAAAAAGCACATCTGAGGGACATTCTGGTTTAGCTCTGACCCAATTTTCCACTGATTTTTACTCCTCTGTCTCCCATATATCCCTACCACCCCACCTCTTTGTTTCTCTAAATTCCCATCAGTCCTAGCACTGACAGACTATTCTGACAAGTTGCTGCAGGTCCCCAAACTTTGATCTACCTAATTAGATCAGGAATGACTCTCTTATAACAGTGTTACAGTTCCTAGCAGAGTTTGTCCCATACTGTTGCTCCGAAGCAAACAATTACATCTTGTCTTGTTTACTGGATCCAGAAGAGTAGAAGTCCGACAGATGAATGTGTGCCAATGGCAGTGAATCACTAAGTGAGACATTGGCTGGTTCAAGTTTAATAAAGCCTCCTACTTTATTGTACCCATAGTGAAAAGAAGAAACCATTGACATTTGAAACATCAACTTTTTTCAAGTCAAAAACAGGGAAAAGAATGGAACAAAATCAATTTTCCTCTTCTGTCTTCAGCTTTTCCCTAATCCCTGAGGCAACAATGGCAAAAAACAACTCAGGGAAGAAGGTGCGAATATAAACTGCTGCTCTGGGGATAGGGTTGGCCATAAGTACCTCCTGCTTCTTACTGCTCACTGTGCAGAAGACTTCCTCTGCCACCTCCACAGGGTGCACACCATATGCCATCTTTCTGAAAAAGACTGTAAATCAAATAGAGAGGAGTGAGAGCTACAGACAGACAGACAGATCTGAAAGAAAGGTGGTGACAAGATACACAGTGCATCAGTCAAATTAGTTAAATTCCTGCACACTTTCAGTCCCTTCCCCACACCAGTATGTCCCTAAGATCTTTCTACAGTTTTGAAGTAAAATCCTCACAGTCCCTAAGAGAAGGAGCAACTTGAGTGCAGTGGAACTCCCACTTGGCACCTGTCATGCTCTCCTATACTTCCATTCCCCATGCCCTGGTGTATTTATTTTCTCACATCATGTGTTTTCTTTTCATGTGCCTTCTCTTTTCACCAGGCTCATCTGATCTCTCCAATCTCTCTTTTCTTTTGCTCCCCTAACCTGTTCATCCTTTCTCTCATTTCCATTCTTTTCCCTCAGCTCCTGTCTTGTCCCTGGGAAAAGCCTCCATGCTGCTATCTGGGCCTTATCTACCATTTCTCTTGCTGCACCAAACCTTACATTTCCAGATAGATGCCTCCCAGTTGCCAGTTGCTGGTTGGCGATGGTAAGAACAGATGAAGGTTGGATTCACAGTGCTGACAGAAATATCAAATTCTTCCATTTCAGCTCTAAGACAATCAAAAAAGCCTACAGCAGCGTGCTTAGAAGCAGCATCTAAAAGAAAGAAAAAAACTCCACATATGAATGTTTGGATAAATTAATGCATGTATATAGATGCATGATAGAGCTCCATAAAACATGAATCTTCGGAAAATTGAGCATGGAATGACAAGCAAAAGAACAGTGAAGTTTTTCACCCAGTGAAATTATCATATGACATTGAAAGCAAACAAAAGAATATCATTTGTGCGGGACAATTATGCATGAGGTATGCAGTCAGTCTCCCTACACGTGTCAAAGAGCATGTGTCTGGATTTCCCAATCAGAAATTTTAAGTCCTAGGTTAAGTAATAATGCTTCTATTATCTCTACAGTTTAGAAATTTCTTTGGTGGATGGACAGCTGTCACTGAGATGAGTCTCCACACCATCTGTTGCTGCAGTTTGTGACACATCAATAAAATGCAGTGAAATACATGTCCAATTCTCGAATGCAGGAGTACGAATGTTTTTGTAAACTTAGGCCTTTGCCCTGCAGCAGCAATCCAAGATGTTTTTAATACTAATGTTAAAGAAGCTGAATGTTAAGATCTTTTTTAACTGCTCTTAGTGCCTTTTTATTGATAATGGTATTGAAGAAGGATAACAGCATGTGAAACTTGATCAAAAACCAGAACTACATGTTAAGTGCAGCAGAGCTGCAAATCACTCATCCACCTTGTATTTGATTCAGTGTGTAGTGAAAATCAGCCGGTGCATACTCTAATCTTAAAAATGGCAGGTGGGCTCCGGGAATCGAAAGAAGCTTCTCCATTCATTTGTTCTGAAATTCCTGCTTCTGGCAGCTTCATTTCATGCAACAAATATCAGTAGAGGCATTGTAAAAACCATCACTGTTACCTCTTTCACTACTCATGATTTCATACACATACAATATATCTTGACACAATCAGCTATTTCCTAGATGGAAACCATTCCAGATCTCCCATCAATGTGTTGTTTGTTTTCTGAGCCTTTATTGTAGTTCCTATACTTCTCTGAGATAGGGGACCAGAACTGCACACAATGTTCAAGATGTGGGCACTGCACAGATTGATACAAAGGCATAAAGACAGGATTGATTTTTTTTTCTCTATTGCTTTCCTTACAGTTTCTGTTACTGTATTTTGCTTTCATGGAACTGTAAAGTCACAATCCTGAGGATTCACAGACCTTTTAATTCAGAATCCATCATCCACTCAGACCTCCTGTCACAGTTAAAAATGTCTATATACATCTATCCTGTATTTTCTGTCCACTAACTTTGCACTTTATTAATGCAAAGACCTTCATAATTCAGGACAGCTTAGTTTCATTAGGAGCTTTGGATGAAAGACCTCAAAAATTTTCAGAAAGCCATGCAGAATTACAATTACTACATCTAGTTATAAACTCCTGCACATAAATCCATTAAGTGCCTAGCAGTACCTGGTGTCTTTATGGTTTCTAATAATATGCCCAGTACAGATGTCAGACCTAAAAGTTTGCTGTTTCCTGAATGTCTCCTAAGATCATAAAAACCCCTTACTGCCCTATGTGATATCCTCTTGTCTCAAGTACCTTAGGCAGTAGTTCTACTTCAAAGACAATATTTTAATTATTTCTTCTTCAGTTCCACTTATTTGAAAAATTTTCAGCAAAATACTATATTCATAGTTTGCTGAATTAGGATGCAAATTAGGACACTTCGTAACCTTTTATCAGTGTCATGCATTTTTGCCATGTATAACTTACAAGCTGCACGAAATGGGATTCCTATTTTTCCCTGGATACTATTAACTAGAACAATTTGGCCAGTTCTTCTTGAGATCATGTTGGGAAGAATGGCTGAAAAACCAGAAATAAAAGAAAGAGCCATGTAAGTTGAAGACCTCGATGTATTTAGTGAAAAAAAATGACAGCTGAAGTGTAGATAGCACAACTTTAAAGAAGGTTGCCTCAATACTGCAGTCAAAACTATCACAAAATCCAGTAGCTGGAAATTGAGCCTGCTAGACTTCACTTGGGTTCTACACGAAGATCTGGCTGCACTATTATCACATTTAATTGTCAGCCTGTCTGTATCCTTGCAGGAGTTTTGAAAACCATTGCCTTTGTAACAAAGGCAGCAAGCACATAAATAAAGGTGTCACCATATGTAAATACAATAAGCAGACATTTTTAAAAATGCTTATATGTTTCTTGACCAATCTATTTTCAAACCCCGGCACACTCATGTTGATCTTCTTCACCTCAGTTTCAGTTCATTGATTTTTGCAGAATTGTTTTTGATCATAGTGAAGAAGCCAAAAATAAGTGCAAACTAAACAGGGTAATGCCACTTACTCAGATCTCAAGCTTTAAGTGGCAACAACAAAAGGAAAAAAAAATAAAATACCTTTGGTTAATGTTATAGGTCCAAAATAGTTGGCATCCATTATCTTTTTATCAAGTTCCAATGAAATGCTCTGCACTGCTCCCTTCACCTTCATACTTGCATTGTTGATCAGTATATCCACACAGCCATAGCAATTCAGAATTTCCTTAGCTACATCTTGAATGCAGTTTATGTCTGAGATATCCAGAAGTATGAGCTTTGGTGTATATGTCTAGGAAATAAAAGACTTTTTTTAAGAATACCTGCTATGTAAAAGTGCATTTCTGTTTATGTATCTTGTAAATTAATTTACCTTACTATCTGAAGAAAGTGCTTTTACCATCCTCACAAAACTGTTAGCCTCTAAAGAGAAGATAGTTCAGCAATGGGTAATTATGGATTCTGAAATTCAGATGAAGCCGAACACCATGGGAAGGGTAAGCTGAACTAGCTCTACCCTATTGCGTTTTGCCTCTCTTATAATCAGTGGAAACAGATGATAGACACAGGGGGTGACTTCTACCACTCCAAGTTACGGTCTTTCTGTAAGCAGCCCTCTGTAGAGCTTTGCTGAACACAGAGTCTAGGAAATAGTGCTTTGATAGATAATTTACATATACATGGAGGGAAGCTGGAAGGTAGGAATGGTTTGTTCAGCTGTAGGTTATCCAAATAGAGTTTACATTTGTACAATTTCTGCAAAGATGCAGATTTTATCAGCTATGGAATACAGGAATGAACTCTTGAGTATGTTCTCTTACTATATTACTACAACAACATAATGCAGGTCCCTTAGTCAAACTTAATACTTTTTTCCTAGTTGAGTCTGTGCAGACTGACATGAACACACTACTTGTATGGTTATTTATGCAGATGAATGAAGCTTATTGCAAAAAAAGGGTCAAACACAAATATTTGTTGGTCTGGTGAGCAATGGCTATAGAATTTGTATGATGTCTTCAGTAACACCTGTGCCCTGAAATGAGTCAACTATCTGTTGGTCACAGAAGGAAAGCTTTCCCATGAGCATCAAGGAAATACCTTCCAAAGAACTGGCAGCAGAGGCAGCCTTGCATGTCTACTTGCTTGGTGACCCAGTGGTGATAAGAAAAGGGCACTCATTCATATGCTCCCATGCCTTTCTAGGTGGGACTTCTCCCAGAGTAGTGGAGAAACTCAAAATTAATTCAATCTTTAGACCCATCTCCCAGTCCTTGAGCACTCTAATTATGTGAATAATGTATGGTAGTTCCTCTGATCAAACGAAGCACCTTCAATCTCTTTCATCCAAATTAACAGGCAAAATCCTCTGCCCAGCATTTCTAGTTGGCGACGTTCAAAATGCAGGACTACTCGGTTGCTTTACAGTAATTGCCTTGAATTAGCTCGAGAGAGCAGGATTTCTGACCTATACTTTTGTCATCATATTCTGAAGACCCTGAGCAGTGTTTCTGTCTCTCTCTCTCTCTCTCTCTCTCTCTCTCTCTCTCTGTGGACTGTGTTGGGTGTGTTACCTGGATGACCAAAATCACCATTAACAGTGAGTCATGTTTAATGTACCATGCTTTACTGGATTTAAAAATGCATTATACCTGAACAAGGTATTTAACCTAAGTTGTGAATTTTCAAAGCAGAGTGAGGAAATACTTACCATACTGGGGTCTGCCACACTAATTAAAGCATCATACAAAGCTTCTAACTTTTCCCATGTCCTGCCACACAACACAAGCCTTGCTCCTCCTGTGTGAAATACCCGAGAACATTCTAGGAGAGAAATATGTTCAAAAGAAATAATAGCAATAATAACAATTTGATTTTGTTTATTTTGCTTGAAATGGGATGCTGGTTTTGGTAATGATGATGAATTTATGCTTTAAAATTCATTAATTTTGAAAGCGTAAATAAATATATATGAGAAAAAAGAAATCACTAATATATATGTGAGTAATAAATTAAAATTTAATGTAATGTTATAATGCACTATTAATTGTACAGCACAATAGTATTGTTTAGTCATGGAATTTAATAAAATTTTAATTAAGAAAAGAACATGCCAGTTAATGAACGACAGGTTTGAGTTAGAAAAATTGTTCTGATTGTCTTTCTTCTTTAACTCTCTCCACCTACAGACACACTTGCTATAAATAAAAATACATATAAAAAAATGAGCTTATGGTTGTTACAAAACAAACTGCATCTTTTGCAAACCTTCACATCTACTGCAGTATAAAGAAGAATCCAGCCAACCTCAGTAGACAGTAAAACTAGCTCTGTATGCTACCTTCTTGAAGCTCTTGTCAATGTGAAACTCATCTACAACTTTGAGAAAGAACAATACAGAGAAACTTACCACCCACTGGCCCACAGATGGAGCACCAATGAGAGAGGCCTTTCTTCTACAGACCCTTCCCTCCATATGTAATCCATCCCAAGACCTTTATCTCCTCAGTATTAGACCTTCCCCATAGTCAGCAGAGGCATCAGGGACCAGCTTGAGCTACCTCTTGTTCAGCTACATCCCCTGAAGCCTTCATGAGAAGGCCACTGAGAAGTTTCTGGGTATGCTGGGCTGGCACTGTGTTTTTTCCATCTATTCAAGGATATTCAGAGCTAGAGGTTCATCCTAGTTTAAGCTAGATCTCTGGGGAGGATTATTCTCCCTTTCTTATGCAAGTGAACTATGATTGTGCTTTTATGAAAGTGGAGACTCACATAACAAGAGGAACTCACTGTTAACCATTATCACACCTCACGAAAGTTACATATTTAGCATGGGAAAAACAAGAATATGGTCTTACAACTACTCTTATGCCTTTTGAGCCTGTTTGATTTGTCTTAGCTCATATGGCCTTTGTTGAATGTGCAGAAGTATGACCCTAGTACTATAGCTGTCTGTCCTCCTGTCCTGGTTTCAGCTGGGACAGAGTTAATTTTCCTCCCAGTATCTGCTGTGTTTTGGATTTAGTAGAAGAAGAATGTTGGTAACACTGATGTTTTCAGTTGTTGCTGCAAGGGCTTTTTCCAGTTTTTCACTTTCAGCTAATGAGCAAGTGTACAGGAGCTGGGAGGGAGCA
>Ga0181612_116539_pt1 | contig 10080 bp, 3 predicted proteins | sample HoacroProtozoa21_FD_119630 | JGI IMG/M metagenome (GOLD analysis project Ga0181612, IMG submission 119630) | Hoatzin crop microbial communities from Cojedes, Venezuel. Combined Assembly of Gp0051906, Gp0051904, Gp0051908
TCTTGCTTTCATCACCAACCAGCTTCCCAGCCCTGGGCATGACCTTTAACTTCACACACCATCGTCTTTTTCCTCCATCAAGCACCTACGCAATTTCTAATTCTGGATGTCACCGCGATGCTTGGGGCAGGCAGATTCCTCATGGGCACGGAATGAACGATGGGCCCGTGGGCAGGAGACAGGCAGGCGCGGTGGTCCGGGCCTCCTGCCAGCCTGGACCTCTATGGAGGGCACTGGACCCTGAAGCCAGCAATGCTTGAACGCACTGAGCAGAGCGTGCGATGCTCCAGGACAGGCCCCGGGGCCTGCAGTTGCGTAGTCGAAGCTGATAGACATGTGGGCTCCCACCAAAGCAGGTTGTCCATGCTCCCCCCGCCAGCCAGACCTCCTGTAGTGAAATGCATTAATTAAACTAGTCAAAAGATAACTTTTATTTATCTAAGTGTTTTTGATTGGTGAGTTCTTCAGTCATGTTGTGACTGTAGGAAAACTAGGGTGAAAATGCCCGTCCTGGGCTGGGGGAAGGAAACAGGCTGATCCTTCAGGCAGGAGACTGTAGGGACATTGATTTGCATTTACCATGAAATGAGAGCCTGAAGATGGAGCTTAATTTATTTATACTTATAGCAACAGATGAGCTGGAATTTGGCTAGCATTCTGCAAGCTCACAGTCCAATCTTCTCCACATTTCCAGTTTTGAGTCCTTACCTTGTATCTTTATTTGTGTCTGAAAATGCCCTGGTCAGTGAGCTAATGCAATTCCCAAGACACAGCTGATGAACTCCCAGATGATCCCAAGTTTGGACATACTAAAGGCAGCAGTGAGTGCAGAGAAATAATGTGCAGGGTGCTATGGGAATAATACATATTAGTGAATATGACATTGGAAATTCAAACTGCTAATACATCTGCAGAAAAATAACTAAAACATACTTCTTCAGGGGACAAAAAAAAGAGCCCCACAGAGATTAATCAGCAGCTGTTGTTTTCAACCCTTTATTTTCTGCAGTCCCCAAAGTTTTCCACTATAGCTTCAGCCTCCTGCAGACGAGTTGTCAGCAGGCATCAATAGATTTGCTTTTCTTAGCGGCACATCCCCTTGAAGCCACCCGGCAATGTGGAGGTCTGCAGCCCTCTGGCTGAAAACCACTGAGCATTCTGACAGCAGGGAAGGGATTTTTCTGAAGAACTGAAGCCACAAATCTTCAGATCATCCATATTGGTATGTGGCTGGATATTGAAAAGACCTTATCGCCCACATATCACCGAACTAAGGAGCAGATGTGGTGACACACTTGGTCAGCACCCAGCAGCAACCTTAAGCCCTCAGCACGCTGCTCTCAGGCACAGGGTCACCTTTGAAAGGACCCTCAAAATCCAAAATCCCCCACTGCTAAGACTGCCAGGCTTCCCATGTAACACAGGAGTATATTTCTTGCACTGTGGAGACAAATCCCCATCACAGACCAGGTAGACAACAGTACTCCTCTACAAAAGTCTGAAGGGACCGTTCTTGATGTATCGTATTAATTTCAGAATACTTCGGCGCTTGAACGATGTAGATCTAGCGGAGGCAGTTTAAGAAAAGAACAACAGAAACGATTAAAGGTTTAAAGCTGGCTTGCGAGCTCAGATTGAATGAGTCTGATATACGTGTACCTCGGCTGAAAGTGGCAACTGAATAGCTGCCTACAAGTATCAGTGTGTTAAACACAAAGAAGATGATGTATTTATTGTGTTTAAAAAGCAATTTACTAAAAGCAGTAAGAGATTTTTGTTTTTTTCAAAAAGGAAAGGTTAGATTAAATACTCAGCAAATCCTGCTGACCAGGAAGTTTTTTACTGTGCTGAATGGTGCACCAAGGGACTAGAGGCATTTTAGAAATAGTGTAAGATGAATCATTTTATATAAGACGGAGTTATTTTCTAATGTAACTCTGTGATCAGAAAGATTAGGCAACCAGGTAAGATGCCCTCTGCCTCCCATGCCCAGCTAACAACTTTCTTCAGTGCAAGAACTCCCCTACAAAAGGGGATTTTTAAAGATGCTTTGAAAGGCTCCTCTGCAAGGTTTTTCACGTCAGACACCTTCCCAGCCATTGTCCTGTTGGAAGGGGGCCATGTTTGCTTCTCACTTGCAAGAAGTCCACTTCAAATTTGGCAGAAACGGGAGGGCCCAAGGGGAAATCACGGTAATTCACATGCAGCTCCCAGCTCCTGGCAGCATGCCTCCATTGAAACCACGCTGCAAAGACCCCTCCTGCCAGACATATCAGATCTCGGGAATCTGCAAACCTTAGATCTTTTAAACAGATTCAAACACAACATGCATTTGGGCCTGAAAGGATCCAGGAGGTGGCAAAGGTAGCCAAGGTCTTCCACACTGAGAACTGCTGTGGAAATGCCTGAGCATTCTCGGCTATGTTTCCAGTAATTTAATCTTGATTATCTTTCTCCTGTAATGACTGGATTGCAAAAGCCAGTTAATGATTATGGGTCCACATTTTTGTCTTCCCACCTGCTCTAGTAACGTAGCAAAACTGTTATGACCTGTAATTAACTCCAGAGGTTTCGTTTATTACCTCTGATTAAATTAATGCCTGTGTAATAGTGAAGATATAATACACTATCAGGAGCAAGTGCAATTAAGCTACAGGCAACACTGTAACATTAAAGGTCTTGACTCACAGTTTTATGCAATAATATCTCACAGCTTTTTCCCTGTCACCAGCATTCTAATGTGCATCTTTATATTTCAACTGGCTGAACTCATTCAAGTATTAGGTCTTTTGGTGAACTATTTAGGACAGCAATGTCCAAAGTGTTTGTGCTGCTGATTCCACTTCTTGTTTTACTTCCAGCATCACTCCCTGACTTCCAGTTGCAAAACCCAGTTCTGCAATTTAGGACTGCCAAACCGCTTTTGGGAACCACACAGTTACTGTGACACTGGAAGGGCTATCACATTTCAAGGTGTTTGACAAACTTTTCCCAAGAAGATAGCCCCTCTCAGGACATGCAATTAAAATAATACGTACGTGTGGTTTAAGGCAGTAATTCTCCAGCTTTTTTCTTGTCTCATTCAACTTCCAGTTCTCCAAAACACTGGAGGGAAAAACAGTCCCTTAGCCCTATACTCACATACAGCAAATCCCTGCAGAGCATGCAGGTGATAGAGGGGAAACCCAGGCAGGGGCTTCGTGGTCACTGTTTCTGCAAAGGACAGCAGAGGAATGGATGACAACTTGCCTGCCATTTACTTGACACCCCCTGCCAGGGCTCAATAATGCTTCTGCACTCTGCCAGACCTGAGTCACACCTGCTTTCCTCCCCACCTTCAGTAAGTGCAGAAGACCTCTCTTCATCAGAGCTTGCCCAGCCCTGTCGGTAATGACCCCGGGAAGCCGAGAGGAGATGCTGGTGGTGACTTCTGGCATGATGGAAAGAAGCAGGTACTTCTCACACTACCGCACAGGGTACCTTCCCTGCCTGTCCTCCAGGGGCCTGACCCCTCGCCCCAGAGGCATGTCCATTCTCAAAGACATAGCTGTGGATAAACCCCATCCTCTCAGGACTTTTACATATTAACCAGCTTGACATTGAAATAGGACACTAAAATTATTCTGGTACGAAAGGAGAGGAATGCCCAGCCCTATATAGGAAACTGCATTCCAAGAATACCATTTATTTTAGGCATGGCATAGTCGCTGTAGTGTAGTGGGAATGGCAGAGCTGGCCTCCTGAAACACATTGGCACTCTTTCAGGAGAATGAAGAAAGCAGGCAGTGGTTTTCACATGTTTTGGAATGTAATGAAATTAAATTTGGTGATTCGGGATCTTGAACAACAGAGCAAATTAGCGGTGCCAAGACTAAAGGCGGCAGAATCAGAGGCAAAGATGCAAAGGCTCCATAACCTGTGACAAGGTGAAAAGCCCAGAGCAGAGGGGACAAAACTTCCTAAACAGAGGTTCCGACCTGCCACTTTTCTAATTGCAATTTTCTGTAGAGCAGTGGTGTTTCAGCAGTGAAAGCAAATGACTGTGATAGGAAACAGGTATTGCTGCACTAGCACGCTGCTGAAAGCGTAGATGCTGGCATTCGCTCGTACTAGGCAGTCTCAAAGGAAGCCTGAAGTGGAGCGGCCAGTGTTAGCAGCAACTTCCTCCAAGGCTGTTTCCTGATCCAAAATCCCCATTCTAATTCATCTTCCAACATCAAACAGCCTTCAGGAGTTCAGCAGTAGTTAGGTGATTGGGGGTGGGGGGAACAAACCCAAACCACCTGCAAAACTACGCCAGCAATTCTTTATAGTGCCCCATCTTGTTTCCATATGAAGATGGGCAGTGGTATTTCTACCAGAGCTGTCTGCGGCTGGATCTGGGCACAATCTGCCTTCGCTGAAAGTGCAGCCTAGAAAGCTGGCAGAGCTTCCACTTCGCGTTGCTGCGCTTGGAGCCAGGTTCTTGTTCTTTTAAAGATTTCCTTCAGGTGCCTACCCTGTTTTTCCTTCAAACCTCTGTCCCCCAGAATATTGTCTATGTAGGCAGTAAGGCCTTTTTGAAATCACGAATTAACCGTGCCTTTTTCTCAGTCAGAGATGACTCCAGGCACACGAGTTACAGAACAGGAACGCACGAAAGGGTAACATCTCGCTTAAAGCCATTATGGTCTCCATCCTGCCTACACGCAGCGGGGTCTGATGCCGTACTCCTGTCCCGTGGGATTTCTTACAGCCCTGTGCACACAGGGACCCTATGACCAGCTTGAAGCCTCATAAAACTCTACTGCTTTCCATTTTTTCAAATCCTGCCCACCTTTTTGGCAGCTGTGGAGAGCTGGCACGTCCACTGCAGGGCTCAACCCTACGAGCAGCGTCGGGGTGAGCGTGCCGGGGCTGCCGGGGCTGGCGGTGGTGCCGGGGCTGGGCACGGCGGTGCGGCAGAAGGCGTAGCGAGGAACCACCGCCTCTGCTCACCTCCTGAGGGTTTCGAACCGCCCGCGGGGAGCAGCAAGAGTGGCAAAACCGTGTCACAGCGCAAACCCGGTTGTCACAGAAGTGTCAGCGCTTTGAGACAAATTTTGAAATGTGTATGTGAGCACCTTGGAGATACCCGTTAAGGTTATATTTTCTGGCAAATTTGGACTCATGTTTGTGCACTGGGGATCCCCAAAGGAGCATTTCTGATGTGATTCTTACATCTTCCCACTGATCTGCTATGACACTCAAGGTTATGCTGAGACTGTGCTTGGCACATCGCTCGTATCGCTGGGTAGGAACTGTGCTGCGCATGCCTAGGACTGGGTTTGAACCTGCTCCCTTTGATCAGTACTGCTTTTCTGCTTCTGCCTAGCTGCTATATTCTGTGTGAAAGCTCTGAAATTTCCTCCTGTTTTGGCTGCTGGCTAATTTAAACGCAGCGCCCTCCATTTCTACAGAATTTGGAGGCTTTTTCACCACCCATATTTTTTCAGGTAGGCAAACAAGACATTAGTCTTTGAAACAAACATGGCCACAGAACAATTAAAATTGGGAATGCATCGTTCCAAAGAAAATAACTGTAACTCTTTCCCTTTTTTTATTATGCTGCTACAAACAAAATATTTTTTTTTCTTCTCTGGACTACCAGTTCACACGGTTTCTAAACAAGTCCTGCACTGTTTCGCCCTCACTTCAGCGAAGCTGGTAACTACATGCACGTCCATGTTTTCTGTTCCTTTCAGGAATAAAATATTCATCACACACTTACAGAAATACACCCAAGCCATCTGCATGGTCTTTACGGGAGATGTAGGAAGATTTGAAAACACGCTCCACTTCCCCTGCAATTTGCACAGATGAATGGGTTTACTTGGAAGTCTTTTCTTTTAAACTTTGTTTTTCTTTGCTCTTTTTGTAAGTGTCTTAAGTCTGCAAATTCTTTGTCTCCGTTCTTGTCATGGTGCAATAGCGACAAATTAAAACATTTTAACATATCTGTTTCTCTCATGAACCAGCCTCTCCTTATACACTTTGGGAAAACCCAGCGAGCCAGCACAGCCTGAATTTTCAGAAGCTATTGCTGCTTTTGAGTGCGCAGGTTTGGACTTATCTTTGCAGAAGTAACTGCACAGTGGACAAAACAAGTATAGTTGACAACGACGGCAGCTGTGAAATCAATCCCTTTGGAGTTCTGGTGCTGAGGGTCAAGGGGAGCTCTTAAAAGTAGTTTCTGCTTTTGAAAACTTTGGACTTCAGCCAGAGCTTTCATCTTCTTATCTCTGAAAATGGAATATAGCTTAAATACCTCCCCAACAGCTCGTGAAGGTTCATTAATCTCTATAAAACACTTGGAATTGAAAAGCACTGAGTATTACTGATTATTTATTAATTCCCATTGTCTTGCACCTTCACATTCCTTTCACATGTCAAAGAAGAGGATTTCGTGGGCAGCAGAACCAGCAAAACCTGTCACAGCCTCTGCTCTCCTCTGCCTTCTCTTGCCACAGCAGTCTCGCAATTCCCCCCTCCCCAGATCCCCATGTTGCCCTGACGTCTCCAGTCCCCGCTTCCCACAGTGCCTCCTGTCTCTCCTCTCTCTAGCATGGTCCCCGGCTCCCTCCCAAGGGCTCCGTCCTGCGGCCGGCCAGTCCTACACAGCTGCAGACTGGCCAAGAGGTGAGAGCATGAAAATTGGTTAGACCTGGGAGACCGAAGGGCAAAAATGAGGATGGACTCCACAGCAGAGCCTTTCTCCACCAAGCTTCACGCTGATGGAGCTTGTAAAGCTCTGTCTCTTCCAGGCTGCTGCCCCTCTCTCTCTTTTCATTGAAATTAGCCACAGGTTTAAGAGTTACTGGGAACGGGGAGGCTGGTACAAGACTGTGTAAACACAGAGCTGATTTCTTCTTTTGTTGATCAAGTAGACGTTTTAAATGTTCTGAATGTTCAGATCATAAATAAACTGCACTGAGCAAACTCAATTTTTCTTGTTGAAACCATTTATCCAAGTACAGTATTGACACTTCTCTGCTGCTTTTTACAAGGTTGTACTCACAGTGGTGGCTGTATGTGAGCTGATCCATTTGCGCTACAGATTAAGCCTGCTGAAGGACACGGTGGCTTGTCTCGGAAGTGCTTACGTTCTCTTGGAACAAGACCCAGGACCTTAACAAAAGAGCATTTTCAGAAGCGTTTTCTTGCTGTCAGACTACCCTGCAGCAGCTCTCAGCCCAACTACCTTTTGCCAAAGTGGCATGAAGTTTACTCTGCCCCAGCACGGCCTGTGGAAGCTGCAGCAACTCCTTCTGGCCAGAGGAAGGGTGTTGCAAAGCGAGGAGCTTGCTGGGGCATGCCACCTCCGAAAGGCACAGAACACGTCTGAGAAAATACAGGAACACTGACATCCGCACAGGCACTTTCGATACCTACGCGGAGAAAGCTGTGAACTAACGGGGAACTGAAATTAAGCCAGCGGTGTTCCCGCTCTGCCCTTTTTGGGCTGAGAAGCAGCCCCTGGACTCGGCAGACCTGACGCTTTCAGTTCCGCCGCACGTTCGCAGCTCTGGCAAGTCAGACCTCTGCCCGCTTCTCGCTGTAGGATCTACCCTGGCTTACATACGTGGGCGTGGATATCCAGACAAACCAAACGTGCCCGAAAGCGCACATTTGATTCACCGTTCTGTACGCACGTCCACACGAGGAGTTTTGGGAGGGTAGCCACAAAGGAGGGCTTCAAAGCGTCGCCAGTATGGGCTACCAAAGGAACTGCTTCACCGCGTGCTGCGGAAAGACGTGTTTGTCTTTCCCCAACTCCTGCTCACAGGCGTTCCTAGCCCATTATTAAACTACCAAAAATAAAATACTTTTGATTCAGGATTTTCTCCCTTGTGTCATCTCCAGCTGCTGCCCAGGCATGGATCCTGCACCAGTGAATGAGCTGTTCCTGTTTTGGACTGTGATGTTATTTCAGAAGGATGCACACAGAAGGCTCTGGCCATGAAGGGCATTTCAGCAGTCATTTTTTTAACCCTTACTTGACAGCGATAGTTCCTGGCAAAGAAATGGTGCTGCTGACGTAGCAGCAGGGAGACAGCTGTTGTTTGCCTCAGCCCCTGCCAGCTGAGGTCTCTGGTGCCACAGGGTTGTGAAATTGCATCCAGATCTAGAGCACGGGTGATGAGCAGCAGCTACAGAGGTATTGCATAGGGAAAGCTGCCTTCATGGAGCCCCGTGAAGAGCTTGCTCCGACCCACAGGTACTGCAATAAACCAGGGAGGGGGATCAGGGCCCGAATGGGTCATCACTGCTGACCGGGGTATGGCTGCACCAGCCTTAGGTAACCATTTTCGTGTTGATTAGACAACTTCTAATGCTGTGATAGTAAGATGTGTGTGCTGTGGTTGCTGATGCCAAACCACAGGCTCCGGTGGCTGATACACATGAAACAGTAGCTGGCTGTGGGAGAGTGCACTTCTCCAGCTACGCTGGCTGCATGCGTGTGCCCTTGGAGTGATCTCTGCAAGAAACGCGGGAATGATTGGCAGTCAGGGGCACAGATCTGCAGAAGGTGACTGGTCACAGGGAAACATTTATGGACACAAGCACGGGATGCATAACGCATGAAATGAGGGTCCCGAGGAAAGCCAGGGTTTCCCCTTTGGAGAAGGGACTCAGTTAATTTCCAATAATGTATTTCCAAATAGAACATTTCTGCCCATTATTACATTATTTGACCCACCTCACCATCTTCTCTCCTCGCACACAAAGTTATATGACAAGGTCAGATCACCTGGTGGGAAAAGAAGGTTTAATTATATATTAAATACTGGCAGAATGGTTTCAGTTGCTGAAGGCAAAATGGCCCAGCCTTCAAACTGGTTTGGATGCCAGTGCGCTCCGTGCCATTTGTGTTAGCACATCACTCTGCACCTTCACAACTTCTGTGAGGGTGTCAGTTAAGGATGCCAATCTTCTGTGATAAGCAGGGACAGCAAGAGAAATCAGGGATGCCACACGGTCTCGTACCTCTATACTGTAAGTGGCATGGTTGTGCAATTGTGTGCATCACAATTTGTGAATGTGAGAGGAAGAGTTTCATGCTCTAGGTACCTCTTGACTCTTCTCCCTTTCCCATGCACTCCAAGGCCAACTACACTCAAAAAAATTTGGATCTGTGTCCAAGATCACTAAGCATTTGCAGAAGGACGGGGAACCTTTCTTCCCCCACCAAAAGATTCATGCCCTGTCATCTTATCTAAACAGAAAACTGCATTCTGCGCCCTCTACTCAGAAAGCTTCTTTTTTTTGTTGGGGGGTAGGGAGAGAAGAATTTTCTTATTTACATTGTTCATCACAACAGGGTTACTGCTTCTGCAGTATCTCTTTTATCTCGTCTCCACCCATTAGCCTGCTCCGAACCCCCTGCAAGACAGTATTTTCCAGACACTCAGATACTTCAGATTTAGGCTTGAAAGAATTCAGGAAACAAGTAGCACAGGTTTAATGAAGAAGGGTAGGGCACCTGAAGAAAATGCATGTCACCAGTACTGGTTTGGATAGATTTTTAAGGTACTGACTTGCTGGAATTTCCAAACAGAAGCAGCTGCTTCCCAGAGCTGTGACACGAGACCTTACGTCTTTGCTAAAAAGATGTTTAAACATTATCTGCTGACCAGCATATTGTTGAATAGGGAGGAACTAAAGGAAGCTTAGTCTCTTAAGTGATCTTACCAATTTTTCCATAATAAAAGTAATTCTCAAACATTACAATAAGGGTGTTTGGAAGGCATTAGCAGATGTCAAATTAAGTTGGAGAAGCTTTTAAAAAAACAAAACTGCTTTTCCTTTTAGCTGTGTGTCCTTCTCCCATAATGTGGCATCATGCTACACAACTCCAACATGCTTCCATTGCCACTGAGGCTTAAAATATAGGTCACTGGGGACAATGCTGTGACACTGAAATATAAGAGAATATATATTTCACAGTGGAAACATGAACTCAAGTTCACTAGACTTACAATCTCAGCTTTACCTAAGACTATTTTCCAGGCATCTGGGCTATTTTCCAGACATCACTGCAAACAGAGGTAGAGTAAATAA
>Ga0181612_155669_pt1 | contig 10080 bp, 10 predicted proteins | sample HoacroProtozoa21_FD_119630 | JGI IMG/M metagenome (GOLD analysis project Ga0181612, IMG submission 119630) | Hoatzin crop microbial communities from Cojedes, Venezuel. Combined Assembly of Gp0051906, Gp0051904, Gp0051908
AGCTGCTTTGCCACCAGCATTTGCTCCCCGGTGACACAAGGGCGATGTGAAAGGATCCCTGCACCGCTTCTCTCCCATTAACTTCAGAGAGTGAATTACGAGCGCCGTTTTTTTCTAGCACAGATGATTGTGTTGATTCCTAGCACATTAGCGAGGGAAAATTTGAGCTTGAAGAGTTGGAGTTATGCAGATGAGAACGGACAAATGAGCAACATCACTGCACAGCTTTAAACCATCTCACAAATGCACATTCTTTCCTTTTTTTGACTGTATTCTCTCCTTTCTCCACTATTCGCGTTTCAGGCAGCTCCTGCTTCTCCTGTTGCCCACAGCTATGGACTGGAGGGCAGAAAAGGAATGGATGTCAGGAATTTGAAAAGGATGTGGAAAAAAAAGTCTTCTGATCTTTTGTTTTAGGTGTTGATCTGAATTAAAATACAACCCCCTTTCGTATGACCCATTAAAAAGTAGCAAGGGACTTGGTGTGAGCAGTCAGACCCTCATGTCCACAAGGTGGTGAGGCCTTGATAAAAGTAATACTATCATGGCAACATTTCTGCCTAGTTTACACCTTATTCAGCCCTACTCAAGCTAAAATCCCACCTTCCAATTACCCCTATATACAGCCTAAGGAGCAGGGTTTGACAGCTGTGGAACAACGGGGCGAGTAAAACACAGAGCCCCAGCACGATGATGATAGAGATCAGGGGGCTGTGCCCCTCCATCCCGCGGGGGTCTTCCTAAGCCCATGCTCCTGGTGCCAGCCTGGTGGCAGGGGACACGCAGGGACCCGCACGACGGCCATCCTTGGCTCCCGGCAGAAATTCCTGCCTCTGCTGCTCCAGCTCACTGTCCAGATTTTTCTCCTAAACTACCCGGAGTCAGAGCTAAGCGGTCAGTCTGTGAGGTGTGACAGCAAGGCGAAGGACGCGCTTTTTCTTCGGTGGAGGCAGCAACGAGAGCAGGAGCCTTCCACGCGGGGGGGCAGATGGCAACCAGCAGCCATGCAGGGCACGGGCCATCCTTTCTTGGGTTGCCAGCCCCTGGGTCACGGTCTGCGCTGTCGTAACGAGAGCGGTCAGGGCAGTGAGCAGTGATCTGCAAGAGGCAGAGCTGGACCTGGGGTAACTTGCTGTGCAAGACAGGGGAAGCTGCGCTGCATTTGCCTTTCAGCATTGGGGTGGTGTGGGATGCTGCCACGTTCCTGCCAGGCAAGAGCTCTTCATGTCCACCCGTGGCTTGAGGACCACGTAGATGCCTCGACCACTTATTTCATCACTTTTCTACATGCCATGTAGTAGGTGGGCGGTCCCAAGGGGCGAATTTTTACTGTGTTTCTTATTTCTGAAGGCTAACACCTCTGGGGAATATTTGATGAAAGGTGGATGTTAGGAATTCCTGAGTAGAAAAATTGCTGCTAAAAATTCAGCTTTAAAGCAAAACTATAAAAATCCTACTGCAAACATGGAAAACCATCCCACCAGGCAGCAAATACACAGGTTTCAGAAAAGAAAAAAAAAGCAAAGCAAGTCTGCATTTCCATCTGGTAGCTGAACAGCTCTGGAAATAATTGTCCATTTTGTTTCACCTTCCTCCCTCTGGGGTTTTGGGTCTTGCCTGTCACATTTCATGGCCCCATCTACCAGACCTCATTCAAGCACTGAGGGGTGGGTGGTGCCCCAGAGGGCAGGACCTGCGTGGGGAGTCCCACCACGGGTTAGGGGGACATGAGTGGGTGCCACTCTGAGCCGCTGTCCCAGTTTGCTGAGCACTTGGCCGGTCCCCGGGGCTCTCCGATTCCACGCTCGGAGAAAGTGGCCAATTATTTTTCTGTCTGAAAGAGTCTGTGATGTGGCAGAGAATGACAGCTCCAAGGGAGAAAACACCTCTTCATTAAAAAGTGCTGCTAAGCACACTGCAAATCCAGATCCCAGCACCCAGTTGCACAAAGGTTAGGATGAGAGCCAAGAAATTATGCGCTTTCACAGATTTGTATATATATACACATAATATATGTATGCATACAATGTACACACAGACACACACACACAGATCTACAGGCTCTCTTTCAATGCGGGGTGGCCAAAATGCTCTAAGTTCCTACTCAGGCAAAACTCCCACTAAAATCCAATTTTACTATCAGTTTTGATGTGATAGGAATCACCTAGGAAAAAAGCAATAAATTTGGTTACCAAGTACAAGAAGAGACTTGGCGTCACAGAAACAGAAATGATTAGGAGAATGTTTTTGGGAAAGACTAAGAAGAAATGAGAAAAGCAATAATCTGTGTCTTGCACACCTCTCTTTGAAAGGCTGCAGGCAAGAGAGGGACAGGCTGCTATGCTTTGCAAGTTCCATCTGATTTCATTGCCTTTTAAGTTATTTTAATGATTACATGAATTCATTTTAATTAATTAGAAATTACTTCTAAAAAAGAGACAAAATACATATAAATCATGTGACAATGCAGAAGTGGGTTTCTTGGTGAGGCACATTGTGTTGTAGAAGAGAACCACTCCACCGCTGATACCAAAGAAAGCTCAAAATGGAAGCTGCACTCTGGGCTGTGATTTGTAACAGCCTTCCTTTTCTTTTCCTCCAGAAACTCTGAGAGGCCGAGAGAAGAGAAAAGGCGGCACTTATGGAAAAGATGTGAGAAAAAGTGGTGACATCCAGGGCTACCACAAGCTGGCAAGGTGGATTTCATCATTCCTGCAATGGCTCTGCGGAAGAGTTAAGACTCCAAGACGAACATCCACAGTCCTCAGCCTTTACCTAACTCCCCACACCCCAGCAGCTGTCCCTAGCCCGGTTCCCCGGCTGCCTGCCGCCGCGCACGGAGCTGCCCAGCTCGGCGGGTGGCTGCCCGTCTGCCACAGAGGCCCTGGCCAGTTACGAGCCCGGCTCTTGCTTTGCCTCCCCCAGGAGGGCGGCCCAGGCGGGATGCTTGGAGCATCACACCACCAAGGTTGCTTTGCAGATGAGCCTGGCTCACTCTCGCAGCCGTGTCTCAGTGAGGCAGGAAAACCTTCAGACAGAACCAGGGCAGGGCAGCAGGCGACTCTCTGGATATGGCTATCTCATTGCTTATAGGGGGACATACTGAGACAAACCACCACCAGCTCCCTCAAACTGGGAGAATATTTCAGCTGAACCACAACCCAGGGGTGCAGCAACGAATAAAGCAGGAGGTAGACTCACATACTTGGTGTTTAAGGCTGGGCAGTGAGAAATGTGGATTGTGCTGACCAAGGGGATAAACTTCTGTGACTATGCCTTTGTTTACTGACTTGACAAAATCACTAAACACAACCATTTTCTAACCTTTCCTGCAGTTTTATTTTGAAATTTCCACCTCCCTGTGTCCTCTAACCTGATCATAGAACATCGCCTTTCTCAGCATCCTAAAGAAGGAATCCGCAATGAGGCAGAGATGTTCAAAACATGGAAAATCACTTCTTCTTTTCCTAAACAATGTACAGATTACAGCCACTTGTTTCCAGTAAAGATTTTAAGCCACAATCGCTGATTTTCAGTAGAACTTTAAACCTTGCAACGGCACATCTTTGTTCTCACACGTTCCGATGCAGAACTGCTGGGTTTTGGTTCTGCAATATTCGTATTTGATTGTTTTCTGCTTTACATGCACCGTAACGTAACCATAACAATATACCACTTCTCCACTCCTAGCATATTCATTAGCTTGTCTTCCCCTCAACTTCTTGATTTGCATGCAAGAAATCTGTGTCAGAGAGAACGCGGTCTGCAAGAGAATAAAATCCTGCCCCATGGGACGAAGGAGTCAAAGTGGCACATGTAGCTCGGATGAAGAATACGAAGTACGTACAAGAGCGCTGCCCTGCGTCACGTGAAAGGCCCGTGGTCCAAGTGGAGCACGCCAGGTGGAGAACGGCTATCGCAAGCAGCAGCAAAAGGGCCCTGGCTGCAGTTCTACCAGGCATCGGCTTTACTGGCAACGCCGGACAACGAAGCCTCCAGTTCCCTGGCAGTTGCCCGCCCACGGCTACGGCTCAGCTCTTTGCCCCTCAGGTCGGTCTGTACGAGCATTTGGAAGGCTGTGCTGTAAACCCAGCCTTGGAGGTAGTTCTGCTTAATAATCACCCCCTCCCAAAAGAGCGTGTTTTTAACCCCGCTTGCGGCAGGGATCAGGTTCAGCGCGCAGCCCTACCAACAGCTGCATCAGCGCAATGAAGGCGACAAGCAGCATTACGAGAACGAAAACAAAGAGCTGTGGGGTAGAAACTTCCTCCGCTGGTTTCACAGGCACCCGTCGAACCCTCCCTGGCAGACAAGCCGGGCATGTTGGCCAGGCTGCTGCCTGCCTGCCGAGGGCTGGGGCTCCGCGCTCGGCAGAGGTATACCTGGTAGCTGCTGGGGCGCCCAGCGATGCTCATCTGACCCAGTTTAGGCTCAGGCATGTGGTCACGTTTCTGTCAAATCGGTCCACGCGCCCGACCGAGGTTTAGCCAGCTGCAGGCGAGTAGGCAGCACCCGGTTCAGCGTAAAGGGCTGCGGGTGCAGAGTCAACCTCTCGGTGTGTTTTGAAGAAATCTGAGCCCGGGCGTGGGTGTACCCGTCAGCAATCTGAGGGCCGTGGCCACAGCTCTTCTGATTCAGTATGAAGAATCTAAAAACCAGATTTGTTGAACCATGGTCTGATCTGCTTGCAGCTCCTGACCCGTGGCGGCATTTTAAGGCATACGGAGATAAATAACGATTTTCCTGAAAGTGCTGCACCCTAACCTCTGGCAGCTTGGCAGCTGGCGTGGCCGCAGCGCAGCTGGCAGGGGCTGGGGCAGTAACATCGTCAGCCCTCCCAGCTCTAAGCAGAGCAGCAGTCAGAGAGTTAAAGCAGCCAGCACTGGTTTCTCTCTCCAGATTCGATGTCAAACACCCAGGACAGAGGCAGTTACACCTCTCTGAACTAACTCTCCGCTGCCTGCCTTCCTCTGTGCTCACTTACACAAAGCCCAGAGTTCAAAATCTGCCAGCTCAGAATCACAATAGGCAGTGGCAGATCAAGCCTGGTTGCACTTTCTGTCTGTCTCACCAAAGTGTAATCTGGTGGTATCTGATATGGCTAAGAGCTAGAAGGATGATTTACTATGGCTCAGTTAACATAAAGCAGCTCAGGCTGCAGGTTCACAGCATCTTGCTTTGGGGCATGCCCTTTTCATCGCTCCTATTCCCAGCTGTGGCCAGTGACCCTTCAGCTGGGCCGGCCCAGCCACTGCTGGGATCAGTCAGAAACATCAATCGGCTCTTAAAATCCATGCTCATAGCCCAGATCCCCACGTGGCTGTGCTGGGGGTCATACACTGTACTACAGGGGCCAGAACCCACAGGAGAGGAGCGAGGCAACTCCATAAACCCACGTGACGGCTAAAGCATGCCCAACTGAAACCACAGCCTTGCTAACTTCAGTGGCTGGGCTGCGTGCCCGTTATCCGAGTAAAGGCTTTGCCAGGGCTGTCTTTAGATTCGCTCCCCATTACCCATCCTCTCCTTCCTAATAAATACGAGTCTTTGCCAGAGACTTCTTATTTCTCTGCAAAGATGGGGACTCTGTACAGCGCTACTCAGCTGAAGTTTGCCTCAGCCTATTCATACATCTAGTAACAGGTCTCTCTGCATGAAAGCCTTAATGCAAAGCACATCTTAATAAACATAGGCAGTTTTCAACTAACACAATGAAGGCATCCCCAAAACTTGACTATGAAAAGCACGTTCAGCCACGTAGTACCTCCTGCAAGACTGCAGGAGCTCCAGTAACATTTACTTCCGTTTTTAGAAGAGGTTGCAGTTTTCATAGACAATGTTTAAAGCTCTGTGACCTGGAAAACGTACCAACCTCTGTTATAGCAAACCCTTGAAAGGCCCAGGTGAAGAACCTCCTAAGGAAAGAGGGGCACGGCGATGTCTATTAAATCCTGGTTGAATACTTGACTTGCCATAGCTCCTTGCTTTTGGAAATTCTGATTTTATAGAGCTTGCAAACAATTATAAAAAATGAGAGGTGGAAACAATGTTTGTAACAAGAAGCATTACAAAAATCCTTAGTGTAACATCATTATAAAAAATAATTTAAAGAAAATGATTATGTAAAAGTATTAGGTACAACCAAAATACCTTTAGGGCAATCTGCTTTAAAGCATACATGCAGGGGCATTTGAGCTGAAAAAAAGTTTCACAATTACATCAGTTTGTAGGCTGAACTGTTACTACCATTCACAGGAAAATAAACCAGTGACTAAACAAAAAAAAAAAAAAAAATTATGACAAGGTTCCCCCTCATCATATTTCTCAACAGCAATGAGAACAGCTCTCCCCGGCTGTGACTCACGTGAAGTCGGCAGAGATTCAACAGGGCTGAAACGCCTCCCGTAAGTTTCGTCCCCATGCTTCCCCGCAGAGCCCCTTCCTGACGCCTCCATCCCTCGCTGGCTCAGCAGCCCCGGGGATTGCCTCCCCCCAGCCACAACTTTTCCACTTCTTATTTTTCAGCGTGGGCAAGTCTACGGCGTAGGCATCCTCGCTACTGACTTGAGCGGTCTTGCACCAGCACCAGCCCTTCCCAGCACCCAGGCTCAAACCTGCTCCCCTCCTTCCCAGGAGTGCTCTGGATCCATGTCCCACTGCCCCATACGTGTGTCCCCACCAGGCAGGGACAGCCAGGGTGGCTGCATGCTGAGAGCAGCCCAACATCACCCCACAACAGCCGGTACCTGTGAATCACCCATCAACCTCACGGCACTCGACATTCAGGGAGCTGCTGGTTGGTTTGGTGCCGGTCTGTGTCCAGCTGCGTTTCCCGCAGCCAGCACTGGAGTGCTCTGGGGTATACAACCAGCTTTTTATGGTCTTTAAACTTCCACTGGAGGAAAAAGCAGAGCAGATGGTGCCTGGGATGGGAGCAACTCACCTTTGATGTCTTTAGAAAGTGCAGCATGGCCAAAGGCCATGAGCCGCGCTAAATAACCTGAGCACCTGCCTATCTGCCCTTTCCTGGTGTTACTCTGGCTCTTCTTGCACCAGCCGTATCAAGAGGTTCTGACACCGATGCTGACACTCTGGACTTGAACATGCATAATCTTAAAAAAAAAAGATGATGTTACATTGTAGTGGACAAGTGTAGAAATAGTCTTAGGTTGAGCTTGGCTACCTTACCTGGCTTGGCTACCAAAATAATTTGTCCTTCTTATGACTGGAATACGAACAGATCTTACTAGACATTCCACTCCACTTATGGCTAAATATATTTTTCAGAAGTCGTAAAAGTGATGGCATTTGGAATACAGCATTTTTTTTTTAAAAAACTTTATCATGTAATTTACTTACAAGAAAAAAAGTACAGGTTTTATTTTCCTTCCTTCTCCTTAACCCCTACAGGCTGTGATATCGTATGTGTAAATTCAAATTAACACTTCTCCCATCTGGATTTCTGTATATTTAAATTGGAGGCTTGGAATAACATTCTTCTTTTTAGAATAAATGCTTTTGAGAAAATACTGTGTTTGAGGAGCGGTGGGTTGGGTGGCTGACCGTGCTAGTGCCTGACTAGGAAAACCACAGCCAGCTCTGAAATTACTTTATCAACTTTTTTTTCACATTTAGACTTTATAGCCTGAGGAGAGATTGGTATCTTTGTAGGCAGGGCACGTTAGCCGATAATATTGTTCTGTAACTTCCTTAAGCCCTTATTTTTGCTATAGGCATGACCTCCTAACTCTACCTGGGCACTTTTTTCGGCCGGTCCCCCATGCAGCCGGGCACCGCTGGCTGATGGCTGCTTCACGTTCTGTTTCTGGGACGCCCTGTGCCCTGGGAAGTGCGGTGGCTGCTCCAGCCGCTCCTTACCCAAACCTCCTCCGTCAGGCCGGAGGGCAGAGATGGGTACAAAGGCACAGCTGAGGGAAAAAAACAAATCCCAGGCAAAAACTTCCCAGGAGACCCACTGCATCCATAGCTGGGACAGAGGAGAGGGTCACCCGGGGCCTGGGCTGCACTGCTGTGCGGGCGTTTGCCTTGGAGGACCCAGCACCCCCATCTGCCCCCTTCGCCCCGGCAGACGGGGCCGAACCTGCCTGACCTGCCCACGCACGCTCCAGCCAGCTGCAGAAAGCCTACGGCTGTGAAGCCCTCAAAACCAAAAGCGTCAGCAAGCAGCACCAGCCCGTTTCTCTTTGCCCTGCTTTCGCTTGTGGCTCCCCCACTCGTCCTTCCCCCATGGCGGGGATGGAGTCGGAGAGAAAACTCTGCCCCGCCATTTCCAAGCAGATGCCCTGCCAGAAATCCACCAATGAACAGAAACAGCTGCTCTTTGGCCTCCTCCTCACCCTTGCAAGAGCCTCGGGGAGGCTCCTGCTTGTGGGGGACCGGGGAGGAAGCATCCCCCAGGATCTGGCTCCCCTGGCCGCCGTCGCTCAGCAAATCTGCCTGGTTCGCGTCAGCTGGCTTGAGAAAGAAAAGCCTCAGAAGTCAACTGGCACAGCTTGAAAGCAAATCCCACCGCCCTGCCCGCCCCAGCAGCCTTCCAGACTCCAATGCCTGTTCCCAAACCCAGCGGCCCTGCAGCATTACGCTGTGATTGCTTCTCAGCTCCTGCTGCCGGTGGCCCCTCGGTGGACCCCTGGCCTGCCCGGCCAAGGCTGAGGGGAGAGTGGGGCTTGCTGGGGCCTTCCTGAAGCATGGATATGGGTAGCTGGAGGAAACGCCGTCGCTCGTGCCGGGTGGTCAGCGCGGGGTGTGCTGCGGTTGCAGCAGGAGGGTAAGGGGAACGTGACAGGCTGTGTTTGCTGACACGATCACAGCTTTTAAAAACCAGCTTATGCTGCAAAAGCCAAGCCATCTCGGATGACGCTTTTCAGCGTGCCGCTGGCTGGTGCAGAGGCTCCCAACAAGTGCAATTCAGAGCAGCTCCACAGGAAGCCACACATGCACCAGAGAGCAGCCAGAAACCCGGGGCATGGTGCTGCACCCCTCGGCCCCGGAGGCGAAGCTGCGGGTGATGGTGCAGGCGGCGAGAGGAACCCACAGGCTGTCAAGGACTCTCCCTCCCTCCATCCCCACCTGCAGCAGCCCTGCACACTGCCCTTCCACGCTGCAGCGTTGTTCCTTGCTCTCAGATAAAGCTTCTCCCTGAACCAGAGCTGGTGCCAGGTCCTCCCTGACCTGAGCCAGTGCCACCATGCCAGTGGGAATCTACTCGCACCTCCGCAATGCAGAATAAATCAGATGCCGCATCTGCGGATGGCTGACGTTACTCTCGCTCCCAATGCATCTGGAAAGGCTCCTTCAGCTGTCCCTCACTGGCCGGGCTGTCACACACCGATGTCATGCCTCCCACATGTCTCCGTGTGCCCCGGGACAGCCACGCATTCAGGAGGACAGCACGGTACCACCGTGAGCAGAGCAAACCCTGCAGCAGCTCTCGCCCGACGCTGGGTCTCTGGCAGAGGCACCCCTGCGGGATGCAGATCCCAGGGTCTTGCCTCCTCGTGTACAATTAGGAACCAGTAATACGGACACGATGTGCAGCAGGAGAGGAGGTAGACCTTTCATACTGGTATGGCTACCTGCAGAACATACAGGTTCCCGCGTGTTTCTGTGCATTGTGCAAGTATCCTCTTTTCCCTCAAAACAAAGTCTCCAAAGAAGCTGAAGCTCTCCAGTTTCCGTGTCAAGTGGTGATCCCCGTTCCTCCCTTTCCCCACTTTTGGCTCACAGCCCTCCTTCCCACCTCAAACTGTTTCAGTGTTCACGTGGCCCTTTGCTTTAACTCCCTCAGCTGACAGAGAATCATCCGTGTGATTTTCCTGTGGCCATTCACAGAAAATCTTGATTTTCTCTGGATTAATATTCCACTGAATTGAGTCACAGCAGGGTCTGAGGAGCAGACTGGGCATCTGGAAAAGAGCAGGGATGAGGGCAAGCGAACAGAACACCTTCCTGTTGATGTCAGAGATCAGCTCAGTTGCATCACCTCACTTCCTCTAACAACAGATACTACAGAGAAGCATCTTTCTTACCTTTTTTTTTTTTTATTTGAAACATTAGAAG
>Ga0181612_183782_pt1 | contig 10080 bp, 8 predicted proteins | sample HoacroProtozoa21_FD_119630 | JGI IMG/M metagenome (GOLD analysis project Ga0181612, IMG submission 119630) | Hoatzin crop microbial communities from Cojedes, Venezuel. Combined Assembly of Gp0051906, Gp0051904, Gp0051908
ACTTTTGCATTGTGGTTTCCTCTAAAAACTAGGAGTAAAGTTAATTATAATAGTTTGTCACTTTATGATGGCTCTTTGGGTTAATGCTGTTGCTCTAGTGCTAAATTGTGCTTTTAATGGTACAATTACTGCCATTAAAGGACCCCTTCTTATTACATCAGTTTAAATTAATGCTGAAAGGATGGAGTCAGAATTCTGTGAAGGAAAATAATCTCTGTTCCAGGCCTTTGTTTTTGGGTGATCCCAACGTTGAGCTTCTGGACAAAGATCAAGTTCTACACATAAAGAGCGCTCGAAGGATGGACAAAGGTCGTTATCAGTGCAGCGTGACCAACACTGCTGGCAAACAAGTTAAGGAGGTCAAGCTGATCGTCCACGGTAGGTTTATGGAATGCCTGATCCTACAACATGCTTTAGTTTTACTCATAAGATTTCTTCTTTGAATGGAGATGTTCAGACAAATATAAATCAAGGGTCTGATCTTGCAAAATTTGTGTATAAAGGTAACTTAGTTCTCATCTGTTGACAAAGTGATCTTTCTAAGCCTTTATGTTTGTCAAGTGAAGTAGGGATGTAGTCTTTGCAAGCTTGACTTGAAGTGGCTTTTATGTGCTTTATATTAGTTTTTAATTGGTGAAAGCCAAAGATCTTGAAGGGTCTTCTCAAATTTTGCTATTAATTAGTTTCAACTGGATTATTTTATTATCACAGTGGCTTTATTATTTTGACTGTTCTAAGGAGGAGAAAATTAATTAGAAGATTTTTGTTTTAATACACTCATGGTCTTATTTTCTTAAACCTAGTGCTAGGAGTAAATTCAGACAGAAATAAGTTAAAGTTAGTGCAAAAGAATAAAGTAAAATGTGAGCCCAGTAAGAATCAGGCCCAAATAGTCTTTGAAAAAGAATGTTCCAGATGATCTTCAGGTAGTATTGTATGTCATCTTGCTTATCTTGGTGTAAACTGAGGTCATTTATAGCAAGAGAAGGAGCGCTAGCATGAGAACCACATTAACACTATTATTGTTGTGAAGTTTGTGGCACACTGAGTATACTTTTTGAGTTTTGACAAGCAATGGAGTCTTAGCAGAGACATGGAGAACAGACAATTCCCGTGATGGGTGTAGAGATGTTTAATGTAAATTAGGAGGTTGTCAGTTGGGAGAAAAGGAGGGAAAAGATTCATGGAAAAATGAAGAAGCAGCTTTTGAAGGAAGACTTCAAAGGAGACAAGAGGAAGAGTTTTTCAGTTTGGAAGACAAAGAGTGTGTGAAAGCCCAGTCAGACCTGAAAACTGAGAGAGCACAGCGCTAGCAGAAATCAGGGTAAACAAGTACAGAAATATAGGCGGCACAACGCTGTCGCGCCTGGACTGCGAAGGGCGGGCGTTGGAACGCGTGAGCCCTTAAGCTGGTGAATCCTCATTTGCTATGGATGTGCTCCTGAAGATTGTGTGTCTTTCATTCTGGTAACTGCGAACTTACAAGACGTTATTTCCCTCATCTGGGATGTTTCTGAAGCACGGAGCAACAACATGCACAGAAATATGCCTGCACACCAGTCACAGTGAAGCCCTTTTCCTTTGGGAACGAAGAAAATGCTGTGAGGACTCGCAGGTGATTGTGGCTGTTGTGAAATTAGAGAGATAAAAAATCCATGCAAATAAAATCCTCCCAGATGAGTAGACCTTACTTCAAGTTCTTCAGAAGAGAGAGATGAATTTGTGATATCACTTTACTTTTAAATTTCCTATTAATCCTGGTTGGACAAATGGAAGCTCACGGAGCGAGGAACATAGATGCTAGTTCTTGCTTTGTTTTAGATATTGAGCCCTGCTTTTGGCTTTGATATTTTCCCAAAACACCATGTTAAAACCGTTCCCCATCTTTGGATGAAAGCATTTGCTGACAGGAGAAATGCATTTGCCTTTGAACTGAGTGTGTTTCAGCATATTTTATAGGTTTGTGTATTTTTGCAACAAATTATTTAATTAGGAAAATATTTCATTATGGTTTGATAATCTGCAAGATCCATCTCATGGGTGTAGATCCATTCCCTGGTGCTTTGCTTTACATTTCTGCAGTGGCATTTTAAATGAACACTATGGAAGTCTAGGATCTACTAAGGGTGTTTGGCAGCAGAGGAGTTAATGTGTCTGCCAGATGTGTCTGGTACTTTCAGCAGTCATAAATTTAGTTGTTGCCAATTGCACTGTGTTTTTATTACTTCTACAGAGATTTACGAACTCTTTATATTGGCTGAATTACACGAGAGCTTGTTTGCTAGAAAAATCTGAGTGCTGCTGCCTAGCGAGGAAGGGAAATGACTATGGGCCAAAAGTTTCAAAAATAGGAGCATAAAGCTAGACTGTTAAGCTCATATTTAGTCTCAGAGTAAGTGACTTCATCTTCAGAAGTTTGGAGTTCTGAGCAGTTCCCACTGCGGTGGTGCAGAGGCTCTTGGATGCATTTGGTATTTTCAATAGCAGGTCCCCGTTCCTCGCTGGGAGGACGCCCTTCCCAAGGTGTGCAGGGATTGCTCGTGCTTTGCCCCTCCGAGGCCGGGAAGAGGCCGAGCCGTGCCCAGGTGTGTTGCAGGACACACGGAGCCCAGGTGCCCTAACCTGGCACGTGTTGGAGCCTGGGAGGTGAAAGGTTTCCACGTACTTCTAGTGAGGCAGCGATGCTTTGCAGTGGCCCTTGCTGTGATGCTTGTTTCTTAAATATGTGGTGGCCCTTTATGTTGTGTTTCCTTCATGCTTCCAGCTCTTTGTGTGCCCCGGAGAATGGTACAGGCAATGTATAACTATGCTGGGAAAAAAAAACCCGAACAAAAAACACCGGGAGGATTGGAAGTCTGGTTAAGCTCAAATCTTTTATTCTTACAGCATTCTAATGTTTAATCTATTTAAATCCACACAGACTTGTATACTAAGGCTTTAATACTGTTGTTTTGTCTTTTGAAATAGTCCCTCCTAGTATCAAAGGAGGGAATACTACCACAGAGGTATCGGCGCTTCTCAACAATCTTATAAATTTGGAATGTGAAGCCAAGGGAATCCCTGTTCCTACCATTATGTGGTACAAAGACGGCCGCCCGGTGATTTCCAGTCCCCAAGCGCTGTATGTTGACAGAGGGCAATTCCTGCAGATACCTCGGGCCCAAGTCTCGGATTCGGCAAAGTACACCTGCCGCGTGACCAGTGCTGCCGGCGCTGCTGAGAAGATATATGCCGTGGATGTCTACGGTGAGTGGGAGCTTGTTGAGCTTGCTATTTGCCAGGTTACAGGAGGTGCATTCTGGAAGCTCCTCTGCCTTCCTAGCGCCAGCAGCCTTTGCAGACCCGTCGGGGGGAACGGCAGTCCGCGGCTGCGGTGAAAGACTGGCCTGGATCAGCAGGGCTGTGCTGAGGGGGTGTTGCACACTGTGCTTTATGTGCTCCGTGCTCGGAAAGCTCTTGGTTTCACAGGCCTTGATACCATGCTTTGGTGAAGTCTCAGAACTATTTCTTCTCCATGTATCCTTTCTCTTTCTCACACGTGCATGCTGAATAACACTTACCTGAAATAGCCGCTTTTGGCGAGAGCTTTAGCATACTGTTTGAAGACCTTGGTATTTAGTTCTTCCCTCTCAAGGCCCTGAAGATCCTCTGTTTTGTACAGCTGGTCAATATTGAACTACAGCATTTGACTTCTCTGTTTCCCCTTTGTCTTGGCTTGCCCTGGCAGCAAATTCTCACATGAAATTGTGCGTGACATAATGGTGTATAGAGCCAAAGTGGTGGGGGAGGAACTAGCCCATTTGCTCTCAGTACATTTTCTGGCTGCAAAATTAATCACTTGCAATATATTTTTGCCTTTCTACAGTTCCTCCGGTAATTGAGGGCGATGCTGACACAGCCCAGAACAGGCAGGTGGTTGCTGGCAGTTCCCTGACGCTGGAGTGTAAAGCTGCTGGCAACCCCCCGCCCCTCCTAGCCTGGCTGAAGGACGGTGTGCCTGTGCAAGCGAGCGAGCGGCTCCGCGTTGCGGCTGGCGGGAAGAGGCTGGAGATTCTCAACGCTGTTGAGGCTGACCGGGGCCAGTATTTGTGTGTGGCCACGAGCGTAGCTGGAGAACAAGAAATCAAATACGAAGTTGAAATCTTAGGTGTGTGAGCAACAGAACTACTAATTTATCACATTGCCATAAACCTACTGAAGGAGGTTTTTACTTTTGTTGGTATCGTTATATGAAATATCAATTAGTCAAGCCACATATCTAGTTAAACTTGGGCACTGCACACTTGTTCTGTCCAGGGTTACAGGACAACGTGAAGATTCTTACTTTCAGGTTAGTTCTTCAAGAGCTTTTGTGCATGTGGTAGGTAAATGTTATTCTCAGTAACCTTTAAAATTCTTCCAACTTGTCTTCATGGAAGAAAATCGTAGATATGAAAGATATCAATTAAAAATATTACAGAGTAGTTGCCTCTGGGGAGGAGAACATCTTTCTGAATTGGAGTTGTGTTGTGCAAATTTTGAACCTTTTCTTGAAAAAGATTTTCTTCTTTTTCCATTGAAAACTGTACCACGATCTGCATCTCAGCAGTCCTTTCTGAATGTCTCTGAGTAAATGACCTGTACAAATGTTAATCACATTCTCCTGATACGGAAGGGTTTATTTAAGAACTTTCAAGGCTTGGTTTTTAGGCCTTGAGCTGCCCTCTTGAAGAACATTGCGTACTATTGCGTGCAGATGTGGAGCGTTCATTCTGCCGCTCCAGGCAGGTCTCGGGGGTCTTGCTAGTCAGTGAAGGAGTTGGGGGGAGCTGTCTGGCAGCGCTTCCTCCTCAGCCCCCCCGCTTCTGCCAGAGAAACGGACAGGGCGAGAGGACCTGGAAGAGGGTCCTCTGCATCTTTGCTTTCTCCTTCTGCTGACAGAGGGTGCTAAAAGTCACCCCAGCCCCCTCCGCTCCTTCACAAGGTTGTTGAGAAAGAAGCTGGAAAAAACAAACTAGCAAGAGAAGAATAATTGGAAGCCAAAAAATATAATTGGGTAGATACTTCTCTGTAAAAGGAACAGTGATGAACTGCAAACCTGCATATGTCCCAAAGTGAGACAGATGTCAAGATTGTTTTTTTCTTTTTTGTAACATTACTATTTGAGATAGACTTTTATGACATTTCTAGTGCTTAATGTTTGTGTTGATGGATTTTTCTCTCTTACAGTCCCACCATTTGTGGAAGGTGGGGATGAGCTCTTGGACTATATTGTGATTCTCCATAGCCCTTTGGAGCTGGATTGTTCAGCAACAGGGACACCTTCACCAACTATCGCGTAAGGGGATTGCTATGACAGTAGAACAAAAATCTGTTGGTTGGTTAGATGAGCTTGGAGGTAGTCTTTATGAACTGCCCATGTTAGTGATGGTTAATGGGTGGAGGACAAAATCCTGGCTCCACTGCAGACAGTGTCAGGCACGCGCATGGCAGGATGAAGATTTTAAGTGCATTGGTATGTTGTTCCACTATACATGGCCTGGAAATTAGGATGGATAACAAGAGCTGACGACTCTGGTTCCCTTGCTAATGCAAATGTGTGCTTTCCATCTGCCACCAATGATTGCTTTTGCTTTGGAGATTTCTGTCTGCCACATCCGCTTTCACTACTGCTTTCTAGCTGTCACCTTTCTGTTCTTCTCTAGTGCCTGTTCCCTGGTACTCCCTTCTCCTGAGAATCCGTTTCGGTCCGTGGCACTCAGAAAAGCAGAATACTACCTGACGTCTCCAAACCTTCCTAGAAATGCAAATAGAGTTACTGAGACATTCTGTTTAATAGAACTGTGCACATTTTAGGAGTGCTGCTGGTCTTACTTTCATAGAGATCTGAGAGTGTGCTTTCTTTTTGGTAGGTGGTTGAAGGATGGTCAGCCAGTTGAAGAGGGAGCTGGACATAAGATCTTATTAAATGGAGAAAAACTTCTTATCTCTCAAGCTCAAGTGTCAGACACTGGCCGCTATAAATGTGTGGCTGCAAATAAGGCAGGAGAGCATGAAAGGGAATTTGATGTTACTGTGCATGGTAGGTTACTCAAGGCGGGGGGTGGGAGGGAGCAGCAGACTGCCTTTATTTTAAATTGCTGCCAAGAAGGTGCTCACATTTTCTGTAAATGTTTGTTTTACTAGGTTAAAAAATTGGAGATGAGAGTAGGTGAAATAGAAGCAGAGCTGCTTTTACCTGTGGTGTATGGCTTCTATGTATTTAAATGTAGGTGTTCAAATGATACTTCATTTATGGTTTTGGTTATGATTTCTTGCAGTTCCTCCAACCATCAAATCAGCTGGGACTTCTGAGAGAGCAGTTGTGGTCCACAAGCCAGTGACACTGCAGTGCATAGCCAATGGCATTCCCAGCCCGTCCATAACCTGGCTGAAAGATGGCCAGCCAGTAAACACGGCCAGAGGAAATATAAGAGTAAGCACTGCTCTTTTATGGCATCCAAACCATGAAAGATAGTTACAGCAAGTTATACATGTTAGCGCTTCTTTTCCTTTTGCTTCCCTCATGCTGTGATACGAAGATGCTAAAGATCCGTTGTGGAGAGCGATGGGCTTTTTACCTGAACAGGATGGTATCTCAGATTGAATAGCAGTGTGTAGTAGACTGAATCCTATTAGACACCTCCGTACCAGAAGAGTCCGTCACTAAATTCAGGATCCAGCTCCTTTCAGTTGTACTTTAACCTTCCAGGTCTGATTGTCTGCCCATTTGGAGGTGGCTCTACCCACGTGAAACTGTGAGGCGGGATTTAGATGCATTTTTCTGTTAGCACTGCCATTGCAGCGCCTACCTGTCCGTCCCCTTCTCATTGTGAGCTTCTGGTTTTCAACGAACAGCCCTTCCTGGTGCTTGCATGCTCCCGCGGTCAAGCGCTTGTGACGGCTTTGGTTTACTTTAAGCTGGAGCGGTTTTTGACATCTTGCCAGCGGCAGCTCTCTCTGCCTGCAGCCTCCTCTTCACCGTGCTTGCCTGCCCCTCTGCCATCTAGGTCTCCTCACAGCTGAACAGCTAATAATCCTGGTGTCCCAGGGACACGGACGTCTCTGAACCATGACGCCTCTTGCATGAATATTAGCCTCAGGTTAGGAGGAAGATGAGGCTGGCTGTATTCAGCGTAAACGTCTGCTTTGCCGTTATGCTTCATGCTCTGCCTGGGATCGTTGTGTAAAGTGGTTCCCTGCTCTCTGTTTTGGTACAGCTGGAGTCCTCAGGCCGTATTCTGCAAGTTGTCAAGGCCCTGCTCGAAGATGGTGGCCGGTACACTTGTGTGGCAACAAATGCTGCAGGAGAAGCCCAACAGCACGTTCGGCTTCATGTGCATGGTAATGTTTCTGCCTCTAGTTAGAAGCTAAACTTGGCTGTTTGGAGGCAGCGTTTTTACATCTGTATTCCCTTCTTTTCTAAGCTCTCGGGCGTTTTTGTTGTGTCTGCACACCCATCTTTCGGTTTTCTTTCTTTGTCCCAGTCCATTAGTAAGAAGTCAGTGCAAAAGCTGTCTTTCTTGGGATTTAGCCTTTCTTGTGTGGTACCAGGAGCCACAGAAACAAATGGCTTTCCAGTTAACTCTGCTGTGCAGCGGTACCCCGAGAAGCCTAACGCGTTGCACTAACCCACCACTCAGAAGGGTGCTCTGTGTTTCTGAATCAAGATGTGATGTACCGCTGCTGCCGTTACTAGTTTGATCCAAGTCTTCTGGGGATAGTGGCATTCCCCGTGACCGTGCAGTGGGGAAATTTTACAGGAATGCCTTGTCTGAGAAAGAAACACTCTCTAATGAGGGGATTTTTCAAACTGTTTAAAAGAAATTTTATTTTGCAGCCAGAAACAGTAGGAAAGGAATCAGGGAAACTTGAGAAACTGTTGCTTGCATAGGAATTTAATAAAGAGTCTCACCATGATTTATGTGTATTTGCCTCAGAAGTGGTCACGGAGTGTTGTGCATTCTTGATGTGACCCAGTCCTCAAGGGATACAGGAGGTGCAGGGATGGACTGTGGCAAAATGCTCACAAGGAGTAGGATTATGTTGACTTTCATGGTCAACACAAGTTTCCAGGGACTGGAAAATGTTAAACTGAAATGAAGAGAGATTGCAGTATCTCCATGAATAAGAAAGAGAAACCATACTCATTCTATAGCATGATAATTGCATTGTAGTTAATTATAGTCTCAATCCCATGCTCACAAACACCTCTTTTGTTCGCAGTCTTCATGTTCAAAGTGTCATTATCTGGTGTTTCTGTTGTTTTGCGAATTTATAGACTGTAGTAAGGTAGAGAGTCCTGCTTTGTTAAAGCCATATACAACATTCAGTGTAATGTTACCAGCTCAAGTGAGATGAGCTTGCCACGTTAGAAGAATTACTCTTCTATATTGTGCACCCGTTTCCTACGAGTCCATTTCAAGTGCCATTTTTCCTGAAAAAATAAAAAGTAATAATGTGTTATTCCTCTTAACACTATTGAGGTTATGTAATTAGAGAGTATTCCCATTCCAAAGACGAACTTTCTTGAGAAATGCCTTGGTCGTCAGGCAGTTAGTTGCAGCTTGTGCAGTTCATTGCTGAACGTTTCTCAGAGGGCAGATTACGTTGTGATTGGATGTTCTGCTAGCTGGGTGGCTGAACTAATGAAAACCTGATGCCTTTGTCTTTTCCCAGAACCACCCAGTCTGGAAGATGCAGGGAAAACGTTAAATGAAACAGTGGTGGTGAATAATCCAATCCATCTTGAGTGCAGAGCGTCTGGGAGCCCTCCGCCAGGTATGCACATGCACCGTTGAGAGCATCAGCAGAGCGGAGAAGAGGTTTTCACTTTTCCGTGTCTTTTGAAAGGAATGGGTATTCTGAACACGAGGTTGATTCTGTGGTTTTTTAGCTAGAAAATATTAAATGCTATGTATAACGGGAAATGTCAGTATATCAACTGACGTGGAGTAAGTGTTGAGGAATTCCGTAATCCCCACCATTTTGAATTAAATGGAGGATAATCTGCTCCCTTGCACGTATGGCAATACCCTGTCCGTAGACAAGAATCTCGTTAGACTTCTGCTAAATCAGCTTTGGATACATCCACTCTTTTCCCCTGTCAGGCCAATATTTTCTAGTATAGGGCAGAGTTAAAACAATACCTTGTGTATGGAGTGTGCCTGTCATGTGTGGCCGTATGGAGTGTGCCTGTCAAGTGTGGCTGTGCCTAGGACCTTACCTAAAGCCTGCTGACGTCAACAGGAGGCTCTTTGGTCATGGCCCTTTGCCTGTGAGAACGAGTAGATTTGCTGTGTGTGTACAGTGCTTTCTGTGGGTTGCCCTGATGATAAATTATACAATTTATATTATTCATTTATACAATGAATTTGTGGGCTCTCCTTATAGTGTAAGCTTTGAAAACTAGGCCACGTATATCAGTGGCTGTTTTATTTTCCTCACTTTTTGTGGAATTATACTTTTTTGCCTTTTTTCTTAAGGCAAGTTTCCCCATAGAAATCATAAACATTTACCCAAGTGAGAGCTGAAGGAGTTTGGCTCCTGTTTATGCTGATGGATATTTTGAATTATTTCTGAACTGAAAAAAATCTAAAACAATCTGTATTTTAGTTATTTCATTGCTGGGATTCTTTCAGTGCTAGGATTTTTTGGATTAGGTCTTTTATTACAGTTAATCTTTTTTTGTTCTGCTTGTTGAGATACGCAGATAAATTTTTATTTCCTTCTTTTTTCCAGTGCGTGTTTTTTGTTCCCACCATCTTCTGATGGGATATAAAAATACCTTATTAATATGAGAATAATTTTCTGCATTAATTATTGTACAGCAAAACTTGGGGTATAGTGTATAACTAATATGTTACATCTAGTATAACAGTTTATTCTTGTGCTGGTGATAGTCCCATTTTCAGAAGAAAGATGTTACTAAAGTTCAGGTGAGAATCCAGGTTCATCTTCTCCACATTTTAAAGAATTAATTCTCGGCAAAATATCACTTGCTAGAATCATTTATACCTGTATGAAACAAAATCTGAAATTATTGAGGGTATATGTAAAATG
>Ga0181612_148952_pt1 | contig 10079 bp, 10 predicted proteins | sample HoacroProtozoa21_FD_119630 | JGI IMG/M metagenome (GOLD analysis project Ga0181612, IMG submission 119630) | Hoatzin crop microbial communities from Cojedes, Venezuel. Combined Assembly of Gp0051906, Gp0051904, Gp0051908
TCATGAATCGCTCTGTGGCCTGGGTAACAAGGGCTAAAAATGCCAGTCTGTGCAACTAATCATTGAATCATAGAATGGTAAGGGTTGAAAGGGACCTTAAAGTTCATTTGGTTCCAACCCCCCTGCCACGAGCAGGGACACCTTCCACTAGACCAGGTTGCTCAGAGCTCCATCCATCATAAGAGCAGAAAGAGAGGAGAAACAACTACCTTGGCTAAAAGGCAAGTTAATGGTCATTGAAACCAGTGACCCAGCCACGTCACTGGGACATCTCATGGCTGAGAGGTCGATCCAGTGGTTGAGCTGTCCCCTGCCTCAGTGAGGCCAAGATTTCACCTCATCACAATTCTTGCTTATCTGGTAATCACCTCGCTCTTTTACTTTCGGAAATAAATGAGACATGCTGAGAAAAGTAGCATAATGAAGTGACGACTGTATATCTTTTCCAGCATCAGCATTTTATTGGAAGGGTGTGTTTGCCAGCTTATTTTTACAGGAGCTCAAGAGGCCCGACTGCACACTTGAGAGCCTCTGCTCTGCTCCAGTTTTTGATGACAAAATGCCAAAGTTGAACATGCAGTGCCAAACATTCCAGAAACCTCCAGCACAATCGCCATTTTCAATGATGTCTTACTTTTCCTGCTCTGCAAGGCATACAGAGTAGCAAAAATGTTCCTGCCCCTTTTTTTTTAGACACAGTTAAGACACAGTAATGGTATACAGTTACCACTTCAGCATGGGAAAGCAAACAAGGAGACCAGCTCTTCAATTCCATGTTTTGCAAAGCCTGTAAACTGTGCAGCAATCCACACATCTTACCTTTCAAGTAGATTAGGGTGTACAACGTACAGAGACTGGCCACAAATCAACCCCCTAATCCAATATACACAGGGATTTGTTTCCCATGCTGTACAGTGGATTATTTGTAAAACACCGAATTGTGTTACCCCCATATAAGCTGCTTACAACAGCCAGAAAACCACTGTAAAACTAGTATGCCAAACAGGAACTGAGAAAGAGCAACAAAACCTCTTTTGAATGAAGCCAAAATAGAACAAAAAACATTGACATGTAACGTATTTGTCCTGCACGGTTAGGAACGGTCCCCAGTTGAGGATTCGGTCTCACAGTGCAAGGTGCTGTATATAGACATTGCAAAGCTTGAAGAAGGCAACAAAATCCACCCGAAAGCAACCATAAAGAAAATGTAGTGACAAAGAGAAAATGTGAATATACAAAAAAAGGTTGCAAGAACGAAAAACCACACACCATTATGGTCAGTTCAGTAAGGCAGCAATTAGCATACCGGCTGCCCAGTCATTCGTGAGTGCTGTACGGGCGACATGACAGACCCGAGTTACACAGAGCAGTTTGAAAGAGGGTGTGTAACCGACTTTGAGGAGATCCTAATAAAAATGGGAAGAAGCATGTGGGAGTTTGAAAATGCTGATGCAGCCTAGAGACTTTCAGCACATCTCTCCCATAACTGTCAGTGCAAATGCCATAACGAAGCACTATGATTCACAGCAGAACAACGTCAATCCTCCTGAATCTGAAATGCAATTGACCAAAACTGTGTAAATGAAGGCAATTATGGAACGGCCCCACAGCACTGTGCCCCACAAAACCTTCGTGCACTAAGAAACTCATCTGAAGACCAACAAATTTGCTGGATGACTTTCTAATGACTGTGTTATATTAAGTCAGCCACTTAAAAGAAGTTTTTATAAGCCACTTCATTCCTCCAAACCAATGTATTAACATTTTCTAAATTATCGAAAATGCTACCAAATCAGAATGCAAATTTTATGTTTAGATGCAACTGGGAAAATATGGACACAAGTGGGGTCATCAGAACTTGGAAAACTGTGGAATTTGAGTATGTTTGGGCAGCAAACTATCTGGGTGATAAAATAAATGAAGAGGTTCTAGATCATGTAATAATTTTCACTTAAATTATGTTTTTTCCTTCCAAACAAAGGAAGAAGAAAAAAGGCAAGCAAAGAAACAGAAGCAATAGCTATTATGCTTGATATTCCTTCTGTTGCAAATGAAAATACATACACCTCTCTTACCCCTCTTGCTCACAAATTTGCATTTCTTTCATCCCCACATATTAGAAATTTACCACCTTCTCAGTTTTTATCCAGACAAAGCAAAAGTTGTTCTAAAGACCTATACAGAACAATTTCTTAAGGCAGGTACACAATACGGAGAACACATACAATTACTCCATTTCAGAATGGAACTCAAAGCAGATATGAGATACTAAGTAGTACAGTACAGAGAGCTCACTACTGCAGTATGATTGAGTTAGGAACTCTTAAAGCAGACTAGATGATCATGAATCACTAAACAGAAAAAAAATCCACCTAAATGCTGAGCTATTCTAAACAAATAAGTGACACCTTTTTTCACCAAATAAACTATTTTACAGTAAGCTTTTTTCCTTCTGTCCCTCCTCAACAGGAACAGATTATGATGATTATAACCAAGATTTGTTATTCAAGTTCTACTTTGTTGATGATAACCTACAAAATCGTTCCTAAATTATGGCCAAGAAAAACAGCCTTGCCCACATAACAATGCAAGGCCTTACTTCACACGTCTAGAAGAATCCCACAGCTTCTACTTCTGTAGTTCTTTCAGATCCTTTATAGTAGCATATCCAGCCGTGCAGTATCTGGTCTGCTTTCATAAAGCTTTTGTCAAGCTTTACAAAGTTAATTGCACTCCTTTTTTGTTGATTTTTAAGTGCCTTTGTTCTTGATGCTCAAACAATTACTAAAATCTGCTTTCCAATTAGCTTACAATCCCAATGTGTTACTTTGCTGGGCTTAAAAGTGGCACAAACGTCTTAGGAATTTGTCTTTTGTCAGAAAAAAATTTCAAACAATCCCTTATCAGAGAATAAGAAGTTTCCCACTTTCCCTTAGGTTCTTCTTGCTTGTTGTAAAAGCTGTTGGGCACACTGAGATGTTTAATACAAGCCCTGTAGTACCTAAAAGCTTTATACATGGCATCCACAAGCATCTCAGAGTTTCTACGTTAAAAGTAGACAGGGACAAAAATACATAGATATTTAAACAGGTCATAGCACCTTACAAATGTTGTTAAATAAATATAAACTAAAACTCACCATATGCAGTTCTAGAAAGCTCATATGTTGTTTTACACACTGATTAATTTTGCAGTGTCCTGACAGTACAAAGTAGTAGTGTAACACTACTTTTTAGTGTAACACTACACTGCAAGTATACACTACAGTGTAACACTGAAAAGGGTCGTCTTGGTTCGCTCCACAGTTTCACTTGAGAGAAATGTAGTTTCATGCTTGTAACTCAACAAAGAGGCTGCAAGAGTCTTCAAACAGATGGCTCCGTGCTTGTGCTAGTGACTCTGGAGCACGGCACTACCGCAAAGGTCCTTACGCATCTGGCTGTTCTCAGTGAAAACTCACTGACTGATGCACAAAACACAATTACAGGATTTTGCATGAAAACAAGTTTAATGCAGAAGTCACAGTGAATACTGATTTACAAACTCTGCCTGCAGCTGTTACTGTATAAAATTTCAGCGCATGGTCTATCTGCAATTAATTGCATCTACATCAGCTTCCATCTATGGTCAGTCTACTCCAAAAGCAGCATGAAGGACATGAGGCCACGAACAGGGATATCCTTTAAAATAACCTTACTTAAGGGACATAGTGAGTGTTAAATAGCATCTTTCACTTCCAGGTTTACCAGCTTCTACAGAAGAACTGCTGCAGTTCATTGCCAGCATTCGTGCCTTACAAGCAATGTCTATCTTGGTCACAAAACACCCAAGCAGAACTTTTTTTTCCACTGTTTGATTAATTGCAAATAAGGTAACTTCACTGGAAATAACAAACGCAGAATTGACTGTCAGCACCAGCAACTGAACCTGCTGAGGAGCTGAAGGTGGAATTACACAAACCTCAGGCATGCCATGAGCCATGACTACGTGTGGCTTCCAGCAAGACAGCTGGTGGACAGGTTCGATTAGGTCATCTCTCTTTCGCAAACAATAACAATGTTTTATTCTTCTCAGAAATCTGACAAGAGTAAGCTTGAATGGTTTTCCTTCCAAGGCGAACAAGCGACATGACTCTTCTCTAACACACATTAGTATAAAAAGAAAATGCTCTTGATAATAACCATGTGGTGATAACTCACCTCATTACCACAGCTTTGTAATTTCAAGACTTCTCATTTCCTTAAAATATCAAAGTAGATAAAATATAAAAGGTCCATTTGTGTAGCACAGCAGTGGTTAATGTTCATTACAGAAGGCAGCAGTAATCCCTCTTTTGCTGTGGTCTACATGCAACGGCAGTAATTGGCTAAAAGGCCCCTGGCTACTCTTTCTGTGGAAAAGAAACTATTTCCTTCGTATCTGTAGGAGAGAAGCACTTCACGTGGAGAACAGTGCCCATTTCTCTTTGGGGTTTTTTTTTGTGCCCAAAATAAAATGGATATTAAATAATGAACAGGAAGGAAGACCTTAGAGGCAGGAGCTTGTCTCTAGAGAAGGCACTATACAAGCACTAAATGATTCTCTCCACTGCTCCTTGCAGGCAGCAAAGACTGCACTCTGGAACAATTCTATGTAGGACCCTTCTCCTGACACACACAGATTGGAGGGGTGGGGTAAGCAAGCTGGGCTACCGATGAATCCTACCCATCAAACAGTAAAGAAACACTCCCTCATAGAAAAGAAAGTAAATAAGGGAGTAAACATTCTAACTGAATTCTCCTTTTCATCACTAACACACCACTACAATCTAATTTCTGATCATTCCCAGTACATCCTTTTTCCCCACCCTAATTTCAGGCACACTAGAACCATAAGCTTGGTTTACAAGATCAAAGAAGAATGATGAATTTTCTCCTCACTCCTTTAATCTGATGGTCAGCCAGGTGTCTGCTTGCCACTGCACTGCCCTCATTACTGTGATATATAAGAATAGACACATTTATGCTCTGTTCTAGCAGACAAAAGGTGCTCATAGATCTGTCCTTGGTGCATTTGCTGTCCATGAAACCTGTCTGCAACCTTCTAAGGAACATCTCACTTCTCACCTCTACAGAAAATGAAGGTATTTGTTATTCAGATGTCAGCTCAATGTCTCCCTGTCTCTCCTCAAACTTTGCAGAAACACATATATGCTTAACTTCAAGAAACATGCCTAACATCCACTGTACTATAATACTGTACCTTCAAAGATAAAGACATGTACAGGAGCCTGGAAAACAAGATCTTTAGGTAAGACCAGGAAAAAATGTACAATGAATGAAAAAGTCTCTATAAAGCAGTTGGTAAGCCCAGCAGGAGGGAGTAGTCAACACATCAGTAGCCAGCTTTGTGCCTCGTGCACATCCACAAATACTTTTGAAGACAATGAGTATATAGGTACACAGAGAATAAAAGAAGGCACAGACAGAACATACACTTTACCTTTTTCCCAGCTCATAAGCCCCACCTCTAAGCTACTGCTAAACCAACACCATACTAGACACTCCACATTAATCCAATCGGAATAATTCAGCACAAAAGCTGTAAAAATGATGTATTTCTAGTATTTATGAATGTTTCCATATTATTTTGTCTCCAAGGACATTAAATGAATTACCATTTATGTACAGTAATGTAATATGCAATAATAGAAACAAATTTTCTTCAAGAAATAAGTCTTCTAAGTTTTATTGCTGTATACTAATAATTCCTACTTAACTTCTGAACTATTTTCTCTTCACTTGCTTCTATCAGCTAGTGCAAATGAAACTTGCATGTCTTTTGCAAAGCACAGAAGGAGCTGCAAATCAACTGTTGCTGATTTGCCACCACTAGCCACCTCTTAAGTAAATGCGATCAGCCACTTCAGCAAAGATCATCGCATTGCCACCGTTCAGTGGAAGGAGCTGAAGTCACATGAAACAAAACTGCTTGGCAGGGGAGAGGAGTTCTACACCTCTGAAGCTTGTTTTGCCTTTTGTTCGTGTCCTTTGTCCCCTAACCCCTCCTCATCCTCCCACCACGGCAGTGTGAAACCCACCCACGCTCCCTCCACCACCCCGGCTCAGGACAGAAGACCCGTGCCATGGTCAGTCCGGAGCAACGTATGTGCTGCGTGGAGCCAGCTGTCCGCAGCGCTGCCTCTGCTTCCCTCTCACCGCGGGCTTGCGCCGGCGTAGGGCGCTCACTTGGGGTTGCCTTCTCTACCCAGCGACCTGCAGGACAGCTATTCTCCTTTCAAACTTCAATCAGTGTCCAAGACAGTTTTGCAAACAAAAAGACACATAATTAATCCTATAAACTTGCTCCTCTTAGGAAACGAGTCCCAAAGCCAAGTAAGCCAGTGCACCCAATGAGGGTGTGTGCTGCAGACAGGTCAGCAAGAAACAGAGAAGCGGCTTTGGGAGGCAGATGAAAGAAGTAGGCGGCTGATGCTTGACAGAGAAATCCAGCTGAGTATATTTTAGTACTGTCCCAGGAGCTGATCACATCATCGGTGGCTGTGGGGGAAACAGGAAATCCCAAATGACTTACTCTGCCAGTAAATTTAAGACTCTAAGCACACTACCAAAGAAATCCTGGATCTACTGAAGTCAAGAGGCGCTACGACATTAATATCAATGCACTTCCAATTTCACCCTCATCTGCGGTAGGATCCCAGTAGGTGATTTATTAGTACAGCTTGGATTACAGGATTTTATTGGGTGTATTGGCTTTCGTTTAATTTTAGAAGTCTGATTTAAATATAGCAAATGAACTGAGACTCGGTATTAAGTTTCCACGAATCTTAGTTCATGATGTAGCATTTTGGCACAGGACTGCGGGCTTAACTCAGTCTCTAATTAGGTGTGCAGTACTCTCATTTACTTAAATGGGATCTACTCATGTGTCTCTGGAAGGACAAGTGAAACAAATGGTTATACTTGTATCTGAATAAATATTTTTGCTATTAGTAAAAGAGCTTCAGCAGTAACTCCTTGGGAAGAGCAAAGATGAAGGATTACATCCTGAACCAATCCAAGGCTGAAGACACAATTTATGGCTCAGCTGATTAAACAGCTCAGGGCAGCTGGAAGGGGGGGGACTCCTCCTTGGTTCTCCTGCCCCCATCCCCACCACATATCCCCATCTCCCTCCCTATGCATAAGGTGAAACAATTTGCCTTCTCCTCTCATTCCCAAACACCAAGGTTAATTTTCTCCTGTTTCAGTGAGTCTTTAACCAGTGTGTGAGAAAAGAGGAGAAGGATAGGCATTGGAACAGGCTGCCCAGGGAAGTGGTGGAGTTCCCATCCCTGGAGGTGTTCAAAAAATGTGTAGATGTGGCACTTCAGGATATGGTTTAGGAGGCGTGGCGGTGTTGGGATGACAGTTGGACTTGATGATCTTAGAGGTCTTTTCCAACCTATGATTCTATGACAGTAGGTTGTTAGTACAGTATAGCCATAATGTGCAACTTCACCCTAAGTTAGCCTTGCTGCAGTAAAAATTAATCAAAACAGCTGACTTACATTTATTGGATAAATGGCTTGCCCAAGGTCACAAAAGAGGAATCCAGTGGCCCTGGATACCCTCATCTCCCAAGTAGCACTTGCATGCTTCAGTGAAGCCTGCGCCTTTCTCCTTCAACAGAGACATTTTCATAGCCATTTGCCTTTAAGAAACTGAAATCCCAAGAGCTCTCATTCACTTAACTAGATGCCATTACCACCAGCATTCACAGCATTCCTCATATCAAGTACAGACAGAGGCACCAGGAGCCACAACCCGTCTCTTGGCTCTTCCAGCAGCCGCCTCGGCTTGCTCCGTCCCCCAACCCCCGCCTCTACCCCGGACTCCGAGGGGAACTCCGCTCCTCAGCCTGGGGACCCCCACCTCTGCACCCCAACCAGGGGCAACAGGGCACCCCAGAGACCAAGGTGCATTAACCAGACGTGTGTGCAAAGGCGACAGATGAGAACGATAAAGCTAAAAGGAATCCAATATCTCATGCTTCGCAGCAGCAGTTAATGGCTGAGAAAAGAATATAATGATATGGTACAGGCACATAAAGCTGATGGAAAATTCACCTAAAACCACCTGTAAAACTATGTTTTGTTAGTGATTTTTCCCTATCCGCATTATCTGCACAGATTTATGGGCTGAAGCTTTCCAACAGCAGATACACATGCTGAGGGAAAACACTGTGTCTAAGCTTTTATGTCAAATCTAGGCTATAATTAAGTTTGCATAGTTTTGACAGCTGAATTAAAAGATTCCCTAAATTCCCCAGACTGCATTTCAGGCCAGGACTGATCGAAAGCATGAGCAATACTCACGGAGGTGCGCCAGTGCCTGCCCTGCCCGTCGGTGGTGCAACATGGTCCCGCAAAATCCGCTTCACAGGCAGACTGGGTTTTGAGGCAGAAGGTTTCCCAAGGCAGCCTCTAGAAAACTGACAGCTTTTCCATCATCCAGCCATATCCAATAATCCAGTCATGCATTTACTAAGGAGGACGGCACCGGGATGGCTTAGCTGTAATGGCCTTGAGAGCACAGAGGCATAACAACTTTTGCTGGATTACCACGTCCATTCCTTGCAGGCAATCAGGCATAGGAGGTGATTGATTTTTGGAAGCAACCTCTGCTCACACTGCTCCAGAATGGTGTTCCACCTACCCCGGCAGCAAGAGCCTCTTGCCTAAATTCACCCAAGCCAACACATAGCAGCTGGCCTTACGCCAGCACTCTCCTTTAACTCGGCCCTTTGTGCCCCTCTTTTTCACCCAATAAATTTACAGAGAACAATCAAATGCTTCCAACACCAAAGCTCTCTGGGAAGGGACATCATTTTTTTTTTTAAGATGTGCTGCTTGTTCCCCCTCAGCCCACAATTTCCCAAGACAGCCTCCGTGCCCTTCTCTCTTTGGGGTGATCTCTCTCTTCAAGCGAACAGCTGAGTTAGGAACTGTGACCCATCGCCCATGAGGGACATAAGGCCCCTGCCACAAGTGGGCAGGAGCACTGGCATCAGTGGGGCCCCGGCCTGAGACTGGACTGACAGCAGCACAGCTCCTCATCCCAGCTGCTAAGCAGAAAGGATCATGCTGATGTTTTCCTTGATGTTTGCTTAGCTTCTGTGCCCGATTCATAGATATCCATTACAGACAAAGTATCTTCCCTGAACTGTCACTTTGAGAACAAAACGACAAAATTTCTTCCTTTCCCTTCTTCCCACGCCACAGGCTGTAGCTACTACAGGGGCACATATCCTTCAGGACACATTTTCCCTAGCCTTCAAGCCTACCACTTCCACAAAATGCTCCACTACTTATTTGTAGCTGCTTGGGAAAGCTCTGGGCCACACCACTGTTCAATCTTAATTTGAATGTTGTCCTTCTGTTTCAACAGATCGATAAAATTATGAGTATGGTCCAAAGTAATGTTGGTCTTCCCATCAGACTAATGAGCTCTGGACCAGCATTATATTAAATTTCAGTATGAAAGGTATTTTGTGTTTCAAACAGTTTCAGCATTTGATTAAAGCCTGATTAAACATTAACATAAAAGATGTTGACATTTTAAAAAATGCCATTGTAATTGTGTCAATTTACATTCTAAATTAATACAATTATCGAAATGACAAAACTGTAGCACAAAACTGCTAGCTGCTACTACTAACCAGCAGCTGCAATCTGACCTATTAATCCATTACCCAGATAAAAGTAAAATAGTCTCCAGATTCAATTATACATAAAACAAGTTTCACTTAAAAAAAGCAATGTATATGGAAGTCAAAGTTGCACTGCAGGCATGAAAGAGTATAATATTTTGGATAATTGGTTTTAGGAAATGTCCTGGGTTTGGCCAGAACAGGGTTAATTTTCACCGGACTCCAGGAAGGGGCACAGCCGGGGGGTGGGGGCTGACCCCACCTGGCCAAACAGAGCCCGGTATTCCATACCATGTGACGTCACGCTGGGTACCGGTGGGGGGGGAGCGGCGCGGCGGGAACGCACTCGCGGCTTGGGGCGGGCGCAGCGCCGGTCCGGTTTCGGGAGA
>Ga0181612_159635_pt1 | contig 10079 bp, 4 predicted proteins | sample HoacroProtozoa21_FD_119630 | JGI IMG/M metagenome (GOLD analysis project Ga0181612, IMG submission 119630) | Hoatzin crop microbial communities from Cojedes, Venezuel. Combined Assembly of Gp0051906, Gp0051904, Gp0051908
CAGCTCCCTCAGCACTCGTGGGTGCATTCCATCGGGGCCCATGGATTTGTGGACGTCTAGATCACTTAAGTGATCCCTCACACAGTCCTCCTCGACCAAGGGAAAGAATTACAAGCACAGTCTAAATAAAAGTCCCATCTCCTAAAATATTTAAATCCAGGTTGTATTTGATAAGGAGACTGAATTTCTTAGTGAACAAGTTATTTTCATATTTTTTTAGATGTAGGGTATCAGTTATAGTATCTCAAGGCAGGAGAATCTGCCATCTGTAAAGTATCAATGCTCCTTAAATAGACCTTTTTGAGGAAACAGAAACGCACAGTATAGCACAGCATACAAGTTTCTTTAGTTTGTTTATTCATCTGGTAACTAAGGCAGAAAAAAGTACTAAACAGGGTATGAACAATAACCAATGCTTTTAAAAAGAAAGAGGAAAATCTGATTATAGTAAAACAAAGTGTAACTTCAAGTATGTTTTAAAAATGCACCATACTTGAAAGGGTTGAGAATAATTTTCATTAGAGATAATTACTAGCTTTTGCTAGATATTTTTATTCATGTTATTACTGTGCATTATCTTATATTTTACAAAAGTGCTACACAGTTAAACTCTAGTATGAAACCTACCGTGCTTATGGATAAAAGCTAGCCCTTGTAGTATCTGATACATCATGTTTCTGATGACTGACTCCGGGAACAACTTGTTTCTGTGAAGAAACAGATTAACAACTTCACATAATTAAAAAAACAATGTATTTTCAGAACATATGTGTTTCTTCATTTTGCACAACACATCATGAACAGATGAAAACAGACCCGTCAAGTCTTGTGCACAAAGTAAGACAGAGGCAACTAGCTCTCACCTCAAAACTCGCTTGCTGCCAGGCCTTAATTTCACTCATTTCCAGTGCTGCAGAGAGGTTCATGATCTGATCCCTCTGCAGAAGCTGGCTGGCCAGCAGCATGCTTGACCAGACGAACAAGGAATGCACAGTAATGTAGGAAGAGACCGCCCAGCACAGCACTGTGGTAGGTGTGTCACCCAGCCGTACCCCTGAGGGAACCCCGACTGAGAGCAGTGCGGCTCAGCTGCAGGGTAACATCGTGCTAACATCGCTAGCAGCTATCTCAGGATGCCAGTCAAAGAGCTTTGCACGTTGGGAGATAAAGGCACATGACTATGTCTGAAGGAAACACACACTAAAGGCAAAAGCATTCAGCAAAGAAAAATGTTATTGAAAAGGCAGGTCCTGTTCCAAAGTCCACCTTGCAAGCCTTGCTAGGTACTGTTTGTCCAAGATTGCAACATCACACAGTTTGTCCGTATACAGGTCCCTTATAAGCATGCATGCATGCAGATGGCCATCCCCACCTTGAGCCAAATCCATGAGCAAAAGCAGAACGAACAGTGTTTATCCAATCCTTCATACATTAAAGTGAAGGCTAATAAAGGAAAAAAAAAAAAAAGTGTTTGGAATTTCTCTCATGGCTCTACACACCAAAGACATGCAAACGATCGCGTTGACAACTGAACAAACTTATTTCCAAAAGCATTACAATATGCAACATCGTAATGCGCAGCAATGCAGAATTCTACCCTCAGATAAGCAGATGCAGCAACTCCTGCGCATCAGTGGGGCTGCAAGAAGAGCCAAAACCAGAAATTCCAATGCGTTCTTCAAGATAGCGTAAGAATCACTAACTGAAGCATGATAGCACGTTAATTGTTCTGTGAAAAAGACATACCTGTCCTTCATTAACTGATAAAGATTTTCCTTCATGTATTCAAATACAAAGTAAAGGTGGTCATTTTCTCGTATGACTTCTTTCAATTTTATTACATTGGCATGATTTAGCTTCTTCAGCGACTGTAATAGAGCAAAACATGGCTTCAGATAACTCAGTGACTTTGATTCCTTATCAGAACTAAATTTTTAACATGTAAAAGTTTCTAGCACAGACTTTATGAAACATGCCCATCTGACAGTCTGTATTTATCTTGTAATCTCTGTTTCAAAGAACAACAAAACAGCATTTTAAATTAATTTCAAAATAAAAGCAGCAACGATATTAATAGTAGTTTAAAACTTCTGTTTCTAGGGATTACATCATAGCTGAGGTGAAGATTAACACAAAAACCTAATTCCCTACAATGAAAGGCATTTCTGAAGCTGTAACAGCTCTTCCTCACAGAACTGAACAGGAGAACACAGCAATTTTTGTGCTAAGAAATTTTCACAACCAAGGATTCTTTTTCAGGTGTTCTTTCTGGAGATACTGATTATGTGCAATCTCCAGTAAGTTAAATCTAAATTATGGATACCCACCTCCTTTGTGATGGAGCTTTGTATATACAGAAAATCAGATGCCTGAAACATGGGATGACTTGGAATTTAAGCCCACGATTTCAAGTGTTATTCTATAATTTGGGTAGCCAGAACTGCCAGTGCTTTCTACAAATGCCCCACATACAAGACACCAGGACTGGCTATACACCTAGAAATCTGCCAGCAGACTGAAAAAGCAGGATGGTAAAACACAGAAGCACAGACAAAATCAATTTATCTTTTCTCAAAGACAAGAGGCTTGGCTATAAGACATGGCCGCTGCTTGAGAATAGCGGGATATTCCACAAAGCAGCAGAAGCTCTAGGAGTGCCAGCAGCCCATGGCTTTGTGGAATCTGCCACCCCCATTTAAAGAGTTCACAGCATTTGGCCTTATGCTTGAACATTGTACATGTCCTTTTCCTTCATGCAAACCTAACCAGACACTTATTTTTAAGGGTGGTATGTTCAGCGCTTTACCTTGACTTCTCTCAAATTCATACATTCATCCCATGAATAGAACTTTCTTTTCATTCTGAAATACAAGTCCAAGATAAAAGTATTTTCAGTGAACAGTACAGAATGCTTTTAGAACAAAAAACATCTAAACATGTTAGTTTCCAATTGTAGCATTAGCTGTATTTTGAACTCAAAACATTCTAGAATACCCATCACCAACATAACTAAAAACAAACTCAACTCAGAATCGCTGAAGTGTTTGAGGATTAATCACTGCAAACATATTTCAGAGGAGTAGTTAGCCAAAGAGACCACGACACCCCAAGTATTTATAAAAAACATGGGGGGGACAAAATCCCTTTGTATCATTTGAACTGTGTTCTTAATAACAAGGAAAGCAACAGTGATGCTGCACATAAAACGTGCATGTTTCAAACCAGAAAAAAAAATATTTGTGTCTAAGTTGCACATTTTAGGAAAACAAGAAAATTGTATTTTTGAAATCTGCAAAGTACCTCGACTGCTTAACATTATCATTAAGCATCCGACTTGATCAGTCATTTTACAAACCTGTTCCAAGCTACCAAATACCAAATACAAATGGTTTCATTTCTTTTAAGCAACATACGTACAGACAATAGTCTCTAAACTAATCGTTATATATAACAGTGTAATACATTTATTTGTAAGCCTTGAGTAGATACAAACATGGATATTCAGTGTTGCTCAGATCTTGGGATAGGGTTGTGAATGTAATGTTATTTGCTGTGTTTCTGTAATTTCTAACACCTAGAGTGAATGATTTAAACCCAAGATTTTAATTTAAAATAAACACATATTCAACTAAAACTGTCCCCCCACAAATCCCAAACTTAAAAACCACACGAAAGAATTCCAAATCCTGAAATCATGAGAATGAAAAACACTTCCCACAAAATGTTGTTCCCTTTGCCTAAAAAAAAAAAAAAAAAAGATAAACAAATGCTGATTTTTGTTTTTTAGCTTACATTAACATTATTAACTTAGGTAACAGTACTAGCAGTACATGGAGAAACATGAAATTCTCATAAATTCTTAAAACAACAGTCAGTTATATTACAATTATCTTTCTCCATAATCCATGGAGATTAATCCATAAATGAAGAAAAAAAATCTCAGCAACATACAGTTTCTGGTATTTCAATTTACGCTTTACACCCTGCTTGCAAGAATACAAGGAGAACTTCCCCCCTCTTCTAGTCCAATTTTTGTTGTTTTGTAATAATATTTTCAGACAAGTATGACAACACTGATAAGTACACACAACATAACTTTATTAGATCCAAGGAGATAGCCTTTATTTACCTGACCAGATTGTCACCTAGTGTTTATCATTGTAGCAGTATCTGAAAATTAATGCAGTACATAAAAAGATTGGGGAGGTGGTGGAAAGGTATTTCAGATCCACCCATTAAGATGGGGTTTCTCACAATTTATATAAACAAACTCCCTAATTAATCAACTGCAAGTTCAGTTTTCCTTTTCCTTTGGTGTTAGCCTAACAACATTGTTAGAAGGAAGCGTGTTTAACTGAACAAAAGCAGCATGCAATTTTATAAGCCAAGATAAATCAGTAACTTATACAAACTGATGTGTCCCTCTATTGATCTGTTAGCTGAAGTCTGAGCCACAATCACCTTGCTAAGCATCTTAATTAAAAAAATTAATTTTGTTACATTAATTTCCTTAAAAAGGGACATTTTTTTCTCTTCTACACAGATGTCAGACAACAATAAAGCTAAAAGTAAAAATCTTTAAGCTTTTGCAAGTATTTTTACTGAATTTAGATGTCACATACCTTTTGATAGCCACAAGTTCTCCTGACTCGTTGCTCTTCCCCATCAACACACTGCCATAGGTGCCATCACCTAATTGTTTCATGATTGTGTAACGGTTCATTTTTTTTTTTTTTTAAAGACCTGGACAACTAAACACTTACGAAATTCTAAATGCCTTCTGTTTTATTAAAGGATTCTATGCTCTTTGATCTTCTTGGAGAAATCTTCTTCCAGACTGTTTTATGTTAGTGAATGTCTTCTCATAACAGAGCGGGATATTCACTAGTCTCCTCCAAATTACAGCTACTTTGAGATCCAGACATAAAGTTTAAAAGACAGAAGAACACGGCCATTCTCACATAGATCCTTAGGAAGAAAAAAAAAAAAGAATAAGGAAATATGTAATTTTACAGTATTTTAGGAAAGAGACACTATTATTTCTATCTAACAATAACAACCCCCAGATCTGCATGTGTTCTTTAAATAGAGTCCTTCAGTACAACTAGTTCCTTTAAATCCTTCAAACCACAGAAGGTGCCTAGTATAGGATTAGGGTTAGAGTAAGCAGGGCCTGGAGAGTCAAGATTACTGTCCTAATTCCCTAGAACCAGAGAAGTGAGTTTAAGGGTGCTGTTCTCTGGTGGAACTCCTTATTCTTAATTTGCAGAGAGCGGCAGGTTCCCAATCTGTAACAAAGGCAGGGCTGAAGTTGGGGAAAACAGACAGAAGAAGCCAAATTTCGCACAAGTTGCTATAGTAAACCTAGCGTCCAAATGCTGTGTTTTGGATTGGTAGTGCAAGCAGGCTTGCTATGCTTAAAGTTAGTGAGGAAAGGAGGTGAAGAAGCTGCATTCTTCACCAAGGTAAATCGAGTTGTTTGTAAACGTACCTGGATATCTTGCTCTGAAGTTCACAGAATTCTTAGTCTGTAGCCATGTTAGGATTAGACACAGTAACGGCTGAAGAGTTTAGTGCTGAGTTTTACAAAGCCTGCAGAGAGAAGTATGGAGCTTATGTGCATTGGTATGGAAGACTAGATCTGAATTGTCATTTGGAAAAGAATTCAGACTAAACAATGTTGAATTTTCATCTTTGAATATATGTAAACCTTAATTTGAATCCTGATCCCAACTTAAATCTGAACCCTAGCTTTCATTATAAAGGATGCTATCTGTCACCAACGCTTCAGATGAAGGCCATAGGTCTTGTGCACAAACCCTAATTCCAACCTCAGCACCAGCTGCTAGACACAATCCTAAAAACTGATGTTAAGGCACTTACACAAGCTCACAGTAGTCATCCACATATTTATGCAGGCCTAGGAAAAACTAACAAGCAATTGCTATATCGTTTACTCACCGTAACCCAAATGCTTAAACACAAACAAACCATTGACTGCTAACCAAATTCCAGCATTATTTCAAACTTTTGCCTCTGCTGTCTGAAAATGCAAAATAAAGCTCAAATCAACTGGCATCCACTGTCAGCCTACCTCTATAAGAGATGCAGCATTCAGCATGCAACTCTGTTGTCCTTATCCTTATGCCAGAATTAGCTACAGGCTGCTAAGGCTGTCCAAACAGATTAAGGAACTCAAATTCAGCTGGTAACAAGCCTCAGGCCTGAGATTTACAAGCCTGGCAAAATTCAGCAATAAAATTGGCCTCTTATGAGCGTGAACGCAGCATTCCCGAGTAGACTAGCCTGCTGTGTAAGGGAAACATCTGCCTGGACAATACACCGATGTTACTAAGCTGTTACTCAAAGTGCCGCTTCCTTGCAGAAGTCATAAGGTGCACCTCATTACTCCCTGTTGCTTCTGTTACCAGGGAGGAATCTTACACCAGCTGTCAAGATGACAGTTACAAGTGACCTAGTGGACATCTCGATTTCTAACCTTTGCACCAGACAACCACCAGTTTGGCAGTGAAAAAAAAAAAAAAGATTTTATCCCCCCCCCCCCCCCCCGGTCATCGCTACAGTAAAATAAGATCACTGGTTAACAGCATATTCTATAACAAAGCTAAAAAGCCGATTTAACAAAAAGTAACAATCATAGACAATTCAAATGACGACTGGGTTTTAGACTAGACTTTCACATATTTAAGCCTATTGTTTTTCTTGGGATTCAGCTTTATATCTTATTCCCCAAAGTGCCTACATGTACTGTAGTCTTTAATGCCTTGAATAATGCCATTTCTTCAACAAGACTATTTGTGGATTCCAGTAATAAGCAGATGATCAAGTGTTTATGCCAAGTTAAGATACATACTACATACATATCTTGCAAGTTATCAAGTTAGTTTTATACATATATTAAAAAAACAACAAAAACTTTCTGAAAGTATTCTAATACACATTTTAAAACATAGCACCTGCATCTAAAGGATCAGCAATGATCAGCTGTGTATGCATTTTGTGCATAGGTATACACAGGCATATAACATCGAGTGAAATTCAATGTAACAGGATTTGGGTGCCTGTGTTTCTCTGTTTCAACAAATATCACTGTACATTAAGGCACAGTTTTCAGAGGGGATTCAGCAATATCTACCAAAGATAACCCTAGCCTGAACTCCTAGAGTTACATACATTAAAAAGTTGGAGAACTCGTATGCATTTCATGCCCAACCTTTTGCTGTCTAACGAAGCGAACCAAAATACCAAGACGAAAACCTCTATTTGCAATAAACAGACACAGATCTAGACACAAACCTCAAGTTTTGACCTTTAAGTCCTCCAATTTTGGTACCTAAATCCTATCAGCTTTCCAAGTAATTTTTGGAGTATAAATTAATCACATGCTTTTACAATTATTCCTTTTGTCCAGTCCTATTACTTCAGCATGTGCACTTGAAACAGTATCACATAAAGCGTTTCTTCCCTCCAGAAGTCCGATGTAATGTAACACATCACAGACACAACTGTTCTGTAATGTATTTTATTGCCTTACTCCTTTTCTGCTGAACACTGTAATTTTTAGGGTATGAAAACACTATCAATTAAAGCAGAGAAATGTCAGCACATTCCTTCAATAGTCAAACGGAAGTGTCAAAATCGCTCTATGGAAATGCACAAAACCAGGTGTGAAAACTACGTACCATGACAACAATATCTATGTACCATCACACATACTGCACATATTCACCGCCACACTGATGCACACTAGGCCACTCCGCTAATGGCCCTCATGAAATCATGAGTTGTCTTGGTCACTCACAGTTAACACAAAAGGCAAACAGGGAAACTCTTACAGTGAGACATCATCAACTGAAAACTAACCAAATGTACTAGAACAAAACGACTGCAGGTTTCACACTTGACTCTAAGCTCTTCTCCAACACTTCAGAGATTTCATCCTTCATACAGAACTATCTAAAAAAATTTATAGAGTTCCGTGGACAGCTAAACAGTCAATTTTGCGGCAATGCCACGGCACGCAGCAGTCCATAAGAAATGCTGGAGGGTGCCGGAGGTTTGCTGACCAAGAAGTACAGCACTGGATCCTGCAAGGCTCTCACTGCCGCCATCGACCAACACTAGAATAAATGAGGCTGCCAAGCACTTGCGTTTATCAGCCTGGTGTGACACCAGGGTCAGGGGCTCCTTTCGGTCTTACTGGAATTACAGAGCATGATGAGCTGGAATATAAACGCTCCAGAGATTCACATTTCACTACAACAGGCTTCTGCACACTTTGTACTTTGCACCACAGGTACTCAGCTCAGGTGAACAATTTTTTTCTCTGTGGTCTCTATTTTTTCCCAATTTGCAGTTCAGTTTTCTCTTTAGTACCAACCTGGGGAACAGCAAGGGCTCAACCGAGCTTTTATGGTTAATCAAGCCTCTGAAGTGGCCTTTCCCATCCTAAAGCTTGTATGATATTATTTCCTCAGTGATATGAAGCTCTAAAATTTAAAATTGTCATAATAGCCAGCTGCCAAACTGAAAAGAGAAATCCTACTGTAAACAACAGCTTGTTTTATACTCTTAATGACATACTGCCCATAATCTCTTCACACAGGATTAACAAAGGATTAAAGCAGGGGACAAATAGAGGACAAAATACAATAGCTTGAAAGAATATAGTAATTTGTGCAAGTTTAAAGAATCTAAACAAGTACTAAGTAATTTAAGCAAACTTTCACTTTTACTATATTACTGGCATTTTAATTTAAGCACTAGCAACAACTTTAAATTATTTTACATGTCCGAATTACATTTCAAAATGTAACGAATAACAGGAAATAATCTGCATTTCTGCTGTACTTTACCAAAAGTTTTACATTTGCATGCTAAATAAGCTGCTCTCAAATTAAAATACAAACTAGGATACATGACCCAATAAAGACCTCCCACACAGACAAACAAAACTTACAACCGAATTTCACCAACCTGTTTACAGCAGCTGTTGAAATCACCAGAACCGCTCACATAGCATGGTACTACTCCCAAGGACCACACCTGGCAGCACTGCACAGTACAGAACGTATCCTGACACAAGCTTTTCAAGTTTTTTTTTTTAAAAACACACCAACAACCACAAATCAACAAATTGTTGCTACAAGAACCTTCTTCATAGTGCCTGTAGGTTACTAAAGCTGACAGTAATCAGGTTCCATGACAGGTGGATCCAGTTCTTGAGATTAACTACAAATCCATTACTCTAATCAAAGAGCAGCTGTTATTTAAAAGCATGAATGCTCAGCTGCAAGTAAGAAGTTAACAACACTGACAATAAATATTTGTACTTTAAAATATACCGGCTTCAATAAATTTTTAAAAAAAGTCTCCTCAAAAGTCTAATACGTTGTGCCACTTCTTTGTATTGGGCGTTCAGGATGGGGCACACGAAAGAGCAGGAACTCCAGTTTGCTGGAAGTATCTTCCCTCGCTTTGCTCCAAACCAGCTCTGGTTTCAAACCAAATGACCCGCACCAACGTTCTCAGGCGTGTTCCAACATCCCCGAGCCAGCACGGTTACCTCTTCCCACCCTGGCGAAACCTCCTGCCGCAGCGCAACGAGCGGCAAGAGCGAGTTTCGGGGCAGTAAAAGGGTTTCAGCGAGACCAGCTGCCGCCGGACTTGCCAGCCTCCAGCCTTGGGCAGCGTCCGGCAGGAGCACAGCCTGCCCATCTCCCAGCGCCTCCCCACCACCCCCAGCTTCCACAAGCGCCCGTCTGAGTTTCACCCGAGGACATTGGCCATCCGCGCGCACGGTGGGAAGGGCAGCGCAGGTGTCCCCTCGCTTGCCTCGGCTGTGAAATTCAAGGCCGCCCGGCCTGCCAGCTTCACCCCGATTCTCGTCAGTAAGGCCTGGCCTCCCCTCGCTGACCCCGAACGCGTCAGGCTGTCGAGGCCTGGGCCTCAACCGGAGCCAAAGCAGGCGGCATCCTGGGCTCCACACGCCCTGATCCCCCCACAGCTCCCGAGCCCGGCGGGCGGGCAGCGGGAAAAGCCCACGGGTGACCCGGCCC
>Ga0181612_112541_pt1 | contig 10078 bp, 11 predicted proteins | sample HoacroProtozoa21_FD_119630 | JGI IMG/M metagenome (GOLD analysis project Ga0181612, IMG submission 119630) | Hoatzin crop microbial communities from Cojedes, Venezuel. Combined Assembly of Gp0051906, Gp0051904, Gp0051908
GGGGTTTTCGCAAAAATACGCCATCCATGGGCGAAATTCGCCTTGGGTGCGTCTGTGCTGGGTGTACTCATCTTCTTCTTCCCTGCCCTCTATGGTGAAGGTTACGACGTAATCAACCAATTGCTCGACAACGACAGCGCAGCTAGCATCATGCACAACTCTCTGTTCTACACAAGCGAACATCAGTTGTTGCTCTATTTGTCGCTGGTCATGCTGTTTAAGGTGTTCGCATCTACTGCCACTAACGGCGGTGGCGGATGCGGTGGTGTGTTCGCTCCTAGTCTGTTCCTTGGCTGCATCGCCGGTTTCGTCTTTTCTTGCCTCTGGAATGAATACGGCATAATGGAACAGAATCTGTCAACCAAGAACTTCGCGCTCTATGGCATGGCGGGACTGATGTCGGGCATCATGCACGCCCCTCTCACTGGCATCTTCTTGATAGCGGAACTCACCGGAGGATATGAACTGTTCGTGCCTATCATGATTGTCAGCGTGATCTCTTACCTCACAATCAATGTGTTCGAGCCACACAGCATCTACGCAATGAGATTGGCTAAGAAGGATGAACTCATAACTCACGACAAAGACAAGGCAATCCTCACGCTCATCAACATGAACTCTATGATCGAGCATGATTATAAGAGCATCGCTCCTGATGCAGACCTCGGGGCTATGGTGCAGACTATATCGAAGTCCCACCGCAACATCTTCCCTGTGGTTGACCGAAGCGGAAAGCTCGTGGCTATCGTAAACCTCGATTCTGTCCGTCCATATATGTTCCGTCCTGAACTCTATCATAAATACACTATGGCTAAGTTCATGGAGGAACCTAAGGCCGTTATCCTCGTCAACGACACAATGAAGATAGTGGCGCGCAAGTTTGAGGAAAGCGGACTGTGGAATCTGCCTGTGGTGGATGAGGATGGCAAGTATGTGGGATTCATCTCTCGCTCTGGGCTGTTCAATACTTATAGGCAGACGCTGGTGGCTTTCACTTCCGATTGACAACAGCCCATCAACGGCTGGAATATAATAATAACGATTCTAGCCATCAAAACTATAGCTAGCCTGAATAATCAGCAAGTCTGTTCAAAGATTAAAAATACGTAAGCGATATATGACAAAGGAAGATTTGAGAATAGTGTATATGGGCACTCCTGAATTTGCAGTAGAGAGCCTCAAGTGTCTCGTCGAAGGCGGATACAATGTGGTTGGCGTGATAACTATGCCCGACAAACCCATTGGACGCCATGGCAGCGTGCTTCAAAGCAGTCCCGTCAAGCAATATGCGGTAAGCAAGGGAATACCGGTGCTGCAACCAGAGAAACTCAAAAATCCTGAATTCATCGAGCAATTGAGAAGCCTTAAAGCCGACTTGCAGATTGTGGTGGCATTCAGAATGCTTCCCGAAGTGGTGTGGGCTATGCCGCCAATGGGAACATTCAATCTCCACGCCTCGCTCCTGCCACAATATCGTGGTGCAGCACCTATCAATTGGGCCATAATCAACGGGGAAAAGGAAACTGGCATCACTACGTTCTTCCTAAAGCATGAAATCGATACAGGAGAAATAATCCAACAGGAAAGGATTCCTATCGGCGAAAACGACGATGTGGAAACTGTCCACGACAAACTCATGGTCATGGGAGGACGCCTTGTCACTGAAACGGTTGACAATATCCTGGCTGGAACTATTAAGCCGCTGCCGCAAGAAAAACTTGTCAAGGCTACTGATGAACTCAAGCCTGCGCCAAAAATCTTCCACGACACTTGCAAAATCAACTGGCAAGACATGAATGCAGCGCAAGTCCACAACTTCATCAGAGGACTGAGCCCCTACCCTGCCGCATGGACTGAATTGGTCAACGACGGGAAAAGGCTTAGCGTGAAAATCTTCAAAGCAGTCAAAAGCAACATCTGCAAGCCTGAACTCCTGCCTGGAGACATCTTCACCGACGGCAAAAAGCGCATTACTGTAACCACAAAAGATGGCTGTATCGACATTCTTAGACTCCAACTGGCTGGAAAGAAACGTATGGACACTGGCGACTTCCTCAGGGGATTCAAATGCGGCGAAGATATGCGTTTTGAGTAGAAAAAACTTTTTCTGGATATTTTTTTCCGATAAATTTGTTTCTTTTAATTTAAAATTCATATCTTTGCGGTGAGATAATTAAAAAATTAATAACAAACTGTAAAAACCGACTGCCTATAGAGAAACATTACGCTTTAAACAAAAAATAGAAGCATAATGGAAAAATTGAATAAATTGTCCGACGACAAGTTGGTTGACTTGTACGTTCATGGCAACAATGAGGCGTGTGACATCTTGATTAAGCGTTATGAAAGCAAGGTTTTTACACACATCGCTTGTTCGGTCAAGAATCAAGAAATAGCTGAGGACATATTCCAAGACGCATTCATGAAAGTGATACTGGCACTGAAGGATGGCCGTTATTCCGAAAACGGCAAGTTCAACTTTTGGATAATGAGAATTGCACACAACTCACTGCTTGACTACTACAGACAGAACAAATCGGTAATGATGATATCCAACGACGAAACTGAAATCGACATCTTCAACGATGCATCGTTCGCCGTTAATGATAACATGGAAAATCAAATGGTGGATAGGCAAACGCTTGAGGACGTCAGGTTCCTCATAACCCTGCTGCCTGAAAGCCAAAGGGAAGTGGTGCTGATGAGATTCTACAATGAATTGAGCTTCAAGGAAATCGCCGAGAAAACCGACGTGAGCATCAACACCGCACTGGGAAGAATGAGATATGCGCTTATCAACCTCCGGAAACTCGCTAAGGAGTACGATATCGACGCAGCCATCTAAACCACACCGCGCAACACTGCCCTGTTAAATGGCTGAATAGACATGCACTTAAAGGAAATTTCATAAACCTTTTTACTTGGATCATTCGGGCGACAATATCTTTAGGGATGTGTTGCCCGATATTTTTGTCTATTTATTGATAGATTTCAACCAAACTGCATATCTTTATTTACAGTACAACTACTTATTACTTTCTGACTAAGACTTTAAGTTATCGCAAGTTATGTGGGGACAGACCGTGAGGCTTGTTCCCGCAATTCTTATAACCCTTCTGCTACCCACTAAATCCAACTGAACACTCCACTCTGAACACTGAACACTGTCGCGAAGCAACGTAGCATTCCTTCCCAAAAATTTATAATTTCAGATTGATAGATTAATAGCTTTATGTCAATCTTTACTTATGTACAATTACTTTTGAAGTTTATCTCTATTTATTATGTGATTAATTGTGTGTGCGAGAGAATCGTCCGGGAGGACAGTTCTCTCGGTTGTTTTTATAAACACCCCATAGCTCCTAAAATTATTATCCAAAGAAGTTATTATTTTGTTTCAGTAAATCCAACTGAAATCTAAACGAATCATCTATTAACTATCCAACAAAAAACCAACTAAACACTACACTCTGAACACTGAACTCTGGAGCGAAGCGACGAAGCTCTGAACACTACACACTAAAAAAGGGGGGAAAATTCCCCCCTTTTTTCTATATCCTACAGTTATTATTTGAGCTCTGCGAGATATTTGATTGTACGAACCATCTGAGAAGTGTATGAGTTCTCATTGTCATACCATGAAACAACCTGTACCTGATATGTGTCATCGTCAATCTTTGAAACCATTGTCTGAGTAGCGTCAAAGAGTGAACCATACTTCATACCGATGATGTCTGATGATACGATTGGATCCTCGTTGTAACCGAATGACTCTGTCTGAGCTGCCTTCATTGCCTCGTTGATACCATCAACTGTGATGTCCTTGCCCTTAACAACTGCGATAAGGATTGTTGTTGAACCAGTTGGAGTTGGTACGCGCTGTGCTGAACCGATAAGCTTGCCGTTCAACTCTGGGATTACCAAACCGATAGCCTTGGCTGCACCTGTTGAGTTTGGAACAATGTTGCAAGCGCCGGCGCGGCTACGACGAAGGTCACCCTTGCGCTGTGGACCGTCAAGAATCATCTGGTCGCCTGTGTAAGCGTGGATAGTTGACATGATACCTGAAGATATCGGAGCGTATGCGTTCAAAGCTGCTGCCATAGGTGCCAAGCAGTTTGTGGTGCAAGATGCTGCTGAGATAACTGTATCCTCTGGAGTCAATGTCTTGTGGTTAACATTGTAAACGATTGTTGGAAGGTCGTTGCCTGCAGGAGCGGAAATAACTACCTTCTTTGCGCCTGCCTGAATGTGTGCAGATGCCTTTGCCTTTGAAGTGTAGAAACCTGTGCACTCCAATACAACGTCAACACCAAGCTCACCCCAAGGAAGTTCAGCTGCGTTTGGCTTTGCATAGATTGTAATCTCCTTGCCGTCAACTGTGATTGAACCAGGAGTAACAACTGTCTTGCCATCTTCACCCAATACTGCATCCTTGTGACTTACTGTGTGCTTGCCTTCACCATACTTGCCTGCGAAACCGCCCTGAGCTGTGTCATACTTCAAAAGATGAGCCAGCATCTTTGGACTTGTCAAGTCGTTGATTGCTACAACTTCATAACCTTCTGCCTCAAACATCTGACGGAATGCGAGGCGACCGATACGGCCAAAACCGTTAATTGCTACTTTTGTCATTTTTTCTTTATATGAATTAAAGGGTTAATATGAATTTTTTACATTCAATGATGTCTTTTATGCATATATGCTGAAATATCTGTACATTACTGCCCGTCCGCAGAACAATACTACTTACAGCATTGCAAATATACAAATATTTCTGATAACTACAATAACTATAAATAGAGTTTTTATACTTTTTAAACGCAATTATAATGCAAACTGCCTTTCTTGTTATAACTATTAACTCAAAAACACAGCAAACGGATGTTTTTCAGACAAAAAATCACTAAATTGCACCGAATTTCAGATTAACATCAACCGGAACACGGACACACACAAACAAAAAAACAACACACTGAGACATGTACATCCGCATTGCACCTGAATATGAGGCATATCGTGATTTCATCACTAAAGTGCCGCAAGAAACTTATCAAACAACAAACGTTTACTGCTATCGACGCAACACTGTGGTGAAGGCGCGAATGAACGACCGCGACATAATCATAAAGAGATTCAAGCGACCGGTACGTCTCAATCAGGTGGTTTACACCTTCTTCCGCAAAAACAAGGCTCTAAGGGCTTACGAAAATGCGTACATTCTCAAAGATAGGGGTATCGACACTGCTATGCCTATCGCGTATATCATAATAAAAAAGCATGGACTGATCCATACGGCTTACTTCCTATCGGAATATCTGCCCTACCCTGGACTCGATGAGGTATATGCGAAAACCACCGATGATAACGAAAGAAACCAACTTGATGATGCCTTCACTGACTTCATCGTGAACCTCGACAACAAGAAAATACGTCATCGCGATTTCCGTGCCACCAACATCCTTTGTCACAAGGAAAACGACGGATACCATTTCGCTCTCATCGACGCCAACCGACTGCAGCTCGACGAGGTGCCAGGACAGCTCGCCGCCATGTACACCGTCATACAGCTCGGACTCGACAACGACATCATGAAGAGGATTGTCCCATTGTATATCAAAAAGCGCGGATTCTCCCTCGAACAATGCATCAACACACTCGCAAAAATTGAAAACTACCGAATACAACGCCACAACATGAAGCATGCCCTCAAAAGAGCATTAGGACTGGAAAAAAACAAAGTCCCAATCAAACCCGGCATCTTCAATCAACAAAACACTAAAAAATAACTGAACACTGAAAAAACAACTACACACTACACTCTACACTCTGAACACTGGAGCGAAGCGATGTAGGCGAAGCGACGTAGGCGAAGCGACGAATCCTAATTCCTATTTCCTAATTCCTAACTACACTCTGAACTCTAAACACTACACACTAAGCTACGCCTATAAGCTTCGCTTCTAGGCGTAGCGAGAAATAAGTGGTAGCACCCAGAAAAAAAACACCACTATCAGCGACCCCACTATATTGCAAACATTCACAAAGCGTTTGCTCGGTTTCCTGCCTGTCGTCATCTCATAGATGCACATAGCCGCATGTCCGCCATCAAGCGGCAATATCGGGAGAATGTTTATCAGAAACAGCACCGACGACAATTGCGCCAGATATGTCAAAAACGAATATTTGCTGAATTGGTCATATATCCCCATATATAGCATGGCGTCGTTGTCGGTAATCACCTTGTGCTTTAATCTGATGCCAAACAGGCTCGCCACCGACACCATTCCGTTCTTGATGTCTTCCACCACCACATGGCACGCCATGACTAGCATCTTAAACAACCCAGGACTGTATGCCTCTGTCTTAAACAAGTCGCTCACGTTGTGCGATATGTCTGTGTGGATATAGTTCATAAACATCTTGTTGTCGCTGTCCTTCATCTCTTCCTCATAGTCTTGCCTTAGGCTTTTGGGAATGGCCAACTTCACCTTCGCATCCTTCTTCCTCAGTGAATCTACGCTTGCGCCAGCAGCGAATGCAGCATCCATGCCCCGCCGTGCCACTACCACTGTGTCGGCGTCAAGTATCCTGTCAACTGTCTGTTGGCTCACAAAGTCCAAAGCCTTTCCGTCTGCCGTCAATGGTATGTCGCCTGCCTCAAAGCCCGCACCCTCTGCCGACTTGCAATATGCCATGCCGTATGTGGCGTTGCCGAAGGGTATCACTCTTATGTCGCTAGTGAATACAAGGCAGGAATAAATCAATACCGCAAACAGTATATTGAAAACCACTCCGGCTATGTTGATGATTAGCCTCTGCCGAGTGGGAAGAAAACGAACGAATGGGCTCAACTGCACGTATGCGCCAAGCGGCACCCAACCTAACGCATACTCGGTGTCGCGCCATGTAGGACGCCCGTCAGCCTTGTCTTTGTGCTTTGGCTTGAACGAAAACAAGGTCAGAAGAAACAACTGCACCTTCTCTACATGCACATGGAATCTGCGCGCCATCAAGTAATGACCCGATTCATGAACTATCGCGGCTATCGTGAATGCCATTAGGTAGTAGAACGTGAACATGTCTGCAAATGTACATGAATTTATTTAATTTGATGCTCTCACCGAATAAAAAACGAAAAACGTGTCATTGTATATGTATTTGAAAGGAATTTCCACTGATTTTCATTTTTTTTCATGTTTTTTTTGTCATTCGGAATTTTATTCCTATATTTGCAACGAATATGCCAAAACTATTGGCAAGTCATTTGATGAAATGCCTAATATGCAATCGGCAACCTCAGCCAATGCAACACAGGCAAAAGAAAAGAAAGAATTGAATTATTAATTTATTCACATATTTATAAATTTATAAATTCTTTAATCTAATGAAGTACAACGTTAACAACTCAGCTGATTTCGTAGAGGCTAAGTATGCTCAGATGCCTATCATCGACGATCCAGACGTTACTGTAACTGCATCTGGTGATGAGAAGAAGAGCGATGGTTTCATCGATCTTTAAGTCATAGAATTGGGTGTAACCTTATTCAGTGACTACGCTGATACGAGGTCTATGATTGAAAAGGTGTGTGTCAGTCTTATATTGGCACACACTTTTTTTAAATTACTAAATTGATAATTATGGCAAGCAAGATTTACACCGTTGACCTGGCTGGCACTCACGTCAGATTCAAGTTCAACTTTGATGAGACAAAAAAATATTTCACGCGATTCACCATAGATGAAACCGAAGGAGAGGAATACGACGTGATGCTCGATGAAGATACTTTCAATAGGCATAAGGAATTCCTCAACGCTACCAAAATGACGCCTTTCCTTGAATTCTCTATGCTACTCTCGCCTACATGCACTTTCCTACTCAAGCACAACAGATGCCTCTATCATGGGGTCGCGTTCCTATGGAGAGAAAAAGCATGGCTGCTCACCGCGCCTAGCGGAGTGGGTAAAAGCACGCAGTTCAAACTATGGAACAAGCTCCATGGAGACGAAATAGAAATAATCAATGGCGACAAACCTATTCTTGAATACAGCGAAACCGACGACTGCATTATCGTGCATCCCTCGCCATGGAACGGCAAGGAGAACTTCAGGGGTACAAAGAGCGCCCCGCTCGGAGGCATCGTCTATCTGGCGCAAAAGGACGAGAACACTATCGAAACCATCGGGCAACGTACATCGGTAGTTCCGATCTTCGTTCAGTTCTTGTGCTACAACGACACTGAAGACGATATCCGAGGAACTGCGCGCATGGAGGACCATATACTGAAATCTGTTCCTGTATGGGTGTTGCAAAACCTCGGTGATGATGATTCTGCAGAACTTACATATAAAACCTTACTTGAATATGAACAACGAAGAGAGAAATAATATAGTAGTCCCCAAGGGAATCGTTCTGGTCGAGGTGGCTGGAGAATATATGCTGGTGGCTACAAGGGAAGGACGAGAGAACAATCCTTACTGCCGCCAAATCAATGAGAATGCGGCTTACTTCTGGGACCTGCTCACAAAGGGCAAGACACCCGATGAAATCATCAGCGAAACAGCTAAGGATGCCGCAGTGGATGATGACGTAATCCGAAAATCTTTCGATGAGTTCATCGAGAAACTGCAAGAACAGGGATATCAGATGACACCCAAGAAGGAGGACAACGAATGACGCCCAATCAAGCTTTCTTCTTCAAGCTGCTCAATGATTTCATCGAGGGAAAACCTACTACTGAAATACCCGATGACATCGATTGGGATTGGCTCATCGACCGCACCACGCATCATGCGTTCAATGCGGTTTTATACCTTCAGTTGCGCAATGTGCTGAAAGACAACGAGCAATACGCCGAGGTCTTTCAGAATATATACAAGCAATACCGCTCATGCATCTACAGAACGGTATCGCAAATCGAAGATTTCAAAACCTTCGAACGCAAGGCAACTGATAAAGGCATCACGTTCGTGCCTATGAAGGGTACCGTGCTCAGAAACTACTGGCCTATCCCTGAGGCGCGCGAGATGAGCGACATCGATATCATTATCCATAAGGAAGACCAACTCAAGGCGGATGAAATAATGAAGGAGATGAACCTCCCATGCATCAGCTGGGGAGCGGGCGTATGGGCGTATCTCGACAAACCTGTCGAGTTTGAGAATCATGTCCACATGTTCTACGACAAACTCACTCTCGGCTACGACCACCAGACGTATTTCGACGGCGTGTGGCAGCATCTGCGCTCTGCCGAAGACCTCTACGATTGGCTATCCGAAGGCACCACCCTGAGAATACCGCAAGAGAGCTTCCATCTCGTTTATCTCATCGCCCACACCGCAATGCACGTCATGAACAAGGGTATAGGGCTCCGTGCTTATCTCGACATCGTCTTCTTCGTCAAAAAGGCGAAAGGGAATATCGATTGGAAATGGGTGGAGGAGCAGCTCAAAGAGGTCAAGCTCTACGACTTCTCTCTGAGGTTCTTCGACCTCTGCCGAAGATGGTTCGGCGTCACTATGCCGCTGGCTAAGCAACCGGTCTCCGAGAAATTCTATGAGGAAGCCACCAACAAGGCTATTGCCGACGGCACGTTCGGCGTTTACAACAAAGAGGCTAACAAGGATAGCCTCGTAACTAAGAAAATCATAAACAGTAACGAACCGAAATGGAAGGCGGCGCTAAAAATGACGTTCTTCGGAATATTCCCTACCTACAATCAGCTGCGAGTCGTCAAATGGTATTCATTCATCGACGGAAAGCCTTGGTTGTTGCCGGCTGCATGGGCCTACCGATTCTATAGGCAACTCTTCGAGGATATTCCTTACAAAATCAATAAAACCCTCACTCCTGTAATCCATGCGAAAAGAATAGAGAAACGGCAGGAGTATCTCGACGACTGGGGACTCTAAAAATCCCCATTCCATAAGCAACAGAAAACTAGAAACCTCATTGCGAAAGCAACAGAAAACCATCTGTAATAACCAATGCAATCTACATATTAAAAGGGCGGCACCCATCTGGATGTCGCCCTTCTTTTGTTGTCATTCATCGGGGAATTTCCCCGATGAATGCTTA
>Ga0181612_122223_pt1 | contig 10078 bp, 2 predicted proteins | sample HoacroProtozoa21_FD_119630 | JGI IMG/M metagenome (GOLD analysis project Ga0181612, IMG submission 119630) | Hoatzin crop microbial communities from Cojedes, Venezuel. Combined Assembly of Gp0051906, Gp0051904, Gp0051908
GTTAGCGGTGTCCCTGCTCGCTGCGGGGGGGTTGGACTAGATGACCTCTAGGGATCCCTTCTGACCCAAAACTTTCTATGATTCTATGACTAAGTTTGCCATCTCTAAGAATTTACTTTTGTGTGTTCTAAGAGCCAGTGTGGTCTAACTTGGAGACAGAGAAGTCAAGCTTGGGCTCATGCTTCACTGATGGGAATGTGAAACTTGGAGGGGAATTCTGCTGGTGATTCCTAAATGTGGATGCCTACGGTGTTCTCTGTGGAGGAAGCAAGAAATGGTAGATTCTGATTTTTCTTGGAAGTAAGAATTCAAAAGGGACTGATCTATGATTAAGAAGGTGACAACTTTGCATAGCCAGTTTCATTACCAGAGCAAGAATATAAAAAAAACTAGAAAATGTTTTTGTTTTTGGAAGTCATTCAGCACTTGGAATATGCAGTTAGTGCTGAGAGACCATCTCACTTCAGAAAAAGGAACCACTTAGAACCTTGGCATGTTGTGTCTAATGAGTATATTTGGATACTACGGTAGTAGAGAGATTCAACTTGTAGGCATTTCTGACTCGCTATATCTCATATTCTGTACAGCTTTAGCTAGGTATATGTTTTTTTCTACATTTCCCACTGAAGTCCAAAAGAATTTTTTTCCGCCTTTTAGCTCCTGATATTCTTCCCTAATTGTCAGAAATTAAAAAAAAAAAAGCTGAAACACACCTGATCGAAGGTATTACTTTCTGAGTCTTTCACTGGCATTATGTAATCAGATCAGTGATATTTATAAATGTTCTAGGTAAGTGTCCAACACATTTAAATCTAAGAGAGAACATGTCTTGCTCATGTGTTCATGGTTTTCTACATTATTCCAAGAACTTGGGGATGATTGAGTCTAATGTGTACGTGGAGAGGCAATGTACTTGGACAATTACATTCACAGGTGAACAGTATTTTTTTAATACAATAAAAAACATTTATTAAATACCTCACTAGATAGAGATTGCTAATACTGAACAGGAGATAACATGACATCATACAGACAATTGATGGAATGGACCAGTGGTTTCCATCCTTAATTTGTCTCTTTTTCATCAATGGCAGAGAGGGGCAGGGTCTTTTCTAACATCATTTATCTTATTCTGGCATAACAGATTTAATCATGACTACATCTATTTTTCACAGAGTGTCTTGAATCACAGGATGTTTAAATCTTGTACAGGTGTGGAGTAACTGTGCCCAGCTCATCCTACTGGAAAGCTTTGGATTTCTGTGCATTGTGGAGGAATGTAGCTTTGCAGAATTTTCAAAAGTGTTTATGAAGCTTTAAAAAGTGACATGTTGTTTTATCTGGCAGTAGATTTCTACCATTTCTTGCTGTTGTTAGAGTTCCTTTTTACTATTTACTTTAATATATACTGTGCAGGGGGACCTTCTTTGCCATTTTACTTTTTTTACTGTTGCTTTTTTAGATGTGAATTTGATGCTGAAGAAAGAATGAAGATGTATAAACTGGGTTATTAATCATGCACAAATCTTTGCTTGTTTGGCTTTTCCACATGTGGTTGTTTAAATACTTGTTTTCCTTCTATTACCCTTGTATGAAATACAGTTGTATCTTTTTTTATTGTTGAGTCTTCACACTTTATAAAGGATGAAGGCCTGTTGCTTGTGCCCCTTTGGAGAAGTGATGCCACAGAAAGGAGTAGGACATTTTTTTAACTTTTTCTGTTTGCCAGAATTATGCTTACCCCTGCTGAGTAATTTGTATGGAGGGCTCCTCCAAGATGTGTTATCCAGTTTTCCTACTAGAAGGAATGACTGGGAATTATCCCATGTGTGGCTATTGCAACAGTGGAGCACAAAGACTGAGAAATTAGTAAAGTAAATAAGAAAGACGGTGAATACAGACCAAAGCATCCTCATTTTCTGTTAGAAATAAGAGAGAAACAATATTAAGGTACATAGATGAAACAAACCAGCACTTATCCATGGTGAAATCTATAAAATGTCTTCGATTGCTCAAGGGATCTTTAGATATAGCATTATTTTCTGTATCTTATGGATGACTTGACCACCTTCACTATGAATTTTTCATGATTTTCCTGACCCAGTAGCTCTTGCCTGTGGAGAGAGTAATACAGTATTGATTTGGGTGTTAGGTTTCTGCCTTTTTTGCCACAACAGGATTTTTGTAGCCTGGAAACCTCAATCCCTGATTACTCATTAGAGACTTGAACCACTTTTCTTAGATCTGGAATGTAAAAGAAGAATCACTTGGTTACTTTTGTCATAGGTAGCCTTTGTAGCGGTATTTCAGCTCATCTCGATAATGAGTGTTGTTATTAAGCTTTCCTGATTGAATGGGCACTACTAGACCTTCAGATTGCAATAATACTGTTGTCTGTTTGACAGTTAGCGTGTTTGCAGCAGAATGATACTAGAGAATGTGCTTATTTAGAAGCATGCTGCAAAACAGTAGAATAAGTAGGGGTCTGTCCTGTATTCATCCTGGCATTGATGTCTTGGTGACTTATTTTCTGTGCCTCTCAGACATATTAGAAAATTGAAAAGAGGCCATGATGTTGCTATTTCTCATTTAAACTGTTTCTTTTTTTTTTTTTTTTAAATAAAAAAAAATCCATATCTTACATCCTCTGAAAACTTACTCTCAGCATTGCCATGGAAACAAGATTTTTAAAAGGGACTTAACTGAAATTTAGCAACAGTTTTTATTTCTTTGTGATTCATACTTCATAAAAATGCAAATGTCATGCTAATACATGTTTTACCTTAATATTTTATACTACCGTTTAGTCTTAATTGGTCTAATGTTTTTCTTAATTAAATTTTGAACTGCTTTGAATGATTTTAAAATTGTACTGTGGACTTATCAAGCTTTAAATTTTGACTGTGTGACACACAATTTAAGATATTGTCATAGAGGAAAATCAATCATTTCAACCTGTAATCACAAGCACAAAAAAAGATTTAAAAGATTTAAAGAGCCTTTTGTCCTGACTGGATATTTCTTGCCCTTTATAATCTTCATTTCTAGTGAAGTATCACAGCAAAAAGCATTTTATCATTTCTATATCTTTGTTTTTCTCTTCCCTCTAACTATCTGAAGTTGTTTAGAGGATAAATCATACTGCTCTCCTAAAGCTTTTATTCATAGCTCGCTTAAGAGGGGTATTTTAATTATCCAAAGCTACAGTGTATGCGTTGGTATACACACATACTTAGATCAACATGTGGAAATAAGCTATGTTAATTTAACATTTTATTTGGGTATAAAAATGCAGCTGTTGATAATGTTATTTCAAAAATGAAAAAACATCTGGCGTTCTCTTCTGAGCGTCTACTTGGTCAGACCTCACATAACATACAACATTTTGCCTTTTAAAAGTGAAAATTAAGGCAGTTAGAGCAGGGATCTCATTGTCAAGACTGAAATGCAATGGTAATATAGAAAGGCAAGCTTATGTGACTTTTGCTTTCAGTGTTCTCGGCTGCAAGAATACTAAGGTACAGCCTGAATATAACTTTCCACATAAGAGTTTGTATTTTCAAAAATTGTTCTGTAGTCTTGCTTTTATGTCAGCCACTGTAGTCTTCAATACAAACGAGGTCCATCATTGCTGAAATCATATATTTATACTAAGACAGCCTGTGCATTACGTATCCTATCCTTGTGTTAGAAGCTTACCTGATCAGGGGCACTTGAAATATCCTGCATGTTTATTGCATCTTTCTAAATCTGTTGGGGAAAAGTAGACATTTATTCAGGATTCATTGTTCTGTTAGGTTTGTTGATTTTTTTTTTTTAAATTTTATTACCAATATTGAGCAATTCACTTGGAAAAAATATGAATAATATCTGGAGTAAAGAGAATAATCAAAAAGCACTTGCTGTGGTCACCTTAATTTCTGTACATTTTTTCATGATAAAAAAATAAGAATCCTAAGTTTTACAGACAAAAAAAAAGTCTTCTTTATAAAAAGGTAAAGATGTGTTACGTTAGAAAATGGTCACAGCTGTATCTCCTATTCTTAAAGAAGTATGCGGTTCCATTTGAAGAGATTTTGTGTAGTACTTAAAAATATTGCCACAAAAGTGTTTTTAGTTTAATCTTTGTTTTTGAAAATGTGGTTATCAAAAGTTTTCAACAACATTTTTTTTAATTGAAAGAAATTTTGGGTTATTGTTAATGACTCTCATGGATATTTCCTTCCCTGCCAGCATTTTATCTGTGAAAAGTTAGGAAGCAAACTACTTTCTTTATTCTGTTTTGGCTGTTAAAGAATTAAAGAATTATATATCACAGCATTATACAATAAGCAGGTATTTTTAAACATATTTGTATACATTCTATTTTCTATTTATACGAACAAAATTTCAAAGTTTATAGAAGATGAGAATCAATTACTTCAGTTCTTTATACTGTCTTATATTGTCCACACACACCAACTTCTGTGTTGTGGCTACCCTGATTCTTTGCTGGTGTAGTGAGAATCAGCCCACCGCACCATGTTTTTGTGAACACATTAAGAAAAAATATTGTTATTGGCCTTCACTTTCAAATATAGCTTCATGTTAACTATTTTAGGCAGTGAGGTGTTGGTAGAGACATCCAGTTAAAGCCAGTGCTTTTTTCATAATACTCTCTCCAATGCCAGTGACACAAGATACAGTGGCTTCACAGGTAAGAGAAAAGCTGGTATACACAGTATACACTAATGGTCTCACTCGGAAACAGTTAGTGCTTCCAGCTTGAGCAGTGTGGATGATACATCCATCAGCACTGAACTGTAAATGAAGTGCATTTCCCCTTTTTATTGTATTTTTATGTATGTCTTGAACATGTAACCCAAGCGGAAGGAGACTAATGTAAAATTATGCTTTACTGGAGAAAAAGAAGTGTAGTCACAGACAAAATGCAGAAATATAGGAAGGCTTCCACCTTGATAACTTAATTTTTTATTTAGAAACTATTCTAAAATATTTTTACACCTTTATCTTACTTAAGATTTGCTTTGTACATGCTCAAGAATTCTAGGCACTTATATTGTCCACTCTCTGAAAACACCTTATTCTGATTAAAAGGGTCGTGGATGTATATCAAATGATGAAAAGAGTCTCAAACTGTAATTGAAGCTCAGTGTTATGCAAATTTTCATTGAGATTAAACAGCATTAAATATTTATAACGAAGGTCAGGGTATGAAGTAAATTTTCCCATAAGACAATGATTGCAAGAATTTGACCACTCAGTAGAGTCCATGGAAGAATGTTTTGGATATATTTGTAGTGAATAGTGTGAGTGAAAAATAAATATGTTTATTGCTGAAATTGTCAATCGTTTCAATACACTAGCCTATTAAATAAATGTATCATTATTGCCTATACTGCAAATGCATTTAAAAGCTTAGAAATATGTTGGTCAGGTTCCCAGGGCTGCCCACTCAGATTTAGATGAGTGTGTATAAAAGCTTCCTTTTGTAAACATAGCAAGTCCTGCAGTTTGAGCAGTGTGTTTGCCCATTTTTGCATGCTCAGCTTATGTGCATCTTTCTGAAGATTAATGCTTGACATTCTGGATAGGTTGTACTTAACACAGGAAACGACAAAATTCTTTGAAATAACATGATATCGAGGAGCAAACACACGCATACGTGCATTGCAGAAACAGTTGTGGAGAGCCAAAAAAAAATTTGAAAAATGAAATCTGACTTTTATACTGAAACAAACAGAATTGTTCAACAATGTCTACAGACACTGTTGCTAGTGTATTAATAATCCCGCCTAATTGACACTATCCCTATTTATATTACGTGTACTGTGGTACTTGCAATGCTCCATTTTTTCTTTTTTAAATAACTGTTGTTTCTGCTTGTCTCTAAAGATGAGGAATATTTTTCCAAGTTAATGATATTCCTGTAGGACTTAAATAAGATGCATAGTCACTGTCTTTCTCTTGTTTTAAAATATAATTGCTATGAATGTGTTAAACAATTTGACTTACGTTTCTCATCCTGTACTCCCTAATTGAGTGAATTAATTAAAAATTGGTGCTTGCCCATAAAAGGGTGAATGAGCAGACTCAGCACTTGATGTCAGAAATGAAACTGTAAATGAACATGACTATGTTTCACCTTCCTATTTACTCATTCGTGTGGGCATAAGCATTTAGTTAGTTGTATGCAATGTAGTATCTTAAACAGTTTCATTTACACTTTGGTTTTTAAGAAGAGAGGAAGGGTAAAAGAAAAGTTAATGACTAGATAATGGTTTCTTTCTGAGAGGCTGAGCATCGCTTCTAATATTCAATCTGCAGATCAGGGTAGAAAACACATTTCTAACAGTGTTTTGGTAACTGTTCTTTATCTGGAAAGAAATTCTCAATGCAGAAAATGAGATCATTTTGACTTTAGGTGCCAGGGTGTTAATTGCTACATACATTTAAGGTACAGTGTAACAGCTGTAAGCAATGTGATATGCAAAGGTGTCTTCTATCTGTGTTGCACAATGTGCTTCTTTAAAAACAACAGACATTGATGATGGCTTCCATTTTGTTTAAGATAAACCATATTATAGAGTCAAAATAGCATGGCTTTTGTACTTAAATTTACATAACCAACAAAATATTTTTTCTCTATTTTGACTGCTAACTGCATGGAAAAAGAAATGCTTGTTAATTTTTCTTTTTGCAGGATTGTTTTTCTTGTCCCTAGAGAAACCCAGCATTAGATCTGTGATTTGGTTAGGCTTATTGAACAGTAAGTGGTTGCTTTGCCTCCATGAGAGATTCTACTACCCAACAGTAAGATAAGATAGGAAAAAATATTTGCCATTTCTATAAAGGAACATTGTCTTGCTACTGAATCAAAAGAAGATTTATGGGATTATAGACTGCACTGATATACATCAAATAAAAAAGTGCTAACTGTGGAGGAGAATATTGTATCAATTCATTTCAAGCTGAATGAAATTAGTGATGAACAAAAAGAAGTGCAACTGGAGATTTTGATTTTTAAAAGGTGTCAAAATTTGAGAAAGTAGAGAAAGTGGGACATAATGAGAACTTACTTATTGGTCAAGTGTTGAACATCCCTCCACCATCCTGCCCTGTCATCAAATATACAGAAGTAATACAATGCTGGATGGGAAAAGAGTTTCTATTGTAGACAGTGGAATTCTTTGTAATCATAAATTCTTAAATTTAGCCAGCTAACCTCTAAAATAAAATATTTCTTTAGCAAGCCTGTTCTGGACTTTAGTCCTCTGAAAGTTAGAGGCCCTCTGATTTCTTAACTAAATGTATTTATAACGACTTCATAGCCATTTGTTCTTTTGTCAGTATTAAGATTAACTGGCAATTATGCCTCCCTACTGTTTCTTTCTCCTATGTATTTATGGAGAACGGTCATATCCATTTCCAGATTTCCTTTTTCCTTACAATAAAGTCAGGCCTTGGAATCTCCTCTTTCCTGCTTATGGCACCTGCATTCATCATTTCTTGTTTCTAGATGAATCCCTTTTTCTTGAGCATACATGACAAGAAATGAGAGGGGTTTTTTTATTCCGTCTGAGTCTTTTCAGTTTTTTTTTCTTCTTGCTTCAGATGCAACTTTCTGATGCTGTTTCTCTTTTAAGTTAAAGATATTGGAAGTCTTTTTGAATATTTGAACCGATAAGCTCTCAGTGAAGTTGACCTCAGTAGTTATTTTCCATAACTTCTCATCATATGCCCTTTTTAAATAAAGGATGTTGTTTGCTAATCTGTTTTCACATATCTTTCTGTTTACTCTGAATGGAAGTAACTCATGATTACTTTTCTTAAGGTATTTTTATGACCACTGTTCTGCAATACATCCATTTACAAAATACATGTATTTCACTATATCGATTTTGTACTTCTGCTTCCATCAGTATTGTTATTCATACTTCTGATGTTCATTTAGCACTTATATCCATGTTTACGTGATCTTCCTATGCATCAAAACCACATCTGCCTCAGTTTTGAAATGATACCTCTTTTTTGTCAGCTATTTGATGTCAGAAAGTTAGCACTTTCAGAGCTCAACTGGTGTCATTCCTGCATTCAATATCGTGTCTATGAATATCTCGCCGTAACTGAAAATCCCCAAACTTTCCTCAAAATACCAGTCTTTCAGTCATCTTTGATGTTTTGCCACCCTTCTTGTGGTGACTAAAATAATTCCATTGTAGAACACCCTTGTGTCATCTTAAACATTTTTTTCTTGTCTGATATATTTTTCTGCAATACCTTCTTGCAAGGAAGAGGCAGTGTTATTTGCCCTGACATGAAGAATAGTGAGTGGAATTTTCCCCACATCCAGTGGAGTTCTTCTCTTTGCCCTCAATTCTGTGTCCTGCCACCTTTGTTCCTGGTATGCAGACAATTTTTCTCTTGTCTTACTCCATTTCGAGGACAAACTCTTACTCCACAGTGAATTCTTTCCAGTAAGAAGCCTGATTTGCGCAGTATATCCTCATTCTAGGGTTGGTGCAAGTCTCAGGATCTGAATTCTCTGATTTCAGGTGTCTGAATTTTATTTCTATTGTTGTACTTTGACTATTATCCTCATTCCTTGCTTGGTACGCGTACTCTTAGTTTCAGATTATTTTATCATTTTTTTTTTTACTGGAAGTAGTAAATAAATTCATAATGAGTATTACTTCTAAATGCTGTAGAAATTAAGGGAGATACCAGAATACTGAAAACAAGAAATGTTACACAAAAAAGCCTGTATCTGAAAGTGAGTGATGTTATTCTGAGAGTATCCGTATAGCCACCCAAATCTGCTAGTTCAAGTTAGTGTATATACATTTACTCGCTCACATAAAATTCCAGGTCTAACATTCTTAATCTAGCTTAAACTAGTTTCTTAAACTAGTTTAGAGCACTAGAATTCTACTTCAAGGTTGAAACACAGTGTCAGGACTGTACAAATTGTCTATGCCAGACATGTACTTTAGTTGGATCAATACATTCATTTTTCCATTAATACCAACTATAATCTCAAAATCATAGGATGTAAATAAGAAGGTAATGTGTATAAACTGTGGCTTCTTATTTTTCTTGAATAACCCCTGAGCAGTAAAGCACTGGAAGGAATAGAACAGTAAGGCTGGTTGCCACAGAAGTGTTATTTCAAGTTTCAGGCTATTACTCAGCTGGAATTTTATCAAATATGGGAAATCTGTGGAATAACAATTATTCTTCTGCTAAAAGTCCTGAAAATCTCTTTCTTTTTACACTGTAGTGCAATGCAGTTCACTAATGCTATTTTGTTCGTGCAGAAAGGTGACTTGAGTTGCTCATAAAAGGTTGAGCATGATAACGTTATAATGACTGCCAGCATTTTCCGTTCAATGGTGAACGGCTTGTCATGGATTAATAAGTAGAATATTGATAGTCAAAGGTGAATACCATAGCAGATGCATGAATAGAAAACATAAATAGTGCAGTGCTTGTTTAGCTGCTGTATTAGACAAAGAAAAGTTATTTTTTAATTACATGAGACATGAAACGCAAAAAGTAGAATACTACAGTCTCAAAACTGGCCACTTCTGCCTACCCTGCAGTTGTGAAGGCTATATGACCTTAAGATTTTTAGTCCTGAAAATAGTTTAAAGAGTTTAAACCTTGTGAATATATATACCGTTGCTTCAGGATGCAATATAATGTTTCATGTGTCTATATGGTGTGCTTGGGAAAGGGTGTATGAAAAATGTGCTAAAGGAAAAAAACTTGACTGCCCAAAATGGTTGGCTAAATTTCACCTGTGTTCTATTACTAGAAAGAGAAATTTTAATTTTGGTATAAATGTATTTATGATTATGTTGTCAGGTGTTGTGGTTTGGTTTGTGTTTTTTTTTTTTTTTTTTACAGCTTTTTTGGGTCTTTTTTAAGCTAGTGGTAGAGGTCAGAAATTTCACAATTCTGCGCTGCAAAGGAAAATACTAATTATCTTAACTATAACTTCAGTGGTGAAAAATGAATGTTCTGCGATAATCAATTCTACTGAGATGATTGGATATCTACATTTTTCTTTATTTTA
>Ga0181612_137389_pt1 | contig 10078 bp, 3 predicted proteins | sample HoacroProtozoa21_FD_119630 | JGI IMG/M metagenome (GOLD analysis project Ga0181612, IMG submission 119630) | Hoatzin crop microbial communities from Cojedes, Venezuel. Combined Assembly of Gp0051906, Gp0051904, Gp0051908
AGAAACAGCCTCAAGTTGTGTCACGGGAGGTTTAGGAAGGATATTAGGAAAAAATTTCTTCACCGAAAGGATTATCATAGACTGGAATAGGCTGCCAAGGGAAGTGGTTGAGTCACCATCCCTGGAGGTGTTTAAAAGATATGCAGACGTGGTGCTTATGGCCATGGTTTAGTGGTGGGCTTGCCAGTATTAGGTTTACGGTTGGACTTCATGATCTTAAAGGTCTTTTGCAACCTAAATGATTCTATGACTCTCAAACTGTTACTGAAATGAAGTAATTTTTTCCCCCAGGAGCCAAATTTTTGCCTTATTAGATGGAGGGCAAAAGGTTCTGTCTTGTTTTCCTCCTGGAAATGTTCAAGGTCAGGTTGAACATTGCTCTGAGCAACGTGATCTAGTTGAAGATGTCCCTGCTCATCATAACGGGTTGGGACTAGATGACCTTTAAAGCTCCCTTCCAACCCAGACCACTCTGTGATTCTATGATTCTATGAAGAGACCAGCATGCCCCCAAGCTCTTTTCTCACTGTTCATCTTAATACTGCCAGGCTGCAGAAAGCTTAGTTGCATTAGGAATTTTGACCTCCAAATCTTTTATATTGATTTTATACTAGATAGTTAGATAATATGCTTTACATGCTCTGGCTCATGTGTTTTTTACCATTTTAAGAGTTTATTTTGAGTTTGTGGGTCTCTTCAGTATTCTTTCCATTCATATCTTCTCTTGGATTTGCAATTGCTGCCATTTATTGCCAGTATTTTCAACAAAATTACTTCCATGCTTTACAGGAGTATGTACTGAGAGGTTTTCTATTAGTAGGAACAAAAAATCCACATCCCTTATTATGAACAGTAGTGCATAATTTGGAGATCATTGCATGACTGTCTTAGCAGTATGATGTGCAGTTGCTTAAATCTTGTCTGACTAGCAGAACAAAAGATTAAATATCCTTCAAAGTTGAAACAGGAACATAGTTTGTATGCATAGTGTCACCACCTCTTTTTATTCTACAGAAAAAAGTTATGTAAACATTACTTGGATGCAATAACATTTAGTGCCCCTGTGTTTGTTCTAATGAATTCATTATTTCCTTTGCAGTCAGTTTTAGCAGTGATCTTATATTAGAACACATAGTCTGTGTTTTCATTTAATTTTCTGCAGGCCTTTTTTGTTTGGCTCATTTATCTTTCCTTATCCCTTGAAACCATCTACAGTAATTCAGTTCACTACAGCTAGACCTTCTGACAGAGCCAGAAATAATCAGTTGCAGGCACTGCTGATTCCAAAGTCAGCTAAGTATCTCATGATTCTGATCACTTTATGCTTTTTAGGTTAACAGAGACTTTTGGACAGCATTTCTTTCTCCTTTGTCCTGTCAAAGAGTTCCTCCTTCCTCTTTTCTTTCTACTGAAACACAGTTTGAGTAGTGGTACAGAACCAAATCACACACAGACTTAATGAAATATAACTGTCTGCCGGTTTGTTGTTCCTGGTACTAGTTAATCTCTCTCAAAATATTTTCTTCCAAAATACAATAGTGTCGTAAAATATTTCAATATGGAAAAACTTGTTATTTGAAACATTTTAAAATGTAAGATAAACCTGTGTAAATGTAGTATCTATTTTCCTTAAGTTTGGTTAAGCAAACAAATGGTTCTTAAAAGCTATACTCTGCTTTATAGTAAGTTAGGATACTTAAAGTACATGATTCGAGTCATTTGGTTTTTCCCACCAAAGCCAGCATTCATGAAAATCTCACAAGTGACAGATATGCAACCTGGGTGGTCACAGCCCAAGCTCCCTGTGCTGTCCACTGGTGTGGTACAGGTCTGTTCTGGAGTCCTATTTTAGACAGAGAAACTGTTTGCCTAGTCCGAGCAAAAGACACCATCCTTAGAGGTTTTTGTTATCTAAATACAAGGATGGTGCTTTGCTTGTAACACCTGGCTGGTATTTCTGTGGTACAGGGAACCTAAGTCATAAGCTGACATTCATTTTTGCTGTGAACTGGAATGAAGACAAAAATCATTGAGGTGTATTACAAAATTAAAGTAACAAAAACATAGCTTCAGACAGAAACATTCAATGCAATCAAAATGCTTCTTTCTGATTTTGACCTTTCAAAATTTTTTGGAATAAATATTATTCAATTTAATTTTGGCCTGATAATTGCCACCAATTTCCAAGCAACAAATGAAATATATCCACAAAACTTTTTATTTTCGGTCTGACACTCGGTAACATCACTCCTTACTCTGCATTTCTCAAATACTTTTTGTCTATTTCAACAAACTATTTGCCTTCATCTTCAAGGCCCCTCATGGACAATCACAACCCTATTGTCATTCAGTGTTGTGACATTATCTTCCATCACCAAATAGCCTGCATTTTCTTCCCACTCTTTATATGTTTTCTTCCTTCTCTTTTTATGGTCCTTGTACTTGATAGGATTGCACTGGACACATTTTCTGAAGTACTAAATCATTCATATTCACATTCCTTCTTCAAACTTGCTGGGAAACGTTCAAAGAATGAAATAATTATTTGGCTTTTGCTGTGTTGAGATCATTGGCTATCAATGTGACTAAAATTGTTTCATTACTTTTTTTTTTTACCTCCTCCTCTGACTGTATTCATACACAGTTTTGACGTATATTTATTCGTAGGCCACCTGGAATAGTTCCTGTCTCTTTTCTTCTGTCTGGACAATACCTAACAAAATGCAGTCCAAATCCATGTAGTGGTCCCCACACACAATTTGTAGAGTAAAGGTAGAACGAAAGAAAGCTCTAACTATAATCCAGCAGCATTATACTTTCTGCATGGAATATTTTGAAGCATCAGATACACTGCTTAATGGATCCAGTATGTCCATAAATTTTTGGTGGATTTCTTTAGGATTTGCCCTGATGCACTAGAAAGAAAATTGCATGTATCAGCTACAACTAATTCCAAATAATATAGTTTTTAATTCTGTATTTTTGAGTGTTGGACAGTCTAAACTCCTTGTGGTATTAAGGTTAAAATTTTATAATAAAAATATTTGAAAGGGTTACCTGCTGACCTATGAGACTGTGCAGCCAGGGAAACAAATTATATTCTAGTCCACATGCCTCTGTAAAATAGACATCATTTAGCGAAGCCCTTAAAAAGATATTTCTTAATTGGAAAAACATCCTTTTCAGTCACAAGTGGCCGGGCTGAAGTGTGTCCTCAGAATATCAGTGTGAGCTGAAGCTATTAAAATATCATGGTTAACCCTTTTAAAAAGCCTAATTTAATTAGAAAATTAAATAATTAGAGTATTCTTACCAGTAAGAAACACCTGCCTCAAATTAACTTCCTGTAAACTCTCAATTTCAATGAATAACACTGTGCTGGAAAAGATTCAGCATAGGAACAATGAGATTGAGTTTGCAAATACTGTGATTAACTTACACTTTTTGCTATTGGAGGTAATTTCTGGAGCATACTGGAGAGTAGGGACAATTGCTTTTCTGATCACACCTAGCAAAATGTTTTTGCACATGTCAGCAACTCTTAAGAATAATATAAAAAAATCATCAGACCAATCAATATTCTTATATGCAGTGCAGTTTCCTTGCTTTTCCTGAAATCAGTGAGAGCAGAGACCCCATGAACTGACGGAAAAAGGCATCATGGCACCCTACAGGCTATCTCTTCATTTAAACCTGCGTGAGTTAGAACCTCACCCTAGCTAGCGTTTTGCAGGTACATTTTCATTCATATAGTATTACATGGTGATGAAAATATTACATCCCATGTCAGGGCTGGAAAGATGCTTCCTTGTAGTGCCAGGGCTTCTGGAATAAGGGCAGTCATATTAAATGGAACTACACTATTCAAGGCAAATTGTGGGTCTAGGATACGACTATGCCAGCATCCTAATCTGAGCAGTATTTGGAAATCAGCTGATGTACCATCCTGGAAAGATTGTTCACCAGCTTCCATACTTAGAAATATATGTCAAAAAAAAATTCCACTGGATGTGGGACTGGACAATTGCTGTTTAGGAAAAACAACACAGGAGCATTGCCACAGAACACTTTGGACCGATGATTTTAGAAAAACACTTCTAAGACACAGAAGGGCAGTTCTTTTTCTAATTGCCACCAGGGCCAGTGAGATCACCACAGCCAGTCTGCATGGGATGGTACCAGGCTATAGCAGTAGTTACTTGACTTGAAAAGTGTCCTTTGTCCACGTTGAGGTTGGTTTTAATTGCAGTGATTCTTGGTTGTGTAGTTATCCTGACCGGGTGTCACTTGTCTAATCATGGTGGGCAGCCAGAAGTGCCCCGTTCAGTAATGACCATTTTGGCTCCCTGTATTCCCTGACAAAGGACTTGGCCTTTATTGTCTCCGTCATATTCAGCCTTGGTGGGAGAAGAGACATGGGAAAATATATCACACTCAATCCTTTTCCCCCAGGAGCTAAACTTCTAACTTCAGATATTTCATGGGATTTCACCAGGAGGGCAGTCACTGGAAGAACCAGCAAATTTGCATCCCAGAGATCTGGATCCATAAAACCCAGTGAAAACAGCCACACCAGCTCTGCTGTGTGAGATGGTGTTGCGCACTGCAACAAGGAGGGAAAGAGGGGCATGGGCTGGGTTGTCCTAATCTTAGTATGGCAGAGCTAAGAGTTTCTCTCTCCCTGAGTGCCACTGACCTACCTTCACACAACACAGCTGGTATAGGAATTTCTGCACTGAATTTCTCTGTACTGTGAAATCCCATGGACATTTCCTGCTTTTGTCATTGAGCTCCTTCCAGGGTTACTCTCAGCTTGCTGTCCTTTCACACTTCAGCAGGCTCCATACAACTACAGAATGTTCAGACCAGATGGGTTAAAAAGTAAAATGCAATCAGATCTCTATACGTCTACACAGAGACACACATTGTGCATTTTGCCTTCGGGTACAGCAAGCTGAAAAAAAAAGAAGACTGATAGAAAAGATACGCCAACTTACAGTTTGGCGAGTGCACTCAACCTTCCCTAAATTTGAGATTCCAAGAGATAAATGGCTCAAATCAGGCTATAGAGACGTGTCAGAAATCATGGCTCTTTTAAGGCATGATTGGATACTCGCTTCTATAACAATTGCTGCAGAATTGAACTAATTTTGAAGCTCTCTTTATGCTGATTGGTAAGAATTATATGGAAAAAATTGGAGCAAAGATGGGCTTTTAATTCTAGCCTGAACTTGGATAGCAAAGAAATGTAGTGAGGACTACCACAGTGGCTGATGTTTCCTTCCCTTCCTATGCCACTTGGGAAGACCCTGACTGGTGGCACTGCATATCTCCCCGCTTCACGCCCTGCCTTTTTGAACATGTCAGTTCTGCAGCTTGGTGGCCACTTAAAACCTGTCCAAGTGTACAGGCACTGCCCTTGCCTCCTTTCTACTCTGCCAGCCGCCGAGCATGGGGAGCAGTGTCGGCAGGGGCCCCTGCAGCCAGCCACCCTGCAGGAACAGCACTTTACCCATCTGATCATGCTGGGGAGGGCCAAGGATTAACTAGTGAATCCAACTGGCTTTTGACTGTGGTGTCGGGTGTGTGAAGCAGCCTCCAACAACTAGGAGCTGCTCTGTGTTGTTCACCACTCATAGTTGCTCCAGATTCTTGCTCCTTCCTCTTAAATACTTCCAAGTCCTCCAGATCAGATTCATTCCCACTGTGTCTCTTTTTCTGTCCTGAATTCCATGTTGTAATGGTATTTCCTAATACCCCAACTTTTAAAGCAGACTGTGATCACAGTCCCATCTATCCTTAGTGTTTCATAGTTTTAATACTGTTGCCTTGACAGCAGTTGCTGCATCTAACCATAGCCCAGACTGGATCTAATCGGTGAGTTGTATAAAATGGTTGTGTAAGACACAAGTAGATTAGACGACTCCAAAATAACTGACCACCCCACCCTACAAGGAAAACAGAACATAAAGCATTTTCTGCAGGACACCTGTGCTACGGGTGACTCAAGGGGAACAGTAGGCTTCAAAAGGAGCAGGGAACTGCATCCTTGAAAAGAGGGAAACGAATGCGTGGAGATGCAACACACCTTTAACAGCAGAATAACCCCAGGAGCTCATCTCTCAGCCAGAAACTGTTGAGTATTACCTGACTGCTGCTGGACACTGCATGTTCACAGGTAGGGGCTGCAGCTAGAGAAGGGAAGCTATTATATCGGTGACCATTGCTGCGGCTTTGTGAAGATTTTGAGAAAAATTGCTTCTGTCTTCCCATAGCTCAGTTGTCATTGCTGGTTATCACACTCCCGCGAACATACCCTGTCCTGCCAGTCCCTGCTGGTTGTGTGCTGGGATATGTGGTCAGACTGCTAAATAGTTGTTTCAGACAAGGGCAAAGAGATACAAATGTCATTATTAACCATAAACTGGCATAACAAAATGATGTGAAATACACATCAATTCAAGATAGCTGAAGTGTTACTCTTCGAGCAGATGAATGAATTGATGCTTCTTCACTGTGCAAACACAGCCTGAGAGGAGGAAAAGCTTCTCAGGAGCATCAGTTGAAAAAGGTCCTCTAAGCAGCGATGTTTTGAACAAGGCTGCACCACAGTAACTACCACATAGTGTAGTCATAGTTAAACCAGATTTATAGCAGATAATTCAGGTTCTCGTAGCAAAGAGCTCACCAAAGATTATAAAACCCACCTATGAAACCAGAGAAGTAGTTGTATGATTAGCAATATCGCTAGGACTTTGCAAGCTCATTAATTTAAAGCTGCCTTGGGTATGTCTGTGCTGTAACACAGTCACAGAAGCAATTACAGATCTTGCATCAGCTGTGTGCAGCCGGCCTGGTCTTGTGAGGTGTGGATATGCAGCAGTCAAATCCTACATCTCTGCCTTGCTAGATTGCAAATAGATTAGGATTATAGTTCCCGTAAACAGTTGTGCAATTTTATGCATGTTCATGCCTCTGCTGAAGAATACAGAATTCTACACAATATCTTTAAGCATGAAGTTTTAGCTTATTGTGGCAAAACAGGGATTCCGAAATTCACAAACTGGCTCTACGCTGCTCAGCACTTGCCAACACGGCACCAATTTAATAAGATTTCCCCCTTGTCCTAGCACTTGACAATCTGAGCCCTCAGATTGTTCTTAGCTCAGTGGGAAATGCAGTCCCAAAGACTTTTCATCACTTTCAATGCTAAAATGGGGATGCAGCAACTTGTTCCTCTGTCCATGGCCATCTGCCTTAGGAATATGAAGCTCTTTTACCAAATCTAGCTACAAAAACTCACTCTTGCTTCTTCCCTTGCTTTCTGAAATTCAGTTTCTTCTGCCTGCGTGCTTCTCTGGGTTGAGTTGCAAAATACAGCTGTGGCTAGTAGGGTCCTTAGGTCTTCCTAAGGGCTTTTCAGAGAGTGCAGTTGTACCATATTCTGCATTTCCAGATTACACAGACTGCCTACGGATTGCAATATTTTCAAGGCTGTCAGTATTTTATACGTTAAATACATAAAATGTATTCACCATACAGTCAGTTATCAGTCTTGCAACCTCTTGTCACCTCCAGCTCTTGTTGCAGACCATCCATGATATTAATACCACAGAAGACAGATTTAGTAGAAGACATACTAAGCCCTCCCCAGACAACTTGTGTCAGCATTAACAGTTATGCATAGGCTTAAATTCCTTCGTTCATCTCATGCCTCTGTGCTGCACTTTCCTCTCCATCTGACAGTCTTTCTGTAATGCTCTCAAGACTGTGCTTTCATCTTTCTTTAATGCAAAGCAGGTCATTACCTTGAAAAGCCTTGTAGGTCACTTGAACTCATTGCAACTGACCACTTATCAGTAAAGGATGTTGGCAAATTAATGGGGTAAAAAAATACTTATGAGACTATGGTACATAGCTTGAAGCAAAAGGTTTAGCAAGACAGCACTCTTCACAAATGAAAAATATATTTTTACCTGGAGAGAATGTCCCTTCTGCTTCTAGCCTGGGGTGTAGGGTTATATGCCATATTCCTGGTATCATGAGGATTTGGACACTTGAACACTGCTCTGCACAAAACACTATTCACAGAAGTTCTGATTCACAAATGCACACAGTTCATGAGCACTTTATGCAGACATTTACCCTGTACATGGATTCAGACGGAAAATACGCTTTTAAACATGAAGGCTGGAGCCATTGACTATTTTTCTCAGAGCAGAAGAGGGTCAGATAGCCAACTGCCAGGTGAGCGATCTCTTTGAAAAAGCATTTTTGTGTATCAGAGAATGCTACTGCAAGTGTCTCGTTATCATTGTCTGGTCACAGAAAACACAGCTGTAGAGAGTCTTGGCAAGAAGGCAGAATGCCACTGCTTGCAAAGGAGATGTAAAATTGCAGTTGGTGGGTTTGAATAAGCAACACAGACCTACAAAGCTCCCATAATTGCTGCTTCAGTTTCCCAATGGAAATTACTAGTATGACAGAGGAGTCCAAGTCAAGAACCAGACCCTAACATCAGGAGGATTGTGGCAGTAGCAGTTGAGAACAGAAGCAGTCACTACCTTATCACTACCTTTGTGAAAAGTAAAGATCACAGTGGAAAAAAGGGGATGTTGATTCACACCTGTGCACAACAATAACGTCATTTTATAAACAGATCTAGGAGAGGCTTGTGGATACCTTTGTTAAAAACAACCAAATTACAACTATCTTTTTACAAATCCTATCCTTGAAAATATATGTATAGCTGCTTGTTACAATGGGTTTGGGTTTTTCAACACTGTGAGTGATATACAAGCTGTTCTGTCTCCTCGGTATGTGACTTCTTACTTCAACCCATTTTCAAAATTAGCTAACACAATAAGCTCCAGAATAAGTGCTGGAACACAAGGTTTGATTTTTGCAGCTGAAGACTAATGCATACCAATACATACAGAGTCTGCACCAGCTCACCCTGCAGGGCCCTGGAAAACAGGATCTTCCAAACAGAAACACTAGCATAGTGCAGCTCTCAGTATCTTGTAACTTGCATTGTGATTCTAAGTGGGAAATCCCCTATGGCTCTCTGAAAGAACATATATAATGAATTCAACACATTATTTATGTAAAAATCTATCCTGTTGAATATTCTGCTCTTAGAAGACATGACTTTCAAAATTAGATTTGCCAGTAAAACTCCATTTCTTCATTGGTAGTCAGCAGAGTATCCCAGCTGTTCTCTTCAGTCTGTTCATGACAATGGTGGAGAAGGAGAGCCCTACTACAGAGTAATCTCTGCTCCACAGTATCAGTTAGGGAAATTCATTCACCAAAAAGAAAGAAAAAGGGACTATACCATTTGCACATAAGTTAGAGATAAGACAAACACTACTTACCCTTGAGAATTTGCTAAACAGAAGTATCGTTGAAAGTTAAAGAGAGGCTAGATGAACAGGCAGGCCTGGGTCATTGTTGACCATAGCTAAATTACCAGTAGTGCTAAAGCATTGCTTTTGTGTAATCTTGCTCACCTAGAATCCCTTCTGACGAGATCAAAATGGATACCATCACATTGGCAGATGCTCATGCAGTGACCTCTGTTCCTTTTCCAGAAGGGCAGGTACTAGTCTGGTTACGTAGAGCAATTTTTATGAAGTCCACTGACATTTTTGTCTTTTGAGATGTAAGCTGGGGGACATGCCACTAGAAGAATCTTCTAGATTCGTTTAGTAGAAGTAGCCAGGAATTATTTGATACAGTTGTATCCACTGTTACAGAGACTTCATGTCTTATTGGTCTTGGGACCAGTATTGTTTAATATCTTCAGCAATGACTTAGCCAGAGGGATCAAGCACACCCTCAGCAAGTTTGCAGATGACACCAAGCTGAGTGATATAGTCGACACACCAGAAGGATGGGATGCCATCCAGAGGGACCTGGACAAGCTCGAGAAGTGGGCCCATGTGAACCTCATAAGGTTCAACAAGGCAAGTGCAGGGTACTGCACCACGGTTGGGGCAATCCCCACTATTGATACAGGCTGACGGATGAAGGGATTGAGAGCAGCCCTGAGGAGGACTTGGGGGTACTGGTGGAT
>Ga0181612_141921_pt1 | contig 10078 bp, 7 predicted proteins | sample HoacroProtozoa21_FD_119630 | JGI IMG/M metagenome (GOLD analysis project Ga0181612, IMG submission 119630) | Hoatzin crop microbial communities from Cojedes, Venezuel. Combined Assembly of Gp0051906, Gp0051904, Gp0051908
TTAACATCCGTAGTGACTCTCAGTATATAGTGTTTGAGATCGTTAGTCAGCTCTTAATTTTTATTAAAAGTCAAAAAAAAAAAAAAAAAGAGTGAAGTCAGTCCATGTCGGCCACAAGTGAAATAAAATCTGAATTATTCAAATCAAATAAATACAAGATCCTTTTTCACTCATTCCGTGCCAGGGCAGTAGTCCTGGAATACGCTTACACTACTGAAAAACGCTGTTTTTTGTGGGTGGAAAGTCAACAGTGATCTTGTCCAAACGTGGCTCCAGACAGAAGCGAGAGGTTAACCCTCCACGCACTGGACAGCCAAAGAAATTGGGAAACTGTGTGTGCGTGGCCACCTTCGAAGGGGCCGAGCCGTGTTTTCTAATATTCAATCAACCAGTAAATTGGAAGTAGGTAAATCCGCCCGATTACTTAGCTCTAAGGATGGTCGTGATCTGCCTTAGCCCATTTCTAAATCACTTCATTACGTCCTCAAGGTTATGTTGCATTCTAGAATTACTCTGCGCAAAACAGCGATCTGTTCAACCTCCCGGCCGAGGATGGCTCTGCGGAGAAGGCTCTGCCTTGTGCCGTGCATGACGAGGACGATTCCAACCCGAGACGAGGGAGAAGCCGTCCCGTGGCGCGGGCGCTGCCTCCCCGGCGTCGCTCCCCTCCCTGCCGACGGGAAGGGACTGGTTCCGCTGAGGTGTGACTGGACCACGGGAGAGCAAGGCGAGGCCGTTCCTCGACGAGACGTTTGTGTCCCCTGTTGCATCTCTGAAGGAGGAGCACGCAGATTGCTGGATGCCGAGATAGCTATCTGATTTAAATGAGATTCTATACTTGTAAAAAAAAGAACAAATCAATAAAGATTAAAGAAGAACACGTGTTGGTTTTGTGTTCAGACCTGCGCTAACGTATCTCAGGTAACAGCGAGAACATGGTGTGATGCTGAGCAGTGGCTTGAAACAAATCTGGACCCGAGCCTGGAGGAAAATCCTGTGATCGGTTCTGATCTGTTCCTGCCACTTGGCTGCTCCGTTTGCGGCCCAGCAACTCCTGGGCCTCCTCACAAAAGCCAGGCAATTCATTTGGCTATTTTGAAAATTTTATCTCCCGAAGTCCCAGCTGAAGAGCTGAGGTTTTCAGGAGCAGCAGGCATGGCCAAAGGTCTTCTCCGCCCCGAACCACGCTGTGCGAGGGCTGCAGCACACGTGGGGTTCTGGTTTCCCCAGACTGAAAGCCACTAGACCCAAATCCAGTTATCACCGACCCAAAGCCGCGCAAGTGGCCTCAACCTCATCTGGATCAGGAGTAAAACCAGACCTGGTGGGAATAAAAGTCCAGATCAGAGCGCGCTTGGCACGGAGCTTCCATCAGCTCTGGCCCAGAAGTCAGGTGTCAAATTTACCGCAGACACAAGAGTTCTACCAGACCGGGCAAATGGCCCTCGCTGGAAGCTCCTCGCCGGGGAAGGCGAGGGTGCTCGGTGACTGCCGGGCTCCGGGCCCAGCAGGGTCGGCCAGGACCGCTGCAGGAGCTCACAGGCTTTCAGCAGCCCCCAGGCCACTCCTGGGGGGGTTTGGTGGCCCGTGAGAGCCCTCCGCACCCCACGGGCAGGGACGTGGCCATGGGTTCAGCAAAGTGCAGTGGTGCCAAACCTGCGCGAGACAGCACGGTGAGGGGTCCCTGCAGCCCCCTTGGCACGGCGAGGGCACCCACAGCCCCAGGGACCGCTCCTCGGTGCCCGTTCCCCCTGCAAACCCTTCCTTTGGCCGCTACCCGGGAGGCACTCGGACAAAACCCCACAGAAAAGCCCCCAGATGCTTCGCCACCAGTTTTTCCCCGACAACATCGACGCGCAGATGTCGGTGCCCTCCAGCAGCACAAGCCCGGAGCGCAGCCGGCGCTGGCGGGGGGTCGGCTCCTGCCCTTGCAGAGGAGCAAGGTTCCGGCCCTCTGAAATAAAAGCGAGTTTTGCCATCAGCTGCGTGCTTCAGGGCTGCGTCCGGCGTCAGGGACAGAAAGGCAGACAGAGGAGACGGGCCAGCCATTAAAAAACTCCACGCCACTCATCTCTCTGTTGTTATCACGAGCTAAACTGCAGCCAGGGGAATGGTAAGACAAGGAACTGCGGATTAAAAATCAAGACTAATCATTAGTCTGGAGGTATGCTGAAAGCATGACATTTCAACGGGAAAAAAAAATACTAAAAAGTGAAATCTGCTTGCAAAATTAAACTTTACCTAAAAAAACCAGACTATGCATAATTTAGCAGTATTTTCTATATAAAAACTGGAAGGTAAAAATTCTCCACTTTGAATTGTTCTATAGACTTCATCTACACGCTGCCCTGGTACCCAGGGGAGGGGAAGATACCAGTGTTCAGCCAAGAAAGCATCAAGACTGCCTTTTAAACAGAAGGGAAAGTTAGACCTATAAAAGCTGTAATCGCCTAATAAAGCACATTAGGAAATAAAGAATTCACCTGAAATACTCATTAGAGATTCTATGGCGGAGAAGTGCAGTGGTACTGATCCCTGTAGGTATTTCTTTGCCAAAGCTCCTCTTGTGTTCACTCCAAGAGATATTTTACATGAGCGGTTTCTCCCCTCCCAAAAGCCAGCTTTTCAGCATCCTCAGATCTACAGGAGCCCAAGACGAGAGCGCAGCAGTTTCGCTCCGGGTCGCTGTCAGCTCCCCAGCTGGATTTGAGGGGCAGATTGCTCTTCCTGCTCCCCACGGGCTCTTCCAAACGGTCGCTATCTTCCACGCTTGAAGAGTATTTTTGGTGTTATTCGGTGAGACATCTTGCACATACCAGCCGCAAAGAAGGTTTCTCTTACACAGCTTCGTGATGTTTGAGGCGCTGTTGGCCAACCCTTCAAGGCTTCTCCCGGCTCAGGGAAGATTTCCCCGGCCCGGGTATTTCTGGACAGGCGCCCGCGGGGTTGTTACTGGGGGGACAACCTTTGGGGACCAGCGAGCAGCAAGAGCAGCGTTCTCTTCAGGCTGCGCCCTGGAAGAAGCCACTTCACGGGCCGGTCAGATACGAAACGAGCTCTTTATTGAAAACAAGGTTTGCATCTCAGCAAAGGGTTTACAAACCATTGCAAGAACGACGGGAGTAAGCAACGTACCAAAGTCAATTCGTAACACTTCTTCTCATTGGACTGACAGTACCAGCAGTGGCTCCAGCATCGCACAAACGGGAACAGCTCCACCTACGAATCGCAGAACACTTCTAGAAGACAAACAGCATTCACATAGAGGGAAGAGTCACAACATAAAAGAAGTTTTCTGACCACTTTTCTTCATAACGTGATGACATTCGTATTTTAATATTGAGAACAGGGATTAAACACAGGCCAAGAGAGCAAAAAAGTCCTTCAGAAGACGTCGTTTGTACAATAGCAGCTTTTATTGAAAAGGCAGGTTTTGTTTCAAGTGTAATTAGTCTGACATGTGGCTAAGTAGAAATCAGAGCATTCCTCGGGTTTTCATGAGCTGCTTCTCAACCTTAGGTCAGACTTCACCATCCCTTCACGTACTGCACGAGTCTCACGGCAGGAGCTGCTCAGAGCAAACCCCGGTGACGAGAAGCTGCTGCCAGCGAGGAGCAGCCAGCAGCACGGTCACACGCAGGACGTAACGATCCCCACGCCGCAACCAACCTGCACGCGGCCGCAGCCGACACGGGTCGGCAAGCCCGGGGGATGCCCAGCGCCGAGCACGGCAGCCGATGGGCAGGGGAAGGGGCTGGAGCGGTCGGTTCCCTCCCCAGCACTCACCGCCACGGGAAAGCTGCACACGCCAAGACAGCACAAAGCGTCAGGAACACAGCTGGGCAAAGTGATAAATACATTAAATAACCAAGCGAATAATCTCTTAAAATTCCAAATATACACAAATATATAGAAAAATCACTTTCCATAGGTAATCCCACGGCAGCTCCAGAGAACACATACATTAAATAAAAAAAAGAAAACTCGGTTTCTCACTTTTTTCTAGCGAAAGATACATGCAGGAAAAGGAGCTACATTTATGAAATTCCACACGGCCAATGCGAAAGGCGGCGCGTCCCTTCGCCTGCGTGCAAAGGAAGCAGGGGAACGTGGTCTGTGACAACGCGCTGTAGAAAATGCGGTAACCTTGGATACCGACTGCAAGGACCCCGGGCTTTGGCTGGCGGCGTAAGATCTGAGAGGACGCCGAATGCAACAGTGAGTCATGGCAGTGACTGGGACACGTCAGGGAGATGGTCCTCGTTGTGCAATGCCGGTATCGAGGGCATCTACACGCAAAACATTCGGTGCGCTCCCATGACGTAAAGGTGTTCGGTTCAGAACGCCTTCTGCTTGCCACGCAGGCGGGGGTATCGCCTGCTGCGTTCCCTGCTGTGGGGAGCAAGCAAGCAGCAGTGCCATACTTCAGTAAGCTCTGCTGCAATTAGAATTGTAAATGTCGATTCCTTATTTTTATGGACCAGGAGACACGCTGGATACATCTTTGAGAGGGAACTTACTTGCTTAACAAGTACGTTAACAAGTACAAGAAAAACATCACTGAAAGACGCTTCAATGACAATATAGCTGGTACTGTATTTGAAATACTGGTCGCTTTAAGTTTCACATTGTGGCCTCTTATTTGTGGCGTTCTCTTTTAATTAGGAAAAAAAAAAAATCCTATCTAGCTAAGCGTTCGGGAGCCGTGGTGGAAACCCATGCTAACAGTCAACTCCCTTTTCCCAATATAGCATTTCACAAGCAGCAGCCTCTGCGTCAGCCAGATGCTCCAAGCCACTTGAGAGGTCCCCTCGCTAGCAGCCGGGCGAGGCGTGCGACGGAGTCAGGACAACGCTCAGGGGCTGCTGTAAGTCCGGGCGCACCAGCGGGCGCCGGCTCAGCGTGCGGAGCAGACCCCAGACGTCAGGGGGAACACCCGCGCCGGCGATGGACACGGCAGCCCCGACTACGAGGGAAAACCAGAAGCGACGGTGCTGACTGCTGGGACTATTTCACACCTAATAAACGCAACAGAGAGCAGGCAGTGAGCGCCTGCCCTGCTTTTGGTAATTACTGGGCAAGAGAAGGCAGGCAGCCACTGCCACGCTGCTGAAAATCGGCCGCTTGATTAGCTTGAGCCTGCGACTGGAGGCACAGGTTGCTTGTTTCATGAATGAGCTAATTTCAGGCAGCAGGAAGATGTGTTTTAATTTGTGTAAATAAGGGGTCAGACACCTAGCACTCCTATTAGCCAAGATTCTTTCATTTGGTATAATTAATAGTTTCGTATAACTAAGCCTTTCTTTTTTTTTTTTTCATACGAAGCATCTTTTTCCTCATTGTAATTTCTGTTTCAGCAAATAACCACCGGTCAGTGTCAGCTACTTATAATGGAGGCAAGATTAGCTTGGAAAAGCTGTTGGTATCTTTGGAGAGACGGGAGATTTTCCAGAGATCCGAGAAACTTGAGCCAAAGAGTTAAGCAGCAAGCTGTACCCGACGGATGTACGCCCCACCTCACTCACTGCCGGCTGAGTAAGCCTCTGTAGGGGGAAGGCTCATAAAATCACGCCGCGAAGCTCGCATTAGGTTTAGAATTCTGTAACTAGCACTAAAGCTGACGGCTCTGCCGTCTGGATATCGTATCTGCAGAGAGAAGGGGGTGGTTTGGATGTATGGGTAGGGTTCTGTGTCAGCCAGGGCTACCAAGCTCCCTCGGTCCAGACAGGCGGGCCCACCCTCCGCAACGGCACGGCGCGTGCGCAGCAGCCTGCTGCAGAAAACAGCCTGCTTCAGAAACCAGCAGCCTGCTCGAGAAGAGCGGCTTTCGGCGTGAAGGCACACCCACCTGTGGCAGGAGCCGAGGGCCATCTTGTGCTGCCAGCTCTGAGTCAGAGAAACACGTTACTACAGATAGCACTAGATTGCACAAGTTACACACAGTCGTCCCATCAAGAAAAGCATATTAACATACAAAAAAGGTGATCTCTACAGGGGAGCGGCACGCTGCCCGAGTGGAGACCAATTTTCATCAGTGATGCAGCCACACAACTACCAAAGGGTCAGGTGAAACCCAACAAATCATACCTGCAGCTCAGGACAAGTCCAAGGAAGGAGTTTGTCTAGGATTTACAAGACTACAAGCTTTAAAATCCAGCTGCCTGCACTCCAGCTATGATAGGGGAAATCTCCATAGCTTTTCTGCGTCCTGATCCCCCAGCTAGGCCTCTGAATACAGTATAATTTACACCACAGAACAGTGGAAGTACAAATACACAACAGCTCTCCACAGTCTCATTCCTTCGAAGTCAAGAATTCATTTTGCCTTGAAAGTCGCCGTGACTTGTGGATTGCATGCATTCTAACAGTATAGCAGCCATTATTTAAAGGAAAGCATCATGGTCCACATACCAAAAACATTAAAGAAAAGATTTGTTTGCAAATACGTACTTCAAGTATTTAAGTGCTCACTTCCATGCAAATCAGTCTAGCGTTTCGGTTTTTCTTGGAAGCTGGGTACTGGCCTCTCTCAGAGGTTCAGGGACTTCGTTAGTAGAGCGGTTCGCTACCAAGACTAACCCGCTTTTCTCTTGAGAAAGACTGAAATGCCACATTTTTTGCCACACTACACTTTTTTCTGGTTATTTCTGAAACCCCAGCCATTGCAAGTAAAATTCTTCATGAGCAGTTTGTCGGTGACAGTGGCTTTAACCCGTTACAATACAAAAATCAGACCGAACCGTTTCAAACACTAACCACACCTCAAGCCTCCCCCCCTACCCTATCACACAATTTACCCCAAGTGTCCTGCGTTATTAGACCCGGTGCTCCATCTGCAGCACCGCTGCTTTCAGAGCAGGTCTGGCAAAATGAGACCCGGAGGCTTGGGCTCCACACAGTTGATCCAGAAATTTGCGCAGCTTGCATGGTATTGGTGCCCTCCGTACGCCAGCTTGAAGTTATCCGTTTCCGAATTGAAGGCCTAAAATAACAAGAATTGAAACAAGTGTGATGGTCTCCTCTACTCCAGGATCGAGAAACTGGAGTGGCACACGGACACTGCACAGGTATTACCCCGGAACGGCACCGCACGGTGGGACCCTCTCACCCGGGACAGACCACCCAACAAGCAGTACTTTATTTCAGTCTGCAGAGCGACGGCGGGTGGGCACAGACTTCAGCCATCGCACCTGATGCGGACTTTGCCTGTGACACCCCGCGTTAAGGCAGCCACCTGGTTAGCATGCTGCCTGATCTGGCGCCTGGCAACTCACTCACCTTCCCTCCTGCATCTTCTGCTACACCTCCGCACCAGACACAAGCTGCTCCTGCCAGCCAGGAGGGAGCTACTGCCTTTATTTCGCTGGGTCAAATTTTGCTGTGATTTAAGCAGGTGCAATTCTTCATATTACTGTTATTTCCAGTTGAATTTGATCTACTTTCTTCTGCTAATTGAACCTGCTTTACAATAGGAGCTTCTGAATAGAGCGTGTGAAGCCATGAGCAAGCTTAAAACATCTCAGTGTTTGTTGCTAGGAGATACTTGCCACAGCTTCACAGCTACCTCTTTTAAAAAAATTCTTCTAACCCTGTTCCCCACACCCTGGATCTCCTGCAGAGATTTCTAAAAATGCCACTGTCTACTACATATAGCCCAAAGTCAACATTTGTAGCAAAAAAAAAAACCCACCGTCCCCCCTCTTCTGCGACAGACACACAGGCAGCTACCAATTCAGAAACTCACTGCAGTGAATTTTCTACCACACAACAGAAGTAGCACAAAACCAGAAAGCTATTCACAAGATACGAGCATGCAGACGAGACAGGGGGGAGGCTCTAGAGCATGTTAGTTGATCAGATCAAGTGTTACGGCCACAAAAAATGACTAGAAGAAAAGGATTCATGATTGGTACAATTGAGAATGACAGCTGAAAGCCAATTAGCAGCTCAGCCTTCCACACTCAACTAAGAATGATTCTATAAAGAATGTGGTTTTTACAGATTCATACTTTTCTAGGAAGCTCTTCCACAGGTTTCTCTTCTTTCTGAAATAACGTTGAAACCAAAAAGTCAGCAAAACTGCCGATATACGTTAACTGGTTGGCATTCCTCTGCACATATCCTGGGATTCCCTCCCAGCTCTGCTAACTGCCATAGTCCCCTCCTGGTGATCCTCAGAGATACATTCCATAAAGAAAAGTCATTAAAATATTTTTAGATTTTAACAAATACATACACTTTTTAAGTCTTGGTATCCCAGTTTCTTCCCCATTATGAGCAGTTTAACTCAGCCCTTTGTCCACATCTGTGTCACACCCACAGCCCAGTGACTGCAGGACACTGACTACTTGAGTCCCACCTACAGGTCAGATTTTGCCTTTGCCAATTCCAGTTACAAATTATAACCGTGAAATTTTTTTAAATACACCCAAGGCCCAAATGAAAGCCCAAACTGTAAATTAAAAATGAGTGTAACAGGAGAGGCCATTATACTTACTTTACTTCTTGAATCCACATTTAGGAGGCACACACCACAGGCAAGATCTTGGGCATTTTTAATCCCTGGACGCAGCATACAAGAAGAGAAATCCAGTGAGTTTTCATCTGGCTAAAGAAACGAGACAAGAAAATTTAGGCATTTTCAGTGACTGAAAAAGTTTCAGACATCGTGAGTAAAATTCTCGATCTGGTTGCTGCCGAGAGCCATGGCATCGCACCGGCGACACGGCCGAGAAGACACAGTCCATTTTCTCATAAACTGATGCGTGATTTAATCACAGCCATTTGCAATCCTGCTATGCAATCTCCATCAGCATCAATTTATAACACTCAAGCTCGTGAAAAAGGGCTAGACTACAAAGGAAGGAATTCTTAAGTTCCACATTCCCACATCAAAAGGGGAAGAAACTCCTCAGGAAAGAGCCCAGGCGGCGGCCGCGACATTTCAGCTGCGGCGCATTGAGACCTGGACGAAGACAAACAGCGGTACGCGCCGACTGTTTGTGCAGCTGCGAGGAAAGGCGGCATCGGCCAGCACAGCTTTCACTGCTTTGTATTTGAAGTGGTGTCTCTATCGGTGTTTATTGTCCTGAATTCCCTATTATTGCCTGATCAAAAAAGGGCAGTTGTTATTCTTTCTGAAAGTTTTTCTGAAGCTAGAATGTGGCACAGCAGTACAAAATGGGATATTAAGGTTAACCACACCACAGAAGAATTCAGGTCACCAGCCGGACGCAAGCTCAGGCTAAAGACAGGCAAAGGTTGGGAGAATAAGCCTGCGAAGAAGTAATAAATGAATATAGTCACTTTTCTGTGCCACAAGACAAAAGATAATTTAAAACTGTGCAAAAGGACGGTACAAAACTGTTGAAGTTTTGCTTGAAGATAGTCGTGTAAATAAAAACAATGATTAGAAATGCAAGAAGCCTAAAGCGCCCGGTGTGCTCCCAGCACACGTGTGCTCTCCATCCACACTCTAGGTATGCTGATCACGCTCCCCTGCTAGAGAATGGCTAGAGAATAATTGGAATCCTGAAAAAAAACACACTTTAAGTAGATCAATCAAATTAATAAAGGCACTCTAATATTTGTTTACCAGATGCATGAGTGAAGCAAATGAGAAGGTCATCCTGTAATTCGCAGTGAAAAACCACAAGGCTGTGCATAAAATTACCTTGTAACAACACAAACATCCTTTAAAAGATAAAATTAACCTTTGCAAGCACATGCCTCTGAGCTAGAATACTTCAACCTAATTGGCACTTCTGCATCATTTGGGATGGGTGGCTGCAGCAGCCGGGGAGGAAGGTGCGGGTTCCAGCCCTCCCAGTGACCCAGGTGGAGGAGAGGAACAGGAAGGGACGATCTGGAGAGCCACGGGCATCCCTGGCTCTTAGCGAACTTCAGAGGCACTCTGCGTGCATGAGAAGCCATTACTCACAGCTCCTAGCGTGTTTAAAATTTATCTGGACTGCTGCAGCTCGGAGAACATGTAGCCAAGCTTTGGACTTGAAGGTAATCCCTATAATCTTCCGGGGAAAAGCACTTTAAGAACTAAATGTTAATCCACTTGCTTAAA
>Ga0181612_183092_pt1 | contig 10078 bp, 7 predicted proteins | sample HoacroProtozoa21_FD_119630 | JGI IMG/M metagenome (GOLD analysis project Ga0181612, IMG submission 119630) | Hoatzin crop microbial communities from Cojedes, Venezuel. Combined Assembly of Gp0051906, Gp0051904, Gp0051908
CAGGTGCAGGACCCTGCACTTGCCCTTGTTGAACCTCATCAGGTTCCTCTCTGCCCAACTTTCCAGCCTGTCCAGGTCACGCTGAATGGCAGCACAGCCTTCTGGTGTATCTCAGATCTTCAGATCTGAGGCAAGAGAAGAGAGAGCTAAAATTCTGCTTATGGACAAGACTTTCACCCCCACTTCTCAAATACCAACTTCGCCTTCAAAATACCTGCCTAATTACAACAGGATCTCTCACTGAGCAGACACTGCTCACATTTAGCCGCCAGCCCACCCCCTTCAGCCGGAGCCCCTCCAAACAAGGGCCTGAGGGACTGGAGACATTTCCTGAGCAACAAATAACTTTCAAGGAAGCCTAATCCTATCAGAAGCGCAATGATTGCTGGCGGTGTTCTTCCCGCTGGCTATTGAAGGAGTCACTAATGCCGCACGCTGAAGGATGTATTAACTTTCAGCTATGGGAGGATTCAGTTCAGTAAATATTGAAAGGGAGCAGAGGGGAAGATAGGATAGTGTAACAAAGAAGAAAACACCGAAAAGCAAGATAAAATAAGTCCCTGTGTTGTCTGAGTGTGCTCACTGGACAATGTCAAAGCTCTGGCAAGGGTGGAAGCGGTTTGTACTAAGAGCCCCCACAAGTCCTCTAGTAAGTTCTTCCTGCACCGGTCATTCTATTTTGAGGCCCCGCGAGGGCCAAGTTCCAGATGTATCGCTAAGTCAGATCATGTAACAAGCACCTCTGTCATTCAGAGGGTAATGTCATTATTCAGTAAGAGGAGAATTTAATAAGGGGACATATGGTGCAAGTGTTGGAAACCCTATTTTTAAAGAGGTGTTTAAGCTGCACAAATATTTTATGTCAGTTCTGTACACATTAATATACAAATTCATGAAGGATTAACTATTTTACCAGTCAGATTGTGAGTGTTCTCCCTATACGACAGTTTCCCCTTAAAAAGTAACTTCTGAGAATTCCTGTAAGCAGTGAAACTGTAGAGAACAAAGTCTATTATTTAGGTAAGCTAATAAAGGTAACAAGTACTGAAAGGAACAAGTTCAAAGTCAGAGCCCTGATGCCGCATCTCCTCTTACACATTAAAAAAACCCTCCACGAATGAAGGAAAAATTCTGAAAGAGGCACAGAGGAGCGCCAGGCCTAGAAGGTTCGCACAGAGCAGTATCTGAAGTTGGCTTTTCCAGTTACAGAACACGGATGATCTCATGCTGAGGTCTGCACCAGGACCCACTGCCGACAGATGAGTCATTTTGAATTCACCCTGCCGGGAAACCACATTCCCCTGCTGAACGCAGGCTGTCCAGGGGCTTCAGCACCCCGAGGACCAGCAAGCATTTGCCGTTTCACCTTCCACCAGCGTAAGCCCGAGCGCGCAGCACTCCCAGCAGCCACCTCCCCCGGGATCTGGAGGGACACGCCGTTACGCCAGCAAACTGCATTTGCCGGAAAATAAAGTCGAGGTGCTCTCAGCTAGCAACAACGCGAGGCCGCGGCAGAGCCAAATGTCTGCCGGGCGAGCGGAGCCGAGCAGGGAGGGAAACTGATGATTCGACAGTCGGAAGAAGCACCTCGCTGCTGGGCGCTGCCTCGATGCGTTCTGCGCCCGGCGCGCGGAGCCTGCCGGGCCGAGGGCTGCGGCTGCAACCGGAGAGCCCGCAGCCCGGCACGGCTCCCTCGGCTATAAAAAGGAGATTCACTCACTTCCAGCGCTGTTAGAGTCCCCGCGGGAAGGGTCGGTGCTGGGAAGGGTTTGGGAGCTGGGTGGGCCAGCGGCACTGGCCCTGACGTGAGAAGGCTCTCGGTCACGCTTGCTCCACTCCACCCGGGGCGTACAACAAATCTGCCCTGAGGGATCAGTCACCAGCTCCTCTCTCTTGGCATTTTAGGGGTCTGCAATGTGTACAACTGCTCCATTTGGGGATAAGCCCTTCAATCTCCTGAAGTAACCCACAACGATAAATCCTTGCCAAGGCTTCAACATGGACAGCATCCCGCTCCCCCCATGCTCCATGAACCCCCTCCTAGGGGCCTGACCATGCTTCCCCTCCCTTGTCTTCATTTTCAGACCCTCGAGGCTGTCCTTGTTTCACACTGTCTTTGCAACCTGAGAAATCTACCTCTGCAACTTAGGTCCTTGTAAAAAATACAAAAGCAGCAGCCCCAAACCAAAGAAAAATCAGGTTGGGTTGCTTTTTCAAACCATTCAGTTTATATCTCAAGTGAAACTTCTGGAAAGTTTAATACTTTTTTTTTTTTAAATGGAAACACTGGCTTCTCTTTAAGAACCACAGCATAAACTGTACTCTCATAATTTGTCATTTATTCTTACAGCTCCAGACAACCTGCGCTGCTCCTGTGGAAAGCTAGCATTTCGAGTTGGTCCTTTGCTCCAGGTTTCCCCCCCACCCCATAGTCAGGTCTGCTAACCACAGAGGGCTTTGGTGTGTGTCTCTTCACAGTGCAGTTGTACTGGAGCAGCCCTCAGTAAAGGAACAAACACAGCATCCCTTTTTTCTCCCCGGGGTCAGTAGCTCTGAGGCAGACAGATCACAGATTTAGGAAAGGTGCTCTCATCACACCTGTTCTTCCTGATCCACACTGTTCCCTTCAACACTTCATTAATATTTAACTCCATCAAAGGTTTCGTATGTCAGCCAGTTTGTATCACTGCATCCTCAACATTCCTCCTTCCTGCCTGTTCCCTTTCTCCCCACCGTTTCCCAAGTCCACGGACACGCACAACCTGCGAGCCTTGCGACACCCTGCACGGAGGCACGACACTGCAGCCCCGTGACCACAGACTACGAGCCCGTGGGGTCAGGCAGGCGGCTGCAAGTGGTCCGGGCTTGGTTTTTAGGGAGGACCCAGCAAAACAGCGAGGGCACATGGATCCCAATACCCCCACAGCTGGGCTTCCGGCCAAAGCAGCTCTGTTCTGTGCAAGGGAGCCCGCGTCTCCAGCCTGGACAAGCAGGTTCAGAAGAAGCTCTCATGTGCCTGGGGACGCTGCGGCAAGGGGGAGGAACGGAACTGAGCTCTGGGAAATGTTCGTTGTAATGCTACAGAGAAGAGATTCATGGATCCCCTCTAAATGCTTTAATTCCTGTTTCACACAGCAGCCAGCCAGGAGACCAAAAACTCCATATTTTTGTTTTATTTGCCTTCTATCAAATATGGTTCTTGCTCGATATATTAACAAACATATTATTTGAAAAAGCCCAGAGCTCACATTTAACGCAAATCCACACAAAGAGATACGACCAGTAAATGAATGACAAACCTTAGTCCATCATCCTTCCCAGTTTAAGCATAAAAAACAGGAACCCTGCTCAGATTGCGTTAAAAAAAAAAAAAAAAAAAAACAACTTTAAAAATTAAAAAACCTCCCTTGAGCGGCTCAGAAATTTTGACAACAATCTTGGCCTACGCTTCAGGTAGCCTGAAACACCACTAGAAACTGAGAGCAAATCCACCGTCTCAGCAGGTGCCGAGAAAGTGTAGAGGAGTCACCACCGCCAGTCAAACCAGCAGAAAAAGCATCGCCGTGTTCTGGAGAAGCTGCGAGTGGGACAGCCGCGGTGTGCCGGGAGATGGGCTCCGGAGGAACGACAGCGCGCCCACCTCTCGGGACAGGGACACGCGTTTCTGTTGTGAGGCCATCACCATGATAAATAAAGGTGCAGCCGGCACAAGTTGTGCAACTGGAAAAAACACTTCATACCCCCACAACCTACTCTTGGCTTCCCATGGGAAGGGCACGGTCAGGAGTGACGCTGAAATCCTCAGACTTGCTCAGATTTTAACCGAGTTCTGACGCTGCGTGCCACTGGAATGAAAAATGTGACAGCGAGAGAAAAACATCACCTTGCAACCAAACTGCCAGCACAGCTGTACTGTTACCCAGAGCGGGTAATGGCGTCACTCCTCAAGGGCCCCAGCGACTGCTCAAGTGTTATTCCAGACTGAAACACAGAAACCTGCAAATTCAGTCACTGCTGACGCAAGCAAACTGCCACTGAAGTCATCCAGGCGGCTGTACCAATGGAACGAAATCTGTCACGATATTCAGCGTGCATGCTAGGTGACTTCAAGAGTTGCATCAAACTTGGAATCTCCCTTTGAGACCGCTTGCATAAGACATTTGTCATTCCTCTTATACTAAAATGATCTACAGAAAAAGAAGTTTAAAGCCAGTTTTACTGCCATCATGCTCTTGCATTTTTCTTGACCTGTACTGGTATTATTTGCAGTACAATAAATTCAGTTCTCTAAAGCATATAAGCATTTACGCTGTGTAGCACCTTGGTAGCTCTCAGACCAGCAGTGCTTATATTTAAGTTGTATTTGTTTTGTAAATACTACCTAGCAAAGGAACACAACTTTTACAAACAATACCAAGAGATGAAATACCTCTTTCTGCATGCAGACAGAAGGTCTACGGACTTCAATATGGTTCTGAACTTTTAAGCTGCTGCTGTAAAGAGTATCACGCAAATAGAAGTATTCTGGTTGCTCAAATGACTGAGAAAATGCCAGCATCCGACAAAATTTGACTTGAGGCCACATGATTTTAAGCCCGGATCCTATATATTTAGGAAGAGGGGAGCAGCACGATTCTGTTCTTTCACAAAAGAATACAACAACATGACTAAAATCAGTGGCTGAAATACAACAACTAAGTTTTCTTTGCACGTATACTCAAATCTATCTTTTATCAGAAATTGCCACGAATAAGCAGAAAAGCCAGTAGTACCTAATATTAAAATCTAAGAATGATGTACCAATTCCATTTATTTAAAAAACTACCATTTTATGTCATGGAAAGGCAAAACTTTCCCCTTTAGAACTGGAATCCATACCTGCTTGTATTTTACTTTTTTCCTTCTCCGACCAACTAGACAAATCAAACCTACTACACCAGCTTTGCTACTGACAGAAATCAGCATGCCCAAGTATTCCTTGTAACTCCATTAAAGTACTAAAGAGTTTCTCAACAGTGCTTTGTCTTTCAGCATATTAATAGCACATTATCATAAAGTACATCTCATTACTACTTCCCGGAGAAGCAGACCAGTGGAAAGGGGGAGAGCAGTTTGCTCTCAGCGCTGACCCCAACTTCCTACTGTCATGCTTCAGCCACTGAAGATCTTTACATTCTCACTCTTTTACTCACAATTTCTGCTTAAATATATACACTGAGCACATAGGCATTTGAGCAAGATATCATTAGCTAATGACTGAGGGAAACCATGAATAAGCTTAGTCGCATGAGCTGTCTCCGCAGACCTTCGTGTCGGTCACATCGCGGGACCCATTTATAGGCCAAGCTGCTTTTGATGTTTCACTTGTTGAGTGCTGAGTTTTATTTCCCAACATACACATGTTTAGCCAAACAGGCCTTTTGTTCTCTCTTGTAATTACCATGTTGTGTATGTAGGTATTACATTAACATACGCTCTAACTGATGAAGCGCAATGATGTCATTAGAAATAAATAAACACTATTAAAAATTGAAGAAGTCTAATCCCAAGTTTTCCAGAACGGAGAGCCTTACTGAGCAAGTATGCTGGCTAGCTGGCAGACAAATCTTATTCCAGGAACTAAAACTGTTCTTTTGTTGATCACCAAGATGATTCTTTCTTAGGCTAAAATGCCTCGGCACAGCCGTGATGACACTTGCCCTTTATGCCCACGAGTGGAAGCCGGCCCACGCACAGGACGCACCCGATGGGCCAAATCGAACATGTTCCGAGAAAGAAGCAATGACTGCTACGACGAGCGGAGCGCTCTTAGGAGGGAGCTGGTATCACCACCCATCCTGTCAGCTTTCATGGACGGAGCTAAAGAAAAGCCCTTTAGAGCGCGAACAGAAATATCCTTGTCAAGGGTGATGAGAATGACGCGCTTCATTCAGTTATTTCTGCTCGCTGCCCGCTTACCCAAGGAGCAGGTGGTCAACCTGTCGCTTCCTGCCAGTAGCTGCGAGCCAGACATTCGGAACAGGGAAGAAAGCACAAGCCTCCAGAGTTAGTAAAACACTGTCCCAGAAAAAAGGAGACTAAGAAGCTAACAATTGAAGAGTCAGCTGTAAAATTCACTGGTTATAGTCAGGGTCTACATCTTCATCTAAATTTCATTTTGCACATAGATGTTTTCCGACTTCACTTCCCGAAACAGCAATGTTCCAACACTACAAAAACCACTTGCTACACTGCACCCTATTTATCAATTCTAAGGCTTTCCATCAGCCACAAAGACGTACTTTCACGCTGCCTGACTTGCCGGGCGATGTTAGACAAGTCCCTTCACCACCCTGTGCCTCATTTGCCTGTCTGTAAAACCAAGAAGGAAAAGTCAAAAGAATCAAACCAACCGCTTCCACGACATATTCAAAGTGACAACATTTTCTGTCTATAATTAAGCAATATGTGTGAACGAGCCATTTCTTTTATTTTGTATTTAACTTGGCATGAGGAGCAGGCATAGCCGCCACAGAGGAAGGTGGAGACAGAGCTTACCTAGCAAGTGATACAGCCTGTACGCCCCAAAGGCTATTGGATTGCTACCTGCCTTATCACGGTTCCAGTGGGAACAATTCTATTTTTGCCACGTGGTTACAGAAAAGTCCTGCCTCTGTGTACATTAGCAGCGTTTAAAATATTCCTAGGTAAGAATGCTGCCACCTGGCACAAATACCCTTCCTTTCTCCTTTCGGCCAGAGGCAGGCTGTGCCGGGAGTGACACAGAACCATGCAAGACTTTCCTCGCTTTTCCTCTTGCACAATTGCCCAGGCACTGGCACGTCATTTTCTAACGTCATTTCTGCATGTTCCTTTCTCTTATTTCTGATTTGATCTATCCCTTGCTTTCAGATTAACTAGGATCTCTACAAATTAACTCCCTGCCTACCACATTCTATCAAGGGGGGCTTTAACTACACAAAGCAGCTTCAGCGAGTACGGACAAAGCCAGTACACAACCCTCCCCAAAAATCCCCCGCTGAGAATTTCACCACTCCTACATATCATGCCTTTTATGTACAGTACCTTTTTAATCCAGTAACTAATTAACCAGACTGTGACACAACGCACATCAGCATAAGTAATGTAAAAGCACTGCAGGTAAGCGAGACCTGAATTGTGACTTGGTCTTACATTCCCTTCCACTGATGTGAACCACTGCAAAAGACGCAGCGTTTCAGAGAGCCCGCATTGAACTTTCGTTGCGATTTCTGATTTGGTCTACCAAGAATTCTTCAGTCAACTTGAACGTGAGAAGTCAGTGCTCAAAAATAAGTTCACTGCTAAAGAGATGGGAATCAAGTGACTTCAGTCTTATTTGGGGAAGCAGGGGGAAAAGAGATTGCAACAGTCACACAGGGTGAAGATGGAAACTCGGGTGTAGTCAGCTGCTCCCCCAATACCACCGAAGCCATCAGCAAGATGGCTGCTTCTTCCTTCGCTGAGACCTGCACAGTCATCGCTGCAGCCAACACAGCCCTCACTTTCAGGATGGCCCTCAGACTCTGTGGCTGGCTGGGACAGCTTTTATCTCAAACCCAAGGCATTAGGGAGCTATCGATCGCTGTAGCCCGAGTTCAGCGAAGCTCAGCACAGTCAATTCCTTTGGTCTATTTTTAGTTGTGGTATTTCCCATCGGGTGTACCGCATGTGGAAACAACATATGGAAGGGGCATCAATAAATACGTATACGAGCCTTGTTTCTGTTTTCTTCTTTCAACCTGATCTATTTTCATCGACACTTTGGGGAATACCAAGTGAACAATTTAGCGTTGTAAGCCAATCTTGCACAAAGTATGCTGAGCTGTGATGGCGCCAGCTGACACAGAAAATACCAACGATAGATACACATAGGAAATCACCAATTCTACCAAAGAAAAGAGTGACACTGCTAGTAAATGCTTTTAGTAAAAGTATGCATCTACATGCTTCACAATATTGACTGTACCTTATTCTTTGAATGTCTTAACTATTAACTGATTAGACCCTTGGAAATAAATCATTAGTCTACCAAGAGGTTTTGTTAATGAATGTTTTTCAGTTGTTTGCAAAGTCACAGCTTATTTCTCACTGGAGCACGGCAAGAGACTTTCCTGTTCTGTCTCAGGAAGGTCTCCCCAGTCCAGCCTTATACTGCAATGATTTCACACAAGTAACAGAGCTAAACACACAGAGGAAGGATGCCTGTCCTTCACTGGGTAAAAAAGGCCAGACTGCATGAGAAAATAAGAGCGCACCATCTTAACTGATGAATGCACCTGAAATATATAGTTAAATGCAAAATCAAGGTCTGGGTCAGCTGCTTTAAAATGGCTCTGTCATGAGTTAAAATTTTAAAAGCCATTTCTCATTTTACCCAATCATATATCTGGTACAGTTCACTGCAGGCAGCACAGTTACACCGATGTCAACGCTAGAGTATGTGAGAAGACTGAGATCAACAATTTGGGAAAAATTGGACTTCGTTATTCATGCTGTCTCAGCTGTATTACTCAGCTAGAAAAACTCAGTTAGCTTCAGACCTGCACATTGCCCACCTACAGCGCAGTGCCACATTTTGTCGCCTAGGTCATCAGAAAGGGAGCAAATCTTCACAGATACAGTGTAAGGATTATTTAGACCATCATAAAGGTGATAAAGAATTGCTAGTTTCGCTGGCTGATTTCACCGGAAGCGAGGCAGCACTAAAGTCAGTACAAGTTTGATCTTTACATAATCATCCTTGAAAGCGTGCATAAAGTCTGACACACGCAGTCAGCTCTTGCAATCCTCAGATCACTTCTAAAATCCCCAGAGTTCTTGTTTGCGCCGAACTGAGAACGAGGGAAATCAGAAAGCTGCTCACATCTGGCCTCTCTTCCTCTCTCCATATGTGATTTTGTCCTGCCTACCTGTTTAGGTTAAAAAAATAAAGTCTAATGCCTTGGAAAAATCACTGCTGAATTTGAAATTCAGTGTCAGTGGATAATCTGGCTTCTTTGGCAACGTCTAGCTAAGAAAGTATCACTTAGGAAGATAAATGCTTTCCCTGAGTCTGATTCTGAGATTCTTTTGCTAAATAGTACCTGCCCTTCTGCCTGCACTGGTGCTTCACAAACAAACGCTTTCAGAAGCCGTCCATTAATTCCAGCAGATATTCTTAACTCCAGCTCTGACAAATGGCTCCACGAGATCAGTTACAGGCAACTTCCACCACCACGAACCGGAGGCTTTTTTCTTTGGACAACATGAGACAGGAACTCCCTAAAACCAACCATTTTCCACAGTCATCCCTGGAAGCATTTCTCTCTCCCTCAACACGCGATCCCACAGCACACACGCACTCCTGCTGCGAGCGGGCAGTAACAGGTTTTCCCATTTGGAAAAAACTGTATCCCACAAAAGCCGCGCGAAGGCAGGCGCAGCTTTTTCTCCCTGCAATCACCCCTGGAGGCTGGCAGCAGAGGAGGCACCTTTCACTGCCACAGATTTCCCACCAGACAGGGCTGGGGAGCGGTTTTGTTGCAGGCACCCGCTCAGGCAGAGCGCGGATCCACCAGAGCCCTTCACGCTCTGCTTCCACACAGTTCCCAAAAGCAGCCGAAATCCGACTTTTCTGTTGCATGGGTTGGTTTCAAGTGGCATTCACGCAACAAAAGCCCTTCAGTAAACTGCGCACTTTTCTTCTCGAGCATGTTTTATGGTTATAAAAACCATACTACTTATTTAGTGCCGTAACAGCCAGCGTTAACAGGTGCCTCGTCACAGCCGGAAGACGGAGCCTCCAAAAAGCCGTTCAAGCACTTTCTCCAACGCCAGTCTCGATATTCACGTTATCAAATTACATTTTCCCAGGACCTCTTTGTATTCTTGCTGGAACGATGTCGTTTATCTCCGGATCGGGTGAGCCGGCCCGCACAAAGCTGGGAGGGGGTTAATTCCGGGGAGGACAGCGCGTCCCTCCCGGGTGGGCACCAGGCCGCTCTCCCACCCCGCCCTCGGGCGCGGGCTGCGCTCACAAACCGGGCAGCTGCGAGTTTCAGAGACCTTCAGCCCTTAA
>Ga0181612_123774_pt1 | contig 10077 bp, 5 predicted proteins | sample HoacroProtozoa21_FD_119630 | JGI IMG/M metagenome (GOLD analysis project Ga0181612, IMG submission 119630) | Hoatzin crop microbial communities from Cojedes, Venezuel. Combined Assembly of Gp0051906, Gp0051904, Gp0051908
CACCTACAGCAGGCTGCACAGGGCCGTGTCCAGGCGGGTCTTGAATATCTCCAGAGAAGGAGACTCCACAACCTCCCTGGGCAGCCTGTTCCAGTGCTCCATCACCCTTAGAGGGAAGAAGTTTTTCCTCATGTTCAGATGGAACTTCCTAGACTTCAGTTTGTGCCCATTGCCCCTTGTCCTGTCGCTGGGCACCACTGAAAAGAGTTTGGCCCCATCCTCCTGACACCCACCCTTCAGATATTTGTAAGTATATATTAGGTCTCGTCTCAGCCTTCTCTTCTTCAGGCTGAACAAGCCCAGCTCCCTCAGCCTTTCCTCATAGAAGAGATGCTCCTGTCCCCTGATCATCTTCGTAGATGATTCAATTGTTAACCAGCTGTCATATCCCACCCCTGCTCCCCTCCGTGCTGATCCCTCCATGTGTGTACATGGTGCTTGGATGCTACCTGAAATGGTGTGTGACCACCACATGGAGCTATACCTATACAAGGCATGTGGCCACCAAAAGGAAAAATACTGTATAAGGCAAGAAGAGCCCCACAGGTGTGTCTTATGAAAACTATTATACATTATTTTGGTTCACTGTTTCACAGTTTTCTCCACAGTGATGAAGCAGTTTCTCACACCCAGTAAAAGTCAGATGCAGTGTCTAATTAACTACCCTATCCTTGGCAGGTAGGTACATGCAGTAAGTGTTTGTAAATAGTTCTCCGTATGATGGTCTCTGGAGAGTAAAATATATTTAGAAATGTTAATTAATCCAGAGTCAGAAGCTTAAATTTATGGCTAATTCAATGTATCTAGTGTATCTAGTTTGACAGCTATTCCATATTTTATCTGTTTCTGGGCTGTGGCTTACAGATTTTATACCACACACTTAATCGTGTTTCTTCTTCTACACTAAGTATTATTTATTGAGAGATCTTTATCCAATCACATCAAAATGTTAATCAGTAAATGTGTATCAGTGTAAAACATTCAGTCTTTGACATATCTTTCATGCACTGACCTTCATTAGTTTGATTTTAATGCAGACTAATTTGATGTACTCTTACATATTTCTAACTTAAAAAAAATATGAAAAATACAGTGATTGATAAGATTGTGTCAAGAAAGATAACTCCACCTTTTGCTTTTATTCTCTTCCTTTTCATTATAAAGCTATGGAGCCAAGAATATGCAGAAAATTTTATAATCTTGTAGCCCTCTTTTCCTGGAAACACAGTCTTTCAAAATGTTGTTTCTGAAATGTTTGGGGCTGGTTGAAGTAGCAGAGGGCACAGCTAACCAGACTGGGTTGTTTTTCTTCTCCTGCCTAGGCACCATCCAAGCTGATTTCCACTCCTGCTCGTGCGCTGTACGGTCTGAAGTGGTACCTAGCAGAGACGTGTCCCAGGGACTCTGATTCTGAGCCATGTAAAAGCACACTCCAAATTAACACTGTGCCTAAACCACATGTTGCTCTGACAGAGTACTGAAGCCTTTTATCAACTTTTTGTCCTTGATCTTGTCCTGTGTCACTCTGTCAGTCCTACTCCATTCATCATTTTCCTATTCTGCATTCCCAGTACTGAACAGCTAATAAGGTATGATACGTCCCATTGCCTCACAAACAAATAGTGACAAATTATCCCATATATAAATGTATTAATATGGTTGGCTACCTACTTCCCTAACATTGTACATCTTATCAGAGGCAAGCGTAAAAGTGGGAGGTAAAAAAAATCAACTATAGTTTGAAAAAAATCTTTACAAAGAGGACAGAATAAATTGACAGAGAAGAAAGAGAAAAATGGTTTCATCATCTTTGAATTTTCTGTTACGAGCTAAAAGTAATATTCCTTTCAGTGTTCACTGCCAACACATCTTGCACCACAGGTTTACAATAAGTTGCAAAAAACAAGACAAATGAATGGGATAGAAAGAGATGAAGACTTCAGGCTACAGAATTACAATCAGATAATCCACTGCTTTATATTATCATTGACTAGCTGTGAACAGTTATCAGCTCAGTGTCTGGCTCCACAATCAGCAGCCTTGTACACTGTGGGATGAGTATTATTCAGCTCTCCAGGTCACATATTTGCAAAGAAATATTGAAAAAGGCATTGAAATCACTGTCAAGCATTGTATTTTCCAGTCTTCCAAGTTGTACAAAACTCTTCAGAGAAATGCCCTTAATCATCACGAAATTCTGCAGCCACTGTTTCTCGTACTGGTTTGCAGTATAGCTCTTAATAAACCAGACCTTGCTCTTAAGCACAAAAATATTGATGAACAGAGTGCGAAATGTTTTCTTAGCTGAGCTAGAAAAATCATTTTAAAAGCAACTGGTCTATTCCTTCTCTTACTCATCATATTTCTAATGAAGCAGCAAGATTAGATGTTTGAGCTACCACACATGCTCCCGATGGGAGCAGCTAGCTTAACAAAGCTATATGAAGCAAATTACAAATGTATTTCTATAAATTTCTGTATATTTACAATCACCAATTTTAAATACTGATTTGCATGCAGACCTCTGGCACAAGGTTCCGGTAGGAACCTCTCTCTGTGCGTAGCAGTACATTAGAAGGTATTAGGTGAGGGACTACAGGCTGACAGGTGAAGGGAGAAGAACTCACTGCTGCACTTCCCCTGTCCTTTGTGCCTGGAAGGAAGCAGAGACATGGAGAGGACAGGGGACTACCCAGGGACCAACCATGGAAATGAGGAGGAAGGCCTGCTGGATGGACATGTAATTTATGTCACAGAATTTTGGGAAAAAGAGGAAAGATGAGGGAGCTAAGCTGGCATTTAGTTTACATGCTTTGATAGTTCTACTTTAAAGCTGTTTTCTTTCCCGCTTTCTTCACTGGAAACTCTGAGAAGCGCAAGGAGAAAAAGATAAGCAGTGCTGAAGCTGCAGGGCAGCATTGTGCCAACTGGGAGCTCGAGGCTGTAGTAGAGGATTTTTGATGTCTGGAAGACTACTGTACAAAGAGTTAGTGATCTGTATAATGGGTAATTCGGGTGTATGCCTTCCCCTCCCTGCCCCTGGTAAATACTTAGATATTCCTTTTATTTGTCCTGTGGTATCAGTAGTCATGGAGCCCATGGGTCCCATTAGCTTAGCATATTTCTGTAATCATATGGACTAGTAACTTGTACTTCTGATTGGAAGCTGAGATTTGAAATAATAAAAGTAACTTCACTGCTCAAAGATGAAAATATGAATCTGAAAAAATGGTGATACATCACTGACATCAATAGTGTGTGTGTAAGGGAGTGCACCTATGTGTGTTTTGCACGATTTTTATGACATTCTGCACATTGGAGGGGAGGGGGAAATTAAGGCCCAGCTAAAAAGCAAATGACGCAGAAAATAAATTCTCTTTAACAGGAGGAAGAACAACCCTGATGAACATTCCCCAAAGTCTCTTACCTCTGACCAGAAACCTTGCCATGCAGGTTGTTTCGTCTGAGGAAATTCCCTTTGGGCATCTACTGTCACCAAACCGAATGATTTAGTCTGCAGGCCCAGAGAACTCTGCAGGTGACATTGTGTGCCAAACATAGCTGCGCAGAAGCAAGTCACTTGCAGGCTGATTTTCACTCTGCAGAGCTTGGAGCAAGTGACTATTCCCACTTGAGCATCTTGAAATAAATTTTATACATGGGAAGAATACATCCTACAGAAAACCTAATGGAAGCCTTCGGACTACGAAGCATTAGCACAAAAGGTGCTCAGAAATGTTTCAAGGAACATACTTACAGGTTGCTGTGGACACATGCTGTGGATGGCCCTTTTAGGTGTGTGTTAAATACAATGTCACAGTTAGGACTCTGTTTTATGTTCTCACATATGTCACAAACTAAACCACTGAAGTTTGGTCTAAAACACTGCAATTAAAACAACTACTTATCTTAGCAATGCACATTCCTTTGAAAACCTTCTTTTGAATTTACCTTTGTGCTTACAAAGTGCTTGCTCTTGATTCCTGACATAACAAAATATTTCATATTATCAGCAAGAGCTTCCCAAAGGGGCCCAGTTTCTTGTGCAACATATAACTAACAACAAGATCAAGAGTTTAGAAGTCCAGGTGTTCATTTCCATTCCTGGTGAACGAACCATTTCTGCTTCACTTGCATTGAGGAGGGCATGACAACTCCACAGTACAATGATAACCTGATACTTCCCTTTTAAAATTTCTGTGTCTTGTGTATCAAAATTCCTTACACTCAGATATTTCAGACTTATGGGCCTTATATTTTACAGACCGTATCAGTATCCTGTACCAACCAGGGAATGCCCCCAGTTTGTGCTTAGATGAAAGTGATAAAGCAAACATAGAAAAAAGGAAATAAAGTCTGATTACAGATATGGCAGCAATTGAACAGCTTTTTTTATTTTTTTTTCTCAGAGGTACAAGAACTGTGTCCTAAATTCTGCTTATTTTGCTCAGATACAATAGAAGTATTTTTAATACTTTAGGCTCATTAAAACCATTTTACTTTTATTTCATGTTAACATCAGTGATTTGGCCACATCTATATTCAAACCATTATAATTAGAATTCTCCTTCTTTTAGAAGAGTTGAAGTGTGGTGATATGGACATCTCTCTAACTGCCTGAGCTCAAACTTTCTCTTTGTATCGAACAAGCACCACAGATTTTCATTTAAGTCTTAGATGCTATGAAATGGAAAATCTCCCTGGACGACAGGCAGTACTAATGCTAACCTAATCCTCACTTGCTTCCATAACGAGCTGTTGATATGTCTCCCTGACCAAGTTTTAAAAGTAGAAACATTGAATATAAGGGAAGTGTTTTAAAAAACATTTTACAGAAAAAAAATGTTCATAGCACTGTTGGAGAATGTGCATTCATTTGGTCTGAAATGGTGCTATCTGTAAACACTTTCATTCACCAGTGTGATCCTAAATACTGGAGGAGATTTGCAATCTGCAAGAAACACAATGCAAGCTACTTTTTACTAAATTAAATGTGAAAAGAAATTTATCATACTAGGGCTTTAATGTTGGCTGCTTTCACACAAGATACTGAAAAGCCGGAGCTCAATAACTGGACTCTATTTAAAAGGTAGAGATCCCTTTATGTACAGTTTTCCATGTAGACATAGTCTCTGTTCCAAATTTTTGCATGTTGATGATATACATTACTAAATATTTTCTGTTTTCTATTTTAGTATGTGACTAAATTCTTGCTTCAGGCAACTCCATGCCCCCACGCCCCCAAGCTGAAAGTCATGGGGCATTTAACTCCTCAAATAGACAGTGTTTGCTTATGTAATAAATACTTATGTGATAAATACCTGCACACCCACAAAGCAGCACAGAGAGACAATGGCAGGTGGGGGAACTCAATTAATACCCTGCCCCAGCTACTCCAAGCCCTATCCCAGGAGCCATCAGCCCACCACAGGTCTATCTCCACGATCCCAGAGGAGCACAGAGCCCAAAGGCAGGCAGGAACCCAAATTAAGGATTCAGAGGAAGGGACATCCTGTCTGGGCGCCTCCCAGGGCTGTCCCAGGAGACCCTCAGCCCCATTGTCCAGGTATGACACCCACAACTATGAGTCAATGCTGGAGCAACTTTTGGACAGAGGGGAGTAACTGCCATGGGGTATGGGACACATTACGGGATGCTGGTGAAGAGCATTTTGGAACAGCACAGGACTTCTAGATGTTTAAAGGGAGGAACTAAAGGTGGGGAGAAGCAGTGAATTAGGTGATTTGGAGAGGAACAAGTGTGGAAAAATGGAGGGATAGAGGGACAAAAAGGGCCAGTAACATGTAAATAGTTGGCAGGTCAGTATGCTTGTCTGGCCATGTCCTTTGCCTAATCAGCACAATCTGTCCACTCTTTTAACTTATCATCCCCCATCCTCACTGGCCCATTATGCCTTAGCTATGTAGCTTTTTGAGAAAGATTTCAATATATAATGGTCAACTTGCAGTCACAATAACATGGTCATCCTGTGATAAAAGCAAGGAAAGATGGGTAGTGAGAGATAATGCATTTTAGTGTATATATTTGGAGAAATGGACGTGCTTTTAGGAAGCTTTTCTTGATGTCTGAAAAAAGCATAATATAACTAAGATAAACTCAGAGCAATTGTTCCCAGCCTGCTTAGACTGCAGGATACTACATTTGCTTCAGAAACGGAAGAAAAGTCCTTGTTAGTCCCAGGATCTTGTCTTGTATAAATGTTTTTCCACATTTATATAGGTTTTTCTAATAGAAGTTACTATCTGTCCTTAAATTTTTGCCTTATTTGTCACATTTACAATAGCCCTATGCTTTTCTCACTTTTAGAATGTTGGGCATTCCCCATAAAATGATGTATTTTTAATTTGTTGTGTCAAGCATTTTAGGTGGGTTTTTATTTTTCCATTCAATAGTGACAATAGTTTTATTATCACTTTTTCTTACATATTTGTAGAGATTGATATTGTTCTTAGTGTGACTTCCAACAGATAGCAATTGGAGCTCTGATATGGGCAAGACCTATATCTGTGGGCTCATTTGTGGCTCTGTCCACATGTTTCTTTATCCTTACTTTATGTTTTGTAAATAATCTTTGTTTGTAGGAGCATCAATGCTGACACAAAATCTGCAGTTCTGTTTGGTACGTATGCTATCTTTATTTTATCAAATAATCACTGTAGCATCTTGCACATTTCTTGTTGATGAAGACCAACCATTGTTTGATAAGCATGTAGGAGAAACAAGTTTTTCTTCAGTGTTTCACACAATAAGTAGAGTGCATTGATTTCTTAAAAATGCGTGCTCCTGGACTCTAAATTTTGTGGACTGTTTATTTCTAATAAATTTATTTTGTTATGGTAAACAATTAAATTTTTCTTCCGTTTCTAATGTAATTTACATTCTTCTACCACTGTAATTAGGCAATCAATCATTATCTTCAAATGCCTCACCAAATGTATGGCTTTGATGCTGTGAGGGCTATCCCTAAGACTGCACCCAGCCTTCACTGCGTTTTGGCTCTGTTTCTCCCGTATTTGTTCAGTTTTAGTGTATGTGATAAAAAAACCTTTTGCAATTAAAGTTTGAATGCAATGTCCAGCTTAAGAAAACTTCTGTCTGTACTCAGTTTATTTCTATTCCTTCTAAACTCTTCAGACAGTTCAATAAAATATTTTTTCATATTTCAATATTTTTTTTGTTGTGGGCTTATTGTCCCTTGATTTATACTCTGTCCTATGAAGCTGGGGGTTCTTTCCTGGTTTACTTGCTTACAGTGATAATCTAGACAGAGTTTTCCTTTCTACTCAATAAAATTTAATTCTTTCTGTGCTTTCAAAGACTTCAGATCTGTAGTCTAATCAGACTAATGAGTTTGTGTACTTTCTCTCAATTTAGGCTCTCTCAGTTTTTACTCAAACTCTCAATGTAGAGATGTAGAGACAGCTAACTACAAAGGGGCAGCTAACTACAAATGATTGCAGAACGACCTCACTGAACAACTACAGGGAAAAAGCGTTAGCGGATACTCCGTGTTGACAGGTATAAATTGAAATAGATTACAGAAACAGTCCTAGCCTTAGAGACAGAAAGGTGGACTCTGAATCCTCCATCAGCATTGGAAGAAAGAGGTGTTAGGAGTTTTAATAAACAGTTTCATGAAAACGTCAGTGTACTCATAAAAGGAAATAGAATGGAATAAATGGGTAAGAGGGTAAAACAGAGAAATGTCAAACACCACTGTAAAAGCAGTGGCATTATCACACCTTGAATACTGCAGTCATCTCTGAACCCTCCTTTTAAAGAGGATACAGTGGAATGGAGAAGGAACAAAGAAAGGCAGCCTGGATGACTAAAGATGCATCATGGCTGGTGTCCCAAAAGTGAATCAATCAACTTGGACAATTAAAAAATAATTTTGGGAGGTCTATAATAGGGATATATATATAAAATCAGGAAAGGCATGGAGAAGTTGAACAGGGAAACATTCATAAAATAGGGAACAACTCTGAAACATCTGTTCTAACACAGAAGCTGGAGGCATTAATGTCATTAGCAACTGGTGCAAGTAAGCAAACAAATGGAAGTACTTCTGTGCAAGCTATATACTTAAGCTCTGGAGTGCTTTGCCATAGGATGTTGTATATCAAGCTTGCATGGACTCAAATACCAATTGCAGAAGTGTATGGAAGAAAAGAAATCTATCAAGGGCTAACTCAGATACCAACACCAACACATGAAGTCCCTATGTCCAGTTAAGAAAGATTACCAAGGAAGTATCTTGCATGTTTCACATACTTACCTACATATTTGCCATTGACTGTCAGTTATTAGGGTTAGATGAAAACACAGCTAAAACATGAACGTTCATCTACTGAAAATTTTGAAAATTTCTTCTATCTATAATTCTGAATAACAGGTAAAGATATACATGACATGAAGAAAAAGACAATGCAGGCTTTGATCTGACCTGAACATTGCTTAATATTTATTTTACAAGGCACTTCATATCCAGTGCTGAATCAGCTCAGAACCAGTGGTTATTTTCTATAGGCAGATTTTTCAATCATTACTTCTTGCTCCATTGACTGTTAGGGGAAAAAGAATACCTTGGATGTTCATACACAGTAATTTCTGACCTAGAACATTTATTATAATAAATGTTTGAGGAATAAAAGCTCTTAATTTGATAATATTAGTCAAAATGACCTATTTACTTAGCTTTATTAATTTCCCTTCATCCTGTCTCCTATTCCATAGCAAAGCACTTGGCAAATTTTAATTTGTTCCTCTTTTTAACCTGAGGAATGAATCAAAATCAACTCCTGCTGGTCCTTTTACAATCCAGAAAGCATTGTTTACATGCTTCATTTATTTACTAAATATACAATGTAATGCATCCGTAAGTAGAGGAAAAATCGACCTACAGGAGTAATTAATTTCTCCAAAGGAGCTCTCAGTCAAATCTCTCAGCTTTTTCTCTAGGTAAATTACTAAAACACCAGACACTACTTGGTATTTCCTACCTTGTCTACTCTCAGCTTCTTTCATCCCTTTGTCTGCTTGTCTCTGGCTGATAGTTTTATGAAACAACACGCAGGGAGGGTGCTCAGCTCAGATATTCTTTACTTGTGACTGGACTTGGGCTGTGTTTGTAGGTGGGGAGATGGTGACTTTCAGTGTTTTGCCTTCAAAGCATTTGACTTGTTTCTTACCACAGCTTCCATGAATGACAGCAACTATGACCAATGCATGAAGAATATGGTTCTTACCATCACTGCAGAGGATGCCAGATCTTCCGTACGGACAAAGGCAAACAGCATCTCGCCTGGACTTCGGAAAACATGTAGCACCATTTCCACATGGATTTTCATCACAAGTCACAAACTGGCAGAGTTTTCCGGAGTAGAGTTTAGGGCATTCACAAAACCAATTTTCTGCATCACTGACAAATTTAAATTAAAAACAAAAAAATATGTGTAAGTACTAAAACACACTTGAAAAAACAAGACGGGATTTACACTCACAGAAAATCAGTGACACATGACTTATGGTTGTAATATATTTCTTTGTTTTTACTCTCTTAACTTTTTTTTCTTGCATACGTGTCATTAGAGATGCCAGAATGCTTTATGGGTGATGAGTTTACAGGTTTTTTTCGGGTTTAACTTATATTTTAATTTATCTTTCCATTCATGGTAAGATATGTGACTTTTCTAATGTCTCACTAGTTATTTGTGCTGCTGCTTTCATAACATACTAAAATAACTGCTACAGAAAAACAGCTCTTCTATTATGTCTGAAAAAAATAAATGAAAGTATAAGAAAAAAGTAAAGTTAGTAGTTTACTTTGCACATGGAAACATAATTTGTAGGTTCAGGTATTACGTACAGCTTGTGACAACACACTAGGATGTAAAGAAAAAGGCTTGTTCAGCCTGAAGAAGAGAAGGCTGCGAGGGGACCTAATAAATGCTTATAAATATCTCAAGGGTGGGTGTCAGGAGGATGGGGCCAAACTCTTTTCAGTGGTGCCCAGGGACAGGACAAGGGGCAATGGGCACAAACTGAAGCACAGGA
>Ga0181612_129230_pt1 | contig 10077 bp, 8 predicted proteins | sample HoacroProtozoa21_FD_119630 | JGI IMG/M metagenome (GOLD analysis project Ga0181612, IMG submission 119630) | Hoatzin crop microbial communities from Cojedes, Venezuel. Combined Assembly of Gp0051906, Gp0051904, Gp0051908
AAAAAAATCCTCTGAAGATCCCGTTAGCTGTTTTGCGTACATGCAGGGGACAGTCCATGCTGGGCCATTTCTGCTGTTGCAAGCTAAACCAAAATTGTGAAGGAGCTGGCAAAGGAAACGCTACAAGCCAGAGGAAATGACAGCATGCCTTTTGCAGATAGCACTTTTGCCTGCATATCATCATTAATTTAACATCCTGGTAGAAGCTGCCTAGACTGTTAATGAGGTCTGTCCCTGTCAGATGACATGGAAAAACCACTCCTGTCTGACCCTTGGAGGTCACCAGTAATCCCACAGCGCTTCTCAAAACAATGCGATGTTAAGCCTCGTGTCATGGGCAAATTGGCTTTATCTACCCAAAATTTAAAAAATCAAACAGCAGCCATCATTTTAACAAGTTTGCCCCTCCCAGACCTTGATGGTCAGGGCCACTGTTAACAAGTGATCAATTAGCCTGCTTAAAAGCACTGATAATAACATTTTTGTGTCAGAGTGAAGGGAGGGCTGACTGCCAGGACCTAATCTCCCTCTTCCTCTCGGCAATCATTCCTGAAAAACTAACCAGCTTGCAAACTGGATGATAACGGCATTAAACCCTCTTGCTGGATTCCTTATGAAGATGTCCTCAGAGAAATTAAGTGGAATTTTGAGACGTCTGAGGAGCTGGGTGAGCCCGGCTTGGTGCTGCCAGCCTTGCGCAGGCACCGAGCCCCTCCAGCTCCCCTGCCCGTGGAGCACACATTCCCCCAGGACTCTGCTGCTGACCAGCCTCAGTGGGATTTGGGTTCAGAAAACACAGATGCATACTGCCCTTTTCTGCGAAAGATTGATTAAACTGCTAATATTGCTTTGGCGGATGGGGGTGGTTTGCAGACCCCAGCCTTTGTGTGATTAGGACTGTTTATTCTTCCCATCATTGATCTTCCTACTCCCATCAGAGACTTCCTATGCTCTCAGTCTCACGGCTTCAGTCAACATAGCTTGTGAGTTCACCATCATTTACATCTGCTTCAGCTTGGCACTCCTTTCGGTCTTCTTAGGGCAGGGAGATGAAGCCAAGCTTTGCCCTGGTACGAGAAATGCAGCTGCTGTGCCTGCCGTTTGGCTGCAGCCAGATGAAGCAGGTCTAACTCGGTTCTGTGGGCTCAGGGCCGATCCCACGCTTCATGGCAGCACAGGCAAATTGTGTCTGGCATGGGAATGACGTACCTCACTGCGTGTGCCCCCTTCTACTCTAAACTCTTCCTCACCACCAGAGCAGCAGGCTGCTCATGCAGGAAGCTGCCTGCCCTGTCAGCCTGTCTTCTTTGAACATTTGTCCCCCATGTCCTCTGGCATGGACGGACGGGCAGCCAGGCAGAGGCCACGCTTAGGGCTGGGTGTATTTGGGCCCCAGCTGTGGCATGCCCAAGGGACATGGGGAATATCTCCTTCTCTGGAGATATTCAAGACCCGCCTGGACAAGGTCCTGTGCAGCCTGCTGTAGGTGACCCTGCTTCGGCGGGGGGGTTGGACTAGATGACCCCCAGAGGTCCCTTCCCACCCCTACTATTCTGTGATTCTATGGGGGAGGGGGTTCTGTCCTTGCAAAGCACGCTTATTTTTGTAGTGGAAGGTGAGAATAAATAAAATCTGCACTTTAGAGCTCTGGGGAGAAAAATGTTATTTTAGTAACAGATTAATAAACTATTTTTAATATTAAAGTCTTTGTTTGGAGTAGGCTGTTCTCAAAACACTTTGCTGCAGTGAACTAAGAAGCAGTCACGGCTCAGGTCATGGAGTAGCAAGGTACACAGCACCCATCAGCTGCGTGCAGCCGTCCTGCAGCACCACTGCACCTTGCGCAGGGTGCGGAAGCAGCGGGTCCAACGCCAGCAGCCAAGGGAAACTTAGTCCATCACTAGCACTGTGCACACACCTGCCTTAGCGTTCCCAGCCCAAGTCAAAGCCTCTGTTACAGCAGCATTAGGAGGTTTCTAAGCCGATCTTGCCATACAATCCCAAAAGTTATTGATGGGGTTATTGAAGAGGCCACACACCACGCTGCCACCCAGCACCGCCAACCTGGCTCCCTCGCCGTGTCACCACGGCCACCACTGTTCGGTGACTGGAAGCGATGAAGCAGACCCATCATTTCAAAGTCAAGCCAAGTCAAATCAGCACAGAATGCAAGCACTGAAAACAGTGTTTATTGGCAGCAGTGCTTGTGTTGTACAAGTGGACTCGGTCCTGGCGTCCCCCCTCACCCCCAGCCCCGCCTGTGTTGCTCCCAGGGTTAGCAGCAGTTTTGTCAGACGAGCAGTAGCATTTCTATCCAAGATCATCCAGATTATTTTAAAGTCCGAGGTGATTACCAAAGTGGTGTCAGATATCTGTACTAGTGGGAACGAGCTACTTAAAGGTATGCAAGTGGCACTGTGTATCTCAGTGCACCCGAGAGGCGAGGTACATCGGTATCACCTAGCTGCCGTAGGGTAAGTGCAACTCTAACACCCACATTTAAACAAAAGCAACAATATTTATAGAAAAACCTTTGAGAACTTGAGTTTAATAAACCAAGAAACATCAGCTTGCACTTCACGTTTGTACAAAACCATACAAAAACCACCTGCAAAAGACACACGAGCTAGCTAGCGAAAACAACAACAAAAAAAAATGGTCCTCAGCCACAGCATGTACAGCTTTCATGGGGAAACAAAATTACCAGAGCTAAGTATTATCTCATGACACTTAAAAATAATAATTTGAATGTCTTTTACAAATACACAATATAAAAAAACAGCTCAACTTGAACGGAACATTACTGCATACATATATATGTATATTTGTGTATATACATATACACACATATGTATAGAAACTCTCCCAGTACTAAAATAGGCCATTGCGGTGAAGGTACTAGCATCTGCCATTTCACTCTTCAGGGAAGGAGATGAATGTCCCTCTGTGTGTGTGTGTGTTTGGGTGTAAAACGGGTTCGTTGCCAGAGAGAATGACTGCAGTCACAATCTGACCCGACCGGTGGAGCCTGACAAGGTGATCACTAGGCTGTCACAATGCATCTCGTTCGTTAATGAAGGAGAAATATTTTAAAGTATTCATAAAACATGATGTGGCATCCAACCTGTACAGGAAATATTTCCCCCCTCGTTACCCTCAATATGAGGAATCATATAACGCCATTTTACCAGAACGTTGTGTAACTCTTTGCTCTTAGAAACAGAGGAAAAAACTGGATTTGTACCATCCTACACTGACCTTGATGAATGCAGCAGTCCAGAACAGTATTTACACATGATTGTGACTGGCGTTCTCTCCTTGCTAGCATAAGGACACAACATGGCTTCCATAAAGGCATTTCACATTTTACCAGACCCGCTGATTGCAGACTTTTTGCTCACTTTTTCAGTAGCATCTTGGCAAAATCAGCATTGGACATCTTTTTAGGCTCCTCAGGGGGCTGGGATGAAGTTGCTGGTGAGTTCTGGACCACCCCGTTCTCAGCCTTAGCCACGGGATTACTCTGGCGCTGCAACGCACGAGGCATCATCGAAAGCTGCGTCCTTCCCTTCCCTCGCCTGGAGAACAGAGAGGGACATGCAAAAATATCCCAGCGCTCTTTGAACATTCTGAATGTTTTAGAGAGGACTCTGTTCGCATTTCAGTACTACTCCTGTCCTTTGTTTCGGTAACAAGCAGTGCAAAGCTTCCACCGGGTGCCCTTTGAAACAACTTACCTAAACACCGGGTGAAAACCACCGCCACACAGGGCCCGGAAACTGGAGCTCCGTGGTTAGCTACAGGGCACGCACAGCGCAAGGCCAACGCGATCCCAAGCAGCAGGAGCACTCTAAAAGATGAACAAGCAACCCTAACGCTCGCTGTGAGCAATAGCTGGTCCTCCAGAACGGGGACGCAGAAGTTGCTGGTGCCCAGGTGGTGACATCGGATCCAAGGGGATGTCCAACACCCGGTACTTTCGGGCACCACAGACCTGTTTCTACTGGTAACGAAAATCTCCTTTTCCTCATCAATCCAGCAACGCAAATTTTTACAGTTCAGCAACTTTTAAACCTTCTCTCACATTCCAGGTCAGCTTCCTACATCGCAGCACATAAACAAACCCGGTGTTTTCTTTTTGACCCTCGCCAAGCAGTCTCCCTCACTAATACTTACGCTCCATAAACCTGCCGTGGTACTGCAAATTGCGAGGCCCTGGCAGCCTCAGGCTTGTCCGGCAGCTTCCGGAGAGGCGGGTTACTGATCGCCACCTTGATGACGTGCTCCTTCACCGTCAGGCCATCCATTTTCAGCACAGCCTGCGAGGCCTGAGCTTCGTTTTCATATTCCACATAGGCCAGGCCCTAAAAAAGGAAAAGGGGGAACCTACATTACCTTTAGTGCTTCTTTCTCTGCATTGCAGCTTTGGTTAATAATTTGGCCAACCGACAAGAAAACGCTAAACATGGCTAAGATTCCCAGTATTCTTTAGCTCAAAAAATGCTTACCTACACAGATCTACAACCTGCAATTCTTGACTCTCATTCACGATGCCCTAATTTGTGGAAGGGGTATTAAAAAAAAAAAAAAAAAAAGAAGAAAACCAAGATCTCAGTCAAGCAAATATAATGAAGTACTGTGTCAGTGGCAAGTCTTCACTTCTGAATGTGTATTATACCTATATCCAGGCTGAATCTGGTATTGGACAGGTTTGGATTCGTAGCGGAAGAGAAGATTGATCAGTCTATGGAGCTACAGAAGAAAGATCTGCACAAGCTCTCCTGTGATTCTTCACTAAGCTACAGCTCGTGCCTAAGGAATGAACACAGGGCCGCTGCGGCCACCTTGGTTTCAAGAGCAGTAAAACCCATCTTCAGCAGCTCCAACAGCACTGACAGGCACCGAGCCTCTGAAGAGACTGGCACCGCTGCCCTCAGAACAGGGACTGGTGACAAACGCGTTCTTCACAGGCAAAGAATCTGCCTTGACTTCATGAAGTAACAGCTGCTAACGGCACTGGCAACCAGCTGCTGGCTGCTGCTGGGGCACCGGCACTGACAGGGGCCGATCTCCAGCAAATGGGCAGAGGGGCAGCCCCAGCATCTGCTGCAGCAGGCTCCTACAGCAAGCACACGAGGTCAGAGGCATCACCTCCCAGCTCTGTTATTCTTCTAAATGTCATTCAGACACTTCAGCTGTATTTTTGGATTACCCAGTTTCACGGGGAACACATCAGATGTTATCTAACATCCAAAGCACATTTGTGGTTTAGACAGAATCCCGGCTCATACTGAGAACATGGCTTGCAAGACCTGGGGTACACATGGAGAGCGCTCGTTACAAGGTGCGCACGCAACACCAACTGTACTTCAGATCTTGCCAAAAGCTAGAAAACACATTTTAAAAATACATGCACATGATCACCAGGATGGCACCCGTTAGCAGCACCCAACACACAGACATGGCCAAGGCGTCAGGTAGAATCCTGGCAGAGCAGCAGCTAGTTTAGTCTCTCTTATTTAACAAGGAGTCATTTATTCCCGGATGGAAACAGTGAGCCCTGTCAGAGTGAGGAGGCTCATTTCTCACTGGCAGCAGGTGTTAGGGACAACAGCCTCCAGAAACTGAAGACGGGCAGGAGGGGAAGCGGTTATACCAAGCCCTATCTCATCAGTTACTTCAAAAACAAGTATTCTTTGCAGACTTACTAATGCCTATTTTTACTATACTGAAAGTGCTGTAAGTGTCTTTCCCTCCATCCCATTTATATCACACATTCTTCCTGTGCAATTTAAGAAGTACTTTTGAAAAGTTTCTCTTCCCTTCCTACTTCTAATTTGTTGGCACAAAGGCACACTGAGCTGTATAAATCCAAGCTTTTCTACAAGCTTTAACGCAAAGCCACGTTGGCAACTTTTAAAGTACAAAGCTTACTTTTTGTATCCAAACCTCATGCAGAGCTTCTTTTTAAAGGATTTCTGAATTTTAAGAGTGCATTAAGGAAGCCTACCTTGGGTTTTCCAGCTCGGTTGGTGACCAGCCGAATGTCTTTCACGTTCCCATGTGCTTTACACACATCTTCCAGCTCTTCCTTAGTGCAGGAGAACGGCAAACCAGATATAAACAATTTATGTTTCTCCAGTGTAGTGCTATACCTGAACACCTGAAGAAATGGAAAGGCTGTTAGATGCCAAGCCAGTCAGAGACACCGAGGATTTCAATCTATTACACCTCCAAAAGCTTATCAGAGTACTTTATATCTGTGTGATACAAAAATACCTTCAAGTCACAAGTGGTATCTTGAAAGATATTTGCATATAAACATACAGGCATACACTAAGGACCTGCAAGTAATTCTATGAACTGAGACACTTCTAAACACCTACATCTCCTTCACAACGAGCAAGGCCATTGGTAGCGTCTTCTTGCTCAGTTGTCACTATCTGAACCATTAGGTTTTTCTGTACAGTAACTCCATAATGCAGAAAACCACTGATGAGACAGCTGCTATCCAGTACAGGCCATTAACAACCAGTGGGTTGTGTAATAAATGCCCACAGCTGTATGACTCAACCAAAAAAGTACTTTCCAGATCGAGATGCTCAAGCAGGAATGTGGGTGCCTCACACCACGAACAAGCTGCTCCGATGAACTTCCTCAAGACTTGCAGAAATCTGCTCATGTCAATCCTGGTTTATGCCAGAGCAACCTAAGATGCAAGAACTCCCAGAAAACAGTTTTACTGCTAAGACATAACCTTACCACACCAAACTACCACAGCACGAATTCATTCGATGCAAGCCCTCTGGGAGCAACACAGTCTCCTAGCTTTCTATGCAGTCCCACTGCTCAACCTATTGCTTCAAAGAATAAAGGCTTACCTTAAAGTCTGGATTCTTGTTCTTGTCAACACAAGGAGAAACAAACATTGGTCTTCCCTCCACAACGTTCCGATCCAAGCCAAGAGCTTGGAGAGCAGATTTTTCTTCCTTGAATTCTACGTAGCAGTAGCCCCGGAAAGTCCCCTTGTTGCTGAACACTGGACGGATTTCTACCACCTCCCCGCAGCTCTCAAAGAGCTCTTTCAGCTTCACTTCAGGATCTGCCATGTTGTAGGAAAGGTTGCTGACAAAGACGGTGACATTATCCTTACTGCTGTCATGTAAAACCTTGGGGAGGTCTTTTCGACTGGTAGATGCTTTTTCCTTCTGGTTTGCTGGGTGACCTGGCTTTTCAGGTCCACTCCTTCCAAACAGCCCAGTTTCTACCTCCATGTCTTCTTCAAGTATGCCATCACCATCTCCCTTGTGTCTCTTGCTGGGCTGCTCTGCTGATAATGAAATTGAAATCCTTACTACAAAAAATGACACCATCTCCTTCACCACTGAAATTAAGCTGTCCACCATTACCACTATGGAGTTTGGAAAAGGCACATGAAATCACAAATACAATCACAGGTCTTCAGGACACAAGATAAAAACCTCCCTCAGGTTTTCAAGAATGAGTAACAACAGATTACTTGACCAAGGCAGCAAGTATTTAGACGAAAGCAACGGGGATATTTTTCTCCTTTTTTTCCTGTCAGCTACAACTACTGATTCACATTCCCTCTCTTTGTCTAACGGGGTTTTTGTTTCTTAATGTAAGAAACACAAACATCTAAAAGCTCCCAAAACTCCTGGGGCTGCAATCTATTAAAATCTTCTGTTACCATCTGCCAACAGGCTGCTACAATACTGAATAACCTAACTTAGACACATGCCTCAGCATCATTTCACGAGTCAGCAAAATACCTTTTTTTTTTTTTTTTCTTTTTAAATAGCCAATCACAGTATTTCTCTGAAATAGGAAAAACCTAAAAAATCCTCTAGAAGTTCTTATAAACATATACCTCTGCTGGTCAAAAACGATTTAGTCTTGCACTCATTTCATTACCAGACTGAAGACCTCCTAGGAGAAAAGAGTCCCTGGAAAGACAGCACAGCTCCGCAGACACCAGCGAGGGCCCTTCCTCATCTGCCTCTAACTGAAGGGAGGCAACCGATAACCCTGTTGCCTGAAGTCTGAAGTTTTATTTTTACCTTCTTCTTCTTGTCCCCATTCGCCCTCATCGTCATCATCTGCTTTGCGCTTGTCTCCAATTCTGGGTTTTTTAGCCTTTTTGGAAGCTTTCTTTTCTGCCCGAGCTTGCTTTCGTTGTTCAGCCTTCTCCTCCTCCTGCTTTGCCAGAGCAGCTTCTTTCTCAGCAACCTACAAGTAAGCAAGATTTTTATTTTTTCCCTCCTCCTAGTGACTGCAGATTGCAGAGCATTCTTACACGCCATTTTCTAGAGTACTGAACTTGGAGGGTTTTCTCCTAAGCTACATTAAACACAGCGCTAAAGGGATCATCACTTCAAGCACATTTCAATTGTTTGCTCTTATAGCTGTCCTGGAGTGCACGTTACTCTTGCATCCATCCAAGGGGAAAAAGGTGAAAGGATAAAAAAGCAAAATATGTTAATCGTAGTTTTAAACTAAAATCAGTAGTTCTGAGGCTTTAAGACAATTCAGGCTTATCTACGGGAACCAACACTAGAAACCTGACAATCACACAAGCATGACCATAACATAGGTATTTCCTATCAACTGCTTCGGTAGTTCACAGAAAGCTCTGACCTTTGCTCTTTGTTCATTAACTCGAGCTAATCTGTTTTCTGTTTTTTGAACTGCTGCATCCCAGTCTTCCAATGTTCCTAAAGGATAAAAAAAAAAAAGCATTGTATTTAGCTTTCCCATAATTTGAAGATACAATTTTGGAATAATAAGAGTCAATAAGCTCGTGGAACATACTCTTGGCATTAACCATTACACAAGAAAATTCTAGATATAATGAGCAGCCTTCCCAGAAAAAAGAAAACAAAGACCAAGCAGAGGAGAAACCTCTTATTTATAATACAGCACTCCACAAAGGCATGGGAAAACCCAACCAATTTCAGCAGGCTCTAAGTCAGGCCAGAAAAGAAAAAAGAAGAAAGAAGAAAAGAGCTGCTTGTGTACACTACAGTAGTCAAAAGAAAACAAGCCTTCACCAGAACACAAAACATTAGATCAAAACTCACTCTGTATCAATGTCCACCAGCCAGACTGGGTAAAACGAGACGACGCGCAGTCAGTTACCTTCTATTCTCTCCAGCGTGAGCAGCACCTCGCAGACGTGCTCTGGGTAGTCACTTGTGCACTGCACAGCTCGATGCAAGGCCTTCCTGCAGTGCTGAGTATCGCCGTGGGCTCTGCAGCAGGGAGACCACGGCAGTAAGGAGCCAGTCCCCCACAGCCAGACTACAAGGTGGAACAACTACATTCTACACAAGTGTTCTCCCTCCTTCCCCAGCAAACTCACACTACACCTTGTTGCTGTAATACTTCTGAAACACACTGCAGAGCTGCTCCAGGCACCTCAAAACCACATTATAAACCCATAGGAAGCGCACCCATGCTAAGCATCCAAGTCGTGTCTCACACAGATAAGCAAACTGGAAGTGAGTTAACTCTTACAGCCAGCCGCGCTCTTACCGTTCTAGGTTGTAATACTCCAGCCACATGTTTGCGTATTTGGCATTCCCCTTAGTCATGATGTTGTCCCAGAGTTCTCTGGCCTTCTGCATGTTGTTACACAAGCGGGCCTGAAACACAGCATCTAAAGCACTCAATATAATTTAGGATTATTTGTTCAACACCATTACCCCCCTGCCTCTACCCCCCAAAAAAAAACAACACGCCCCAGATCATGCACACAAACCCAGGGAAATACATCTGCTCCTTAGAGTGATCAAAGCAAACACCTAATGCAATCTTACCACCGAATAATACTTCCCTGCCTACCTGTTACATCAATCTTGGCTTCTGGCTCCCACACACATTTCATTTTGGTCATTATACCAAAAAAAGTTGTTTCTGAATTTTTCACAGAATCACACAGAATCACAGAATAGTAGGGGTTGGAAGGGACCTCTGTGGGTCACCCAGTCCAACCCTCCTGCTGAAGCAGAGTCACCCAGAGCAGGCTGCACAGGACCTTGTCCAGGCGGGTCTGGA
>Ga0181612_153340_pt1 | contig 10077 bp, 12 predicted proteins | sample HoacroProtozoa21_FD_119630 | JGI IMG/M metagenome (GOLD analysis project Ga0181612, IMG submission 119630) | Hoatzin crop microbial communities from Cojedes, Venezuel. Combined Assembly of Gp0051906, Gp0051904, Gp0051908
ATTCCAGCCCCGCCTGGCCGCGGTGCTGTGCCCCCTGCTCTGGGTGACCCTGCTTGGGCAGGGGGTTGGGCTGGGTGACCCACAGAGGGCCCTGCCAACCCCTGCCATGCTGGGATTCTGTGATCCTGTGAGAGCCCACAGGTGAAGCTCCGAGCTGGTTTACGCGGCTGCGCAGGCAGAGAGGAGCTCACAGAAAGCTGGGCCTGAGCCTCCTCCAGAGCGCTACGGAACACCGACGACATTGCAAGGGCTTCGCCCCGGCTCACAGCACGTCCTGCTTCGCCCTCCGGAGCCGGCCAGCTCCACGGGCCGACATGAGCAAAAGCGAGCAAGCAGGGGCGTCCAGTTCTGCCAAGGAGATGGCTGCTCAGCAGAGGATGATCCACAGCATAACACAACCAGCCGAAAGACCCCCTCCCTTCAGAGGGCCCCCACCGGGGCCAGCGACGTTCACCGCTTTCCCCGCAGTGCATCCCAGGGCCCGGAGCGAACAGAGCTGGTCCCCGCCATGTCAGCCTCCCGCCTCCCCTCCTGCTCTCGTGAGCCATTTCACACAGCACGTCCCCACCATCGCACGGCCGCACGTCAGCGCAGATGACAAGGAGCAGGAAAAAAATGTCATATATGGGATTAATGGAAACTCATAGAACAGCTCCAGAAAAACAGCCCCTCCGTGCTGCCATGGAGTCAGCGCACTGTGAAGGTCCGTGCACATCCTACACGCAACATTCATTAATATGCATATTCATTACTAAGCACACAAAAACGTCGTCCCCCACTAAAGTGCCAGACACTATCCCAGCCCCTAATCTGACGAGAGGCAAAGTGCACACGGCTTTCCTGCACGCACAGCTCTTCTGGCACAGACCCGATTTTCTGCTGCTCACGCCCGCGCTCACCGTCATCACTGGTGTGTGGCTCCGTGCCGTTGTCATGGTCAACTTCATCAATGGTGCCTGGCTCGCTGTGCGGGCTGTCACTGAAATAAAATACAGCATGCTTTCAAAGAAAGAATGAGATTCTGTTCCCAAGGCACTCTGCAGAAGTTGTTGAGGGAAATTCTGGCCCCAGTGACACCTGAAAGAGTTACGGCTTTAGTTTTCACACGGTCATTTTAAATCACAGCAGATCTCGCTTTGAGAACAGCAGACACTCGCACCACCATCTTCAGGCCCAGAACATCACATTCTGCTGCTCATGCATCTTACTCACGTTTGGCAAAACAAATATGATACCAAGTTAAAATGTTCTGCTCCTTCACAAGGAGATTTAGCATATTGCTCGTGGAGGGGCGATCAGGTCTCACAAATACATAAAACTTGCACGTGAATCTGTTCAAGTCTGTCACAAACACTGGTTTGTCAAAACTCAGATCTGAATGTCGGTTTAGAATTCCAGCATCCTCCAGACAAACGTTTACATCACTCGCACTTCTCACGTGGGAGTTTGTTTATGGAGTTTTCCTATCCCGGGAATACCGAGCAGGGCGACCTGTGCGCCAGAAAGACGCGATGCCACCGCACACGGCTGACCCCGTCCCCAGGGAATGCAAACTCCTCTGTCTTCTAACACTGAGAAAACAGAAGGAACTGGCAGGTTCGGTTAACTTCGGGCTAAGGAATTTCTCAAGTAGCAAATTACAACGGAACTACGGGACTTTACCCCAAAATTCCATCCTAGGAGGAATTTGGTTAGAATCGACCTGAATTTCTGATTTGCTCTGAACATAACTCTGTGAATCTGAAGCTAAAAGATTTTCTATAAATATTAATATTCATATTGGAAACATTTTCTCCTTAAGTTTTTACTAAGGTTTATAATGCTAAGTCAGCTTGAGAAAAATGAAAATAAGATCTCAGCGAAACTGCCTGTTTCCACCAGCAAGGCTAAAATGAAAAGCAAAACTGACGTATATAAGTAGAGCCTAAGGAGTTAGATGTGCAAAAATCCTCTCAGTTTTATGAAGGTATTTATAACTAAGAACCATGCAGACAGCCTGGTATGAAGTCAGATTCTCAATCAGTGCAGAACAGCACGAGCATATCAAATATGTATCACTGGCACACCTAATTCATAATGTTTAGCAGGGATAAATGCAGACAGGCACGCCCCTTCTGCAGAGGGGTAAATTCGCCCCAGTGCTGTGCTCGGCTGCCCTGAATACGAAGTCTGAGCTTCCCTAAAGCTCTCCTCACACACCGTCCTCTCAGGGGTCTGCTCCTGAGAGCCCTTCTCCTACACTCGTGTGAGCTGAGGTCAGCTCTCTGCCTACCAGGAACCAAGCCAAAGCTCCGCATTTTGTCACAGGTCCTCTCCTGCTGCACAGTGCCAGGAAATAAGCTAGCACGGGGAGCTGGCTTCAATTCTGCAACCAATGAAGTCCTGCCCCCGCTCCTTACCAGTACTCCTCCCCTCCAGTCATGCACTTCTCGTAGACGGGTCCTTCCAGCTCTCTGTGGCTGGGGAAGATGCCCTCGTGGTTAATGATGATGGTTTTGATGACCTCATTGACATGGGCTTGGCAGGACACCGGATCCTGCCCATCTGGAATGTGCATCAGAGTGGGCCCAAAGCAGATGGCCAGGTTGTAGGGATCCATCATGTTCTCATCACTGTACTGCGACAAGCTGCAAGCACAAGCGTTAGCAAGGTGCAGTGACAACTCTCCCCGCTCGCTCAGAAAAGCCTCCCACCAACAAACCCCCACCGCCCTCAAAAGCGACCGTCGCTGAGCTGTACACCTTCCCCAAACACACAGCCACGGCTCGGCAAGGCTGAGGAAGGAGCAAAACACAGCTCTCCATGGCAACACCAGGACGGACTCACGCAACAAGGACAGGGAAGCCCTGAAAAAAAGCAGGGCAAGGAGAAACTCCATGAAAGAGGGGGGGAAAAAAAAAAAAGACTCACTGATTAAGGAAAGCAAAAAGATATCTCATGACAACGATGACAGCCCGGGGCAGAGTGACGATGATTTGCTGGATCTGGTGCACTCTCTCGGTGGGGTTCTCGATTTCTGGAACACACGGACACAAAGCAGATCTTTAAAACCTTCTCAGGACCAGACAACATGGCACCAGAGGGACTTGGTCCAGATCTAGCAGCCCACGATGCATGGAAAACCACAGCCCATTTCCAGATTTGATCCACTGGTTTGGCACTAAGGAGTGAGCAGAGAACTGGGCATAGTGCTCTTCACGGGTGAATTCAGACATACCTTCAAATTCAGTATGAACAGCAAATAAAGACATTTCCATGATTTTATTTTTAAAATAACTGTTTAATGCATGAGCTGTTGAGGAATGAACTAAATACTTCTCTAAAGCTTTAGTCAATATGACACTGGAAAATGGATCGCTGCTTGGCCTTCTAGGGCAGATTTTTAAGTGCAGCTTTTATCTGCGTTACTCTTACACGTCCTGCTCCGGTCTCCCACTGGTCTTAATGGGAATTTCATCCGAACCGGTTCCAAGTCAGCACTGTAAGACTCGCTTCTCTCCACAGCGGGGCACAAAGCCCGTAGCTGCTCTCCGAAGCCAGCTCCCCGCTGCGGGAAGGAGGGTGACGTGGAGCCACGCTGCTCTCAGCGCCAGCTCCGTGCCCGGGAGCCCGCTCTGCCACGGGCACGGGGCTGCACTGGGGCAGTACCTGCTCAGTACCTTATGCAGACAGTTAGTCCTGTGGCTTTTCTTTTACAGAAAGCAGACAAAGTACCAAAGCTTCCTGAGAGCAGCCAGCCTCAGGTGCATGGAATAAGCCACATCGGGGCAGAGCTGCTGACTTTATTATGCTGGACCGAACTTTGGCGTTTGCTAATCATAGTAAAATTCACGGACGTGTAGCTGGGCTGCCATTTGTTCAAAAACTCTGAGCAAAATTTGGCTTTGGTCCAAAGATGGAAATCTTTATAATATTTCATTTTGGAATTTTTTCCTTTTGAGGAATGTATTTATCCTGTTATTGCTTACTGGGTTCTCTACTTCTTCAGTTTGGTTTTACTTAGAGGGACATTTAAAAAAAAAAAAAATCAAATAAATAAAAACTAGATAAAAAACTACAACAATAGATATCTGTCCTGAGACCCAGAGGCACAAACTGTCTTGAAGCACTTGCCTTTTGTCACTTGGCAGAAATGTTTCAACCGGCTGTAATTCAGAGCAATTAATGGAGTCATCATCAATCACCTGACCGCGCAGGCACACCCCTGAACGAACCTTTGCAAACAAAGCGCCTTTGCTATCCATCTATTTCTCCTGTGGATCTGAGAAAGGCTTCCATGTAAGCGCTCAGTCCCCACGGGCGAAAGGAGAAACCGGCCCTTCATCTGCCTCCACGAGCCCGGCGGCAGGGAACGACGCGCTCGGCAGCTCCCCTGCGACGTGCGCAGCTGCACCAGGCCCGCTCCGCACGCCTCACCCGGAGCCCAGGGAGAGCACGGTGGCTTCGTGACGCGCTGAGCGGAGAGCCCCAGCCCCTCGGCTGCATTTAACCTTTCTGCCGCAATTAAAAACGAGACAGAACACCCTACGGCGAGGGTGGCATTTTACTGCACGGAGGTTCTCAAAGAAAGGAGGTTTCTCCAATCTGCTGAGGCTGGGACACCGATTACACAGCCTGTGCTTATGCAGCAGAAAGTCAGGTGCACTTAAGGTCAGATCTGTAATGGGAGCAAGGCACTGCAACTCATTTAAAACCTATCCTTAATCGAAAGATAGCAACAGCAGCAGGAAAAGAAAGTAAAAACAAGCAAAAGAAAGATCCTTGCTAAAAAGGAAAATTTAAAAAAAAAAAAAAAAGAGAGAAGAGAATACTGTCCAGAAAATTGACAGATGATGTTTGCAACAAAAAGCTCCCAAAAGCTTAATAAATTGTGCAAATTGGCATTAATTAGGGATGGTTCCAAAGCACAGCCTATCTGCAAGCACACAGACAGTCACATCACCAAGCACTGGGCACGCTTCCTCGCACCGCGGGGGACGCGTCCCCCCTCCACGGGCTGAGCCCTCCCCGGGTCCCCGCTCTGCCTGCTGCCAGCCCCGCGGGAGGGCAGCCGGGGCCAGCGCTGCAAGCCAGGCCAGACGCCTGTCCGGGGCACGAACCTGGGGCAGAAACAGCTACCTCCATTTGCTGTGTCACACGTCTGCTGCACTGTTTTACACCTCAAAAGTGAAAGGCAGCAGCAAATTTCCTAAAGCTACTCTACAAAACAACTGTTCCTGAAAAATACGAGCAAATTCCTCTCCTGGAACGAGCCCATCCCTGCGTCATTCCCCTCTAGACATCATCTGTCTTTCTTGCCATCACTGAATCTCCAGCAGTTCTGCACATTAAGGAGGAGGGAAGGGGCCATGCGCAGCAAAAGCCAAACGCAGGCCTTCAGCGCACGTTCGCCAGTCGCTCCCCCCGAAGCGACCCACGCACCGAGACCGTCGAACCCCCAAACAACCCCGACGCCCCTCCTGTAAAATGAATTCCTCCTGCAGCCAGAGCATGCAACACGCTCCTCCATCACCTCTGAAACATCAGATTCATTCTGCCTTCTTCCTTTCCCCCAGGGGAGTAATTTCCATGACTTGCCAATAAATAAATGTCATCACTACGAGGTACTGAGAGAAATAAACCCCAGCTGGGATATCTGTTTCTTCAGTTGCAGAGGAGCAAGCAGAGCCGGGAGAATTCAGGACAGAACAAGCAGCAACCAGGCTCAGCAACCCTGCCATCAATCCCAGACCCTTCACGATTAAAAACCCTCAGCTTCTACCTCTGCTCACATCCCGAAGCACTTTTTGGTTTTCTTTGGCACGGGAAATGCCCGCAGCAAACACTCGGAGAACAGCTGAGCAAGTGAGGCTGGAACCGAGTCTGCAGACTCAAGGGTGGGAGAAGCTTTCCAAGTAGCCAAGACTTACTGACCTCCACTGTACGTTCAGTAGAAGAGATGGAGCTGAAGCAGCAGAAGCCCTTTGGAGCTGTGGCTGCACGGCACGTGACGGGCAGGCACCGGAACCACCGTGACCCGCAGAGATCTGGGCAGGCGGGACGGCAGCCGACCCTGGTCGAGCTGCTAACGACCCCTCATGCAACCCGCAAATGCGTATAAGGGCTGGCTGCACGTGCAGCCCACTGGCCTAAGCTTGGAGGTGACCCTCTGGTGGTCCTCATGGTGCTAGGAAGAACTTAAGAAGAGCCACAGCAAGATGTTTTACCTCTCCCTCGCCTCCAGCGCTGCCAATGGACACTCTCAATGTCTTCACAACCCCCCTTGCAGACCTATACCCTTCCTACTGCATAGGCTGCTATTTGCAAAACTCAGGTTTACTCGCCCCCCCCTTATTGCTTCTCTTGTCCCACCCTATTCTCTGAGAAAAGCTGTCACATGTACTTACTTATAGTAGATATCAAATCTTGAAACCTTTCCTTAGGAAAGAGGGGGTTTTCCAGTCCTCGGAAATACAGCTTCAAGACTCCAGCCACTGAATTAATGTCACGTTCATTCTGATCATCAGCAAGGGGATCTTCACCTGCCCAGAGAAGAGTTTTTATTGCCATTGGACTAACACAACAAGTATTTTTTTGTAACTCAGTGGAAAACCAAGATTTCCCACAGCTCAGAAAAGCCTCCTGTGCGTGCAGCGGTCATGCTGTGCATCCTGCCGGCAAGCGGAGAGTTTAACAAGGTACCTGTCACACAGTGTCCTGCTCAGACATGCTACAGCCCCTCCTACCAGTTTATTGTGGAGATTTTAAACCTTTCCTGAAGATGAGGACGTTATTAATCGGTTCTCCTTCACAGTTTCGAGCCCAGTGCATTTTTGCATTTCAGGCAACAGCTCAGAGAGCTGAGCAGCGCTCAGCGACGGTGGGTGAAAGCCTGAGAAGATGCTGGAGGATGCAATTATGCCTCTGGAATAGACCAAACAGTTCTGGATAGCATTGTACTGACTTAAATCTGCAAAAGCCTTTCAAAACCCTAGGGATTTGGATACTGATTCCTCTTAAACTGGATGTGCAAATCCTGCAGCCTTTGACGATCCCACCACTGCCTTCATCATTGGCCTGGCCACCTTCACCCTGTTCCTTCCGATGCTGCTCCAAGATTAACGCCACGGAGGCCACCACCCCATTTAGACCGTCCCTTTGACAGCTTCACCTTCCCGCGGTGACAGCAGGGTGGCTCTGCCCTGTCTTGCCAGCCACACAGCTTCCACGTGGTTTTCTCCACAGAATCACTGGCAGCTCCTCAACCAAGGCTGCCACCAGGCACACGCGGCAATGCGGCTCCTCCTGCGAGAAACCACTGCAGGAAGGAGGAAAACAGATCCCCAGCAAACTATGTTATGGCTCTCACCTGAGGCCTTCATGCTCTTAATTAATGAGCATGGGGAAGATCTCTACACCTAACCCTACTTCTCACAGTCTTCCCCTATGTGCTTCTTCGCATCTGCTGGAGGTACACCACCGAGACACCTGGAAGGGGAGACGCCTCCTCGTGTCTCACAGCAGAAGGGCCTCTAGCCCAGGCTTTACACAACGTCTGATGCACCCAGCACGCGCAAACTCCCACCAACGACCTCTGCTCGGACGCGGCGTCCCAGCTGCCACTGCGCACCCTGCCAACGCACCTCTCTCAAACGAATTCTTGATGTCGTTGACTTCCACCTGGGAGCCAGGGACTCTGAAAATGCCCTGCTGCTGCAGGCCTGGAAAAGAACAGCGTTTCGGAAAAGATTCGTGTAACCGTTACACAGTACTTTCTGGTAAAGCACAGCAGAAACGAGGAGTGAGTGCACCCGGAAAGCCTCAGAGCAGGCAGGGGACAGCCTGCTACAACTCACTTCTGCTCATGTTCTCCGACCAGGGCCCCCCAGATCAAAGCAAGGAAAGGGCTCCCGCTGGCCTGGGGCCGGAGCGAACAATTTAACCCAAATAAGTGCTAACAAGACCTAAAGATTTGTCTGCCGTCCAATGCTACACTTAAATTACAATGCCAATGTAATTATAACCTGAGCCCACGTAGGGAGGGCTGCGGGCTTCTCTCCTGTACTTCACTGCTAACTACGAGTACTTAATTTCCACCGCAGAAAGTTCCTGTTGGTATTCCTGCGCCAACTTACCGTACAAATTGATGTACCGAATGCAGCTTTCTACCACAAGCGGAATAGCCTGTCCCGAATCCTTCACGAAAGGAAAGGAAAAAGTAAAGAATTACTGGTTTATTGGTAACAAAACACAGCATTAAGGATTGCAAACACAGAGATTTGAAAATCAGTGCCATTGGGTTTAGTAAGAGGACAGACAAGAAAAGGAGGCGTTACACACACTAAGCCATCAAAAGGTGCTGAGTACACTACGTGCGGCCAATTCTGCACAAAAAAAGCTTTCACTAAAGTGTGTGAGAGACTGCTGCTCACGCTCCGGTTGAGACAGGGGACTGAGGCAACGGGATCACAGCTATTCTGTTTCAAAGGTGTCATGCTAAGCCAAAATAAAACTTGTGCTATACCTGTCTGATGAAACAAGCTTCCAGTAACAGAGCTTACAACATTATTTCCACCTAAAGAAAGAGCCATTGTCAGCAGATGCTAAAAAACCCCACAAACCACCACAGTGTGGGAAGTGAGCTGCCTGTATCTGAACCTGCGAGGAGTTTTGGCCTTCGTTTCAAAGCCGCTTCTCTCCAGGCCCCTCGTGGAAGGAGCTCAAGGGGGAACGTGAGCCGTGTCTGACTGCCTAAGTGACCTGTATTTTCCTTAGGGGCTTTGGCTGGGTGTTTTCTCCAGCAGAGCACAGTTGCATCTCTCTGGTCAATTCACTCCGTCTCGCAGACGGGCCTCCAGTAAATACCTGATTTCTCGTTCGCGCATTCCTCCTTCCTCTGAGAACACAAAAAAGCAGCAGAGCGAGGAAAAAAGAAAAGATTAAGCAAGGATAAGTTCAGTTAGAGGCAAGCATCTCTTTCGGAGGCCATGAACGCTCAAATGCAATGGCAGCTTAGCAAGGTCCAACCCAGGCCTTGAGGCTGTCCCCCCCCCCAACCCCCGTCCGGCACGCTGCACCCGAGCCTCGGCCACCGGCACACAGAGCCTCTCGGATTTCTCCCCTCCCTGCACCCCAGGCAGCCGGGACGGCAGCGAGGGGACGTCGGCAGCACAGCCCCGGCCCCGAGGAGCCTCGGCGGGCGCAGGAGCCTGCCCGCTCTGATGGATTTCCACCGCAGGTAACCCCTCCTCCACGGTGCAGAACAGGCTGGACTTTAATGAGCACTGCTTTTTTCAAAATCAGTTTAAGTAAGGAATAATTGCAAGTATTAAAGAGATTACCGGCTTTGTCAGTTGGGGCTGTGTATTACTGGTGACAGTGCCCTGTTCTAAACCCTGCCCTTAGGCTTGTGGTTGTACTAGAAGAGCCTAAGAGAATAAATCAGAGCGGGACAACGCCTATTAGTTTACCTAATCCAACAGTTTGTCACTGCTGCTTCCTACAGTATGTTCACTACAGCCTTCTTCAGCGCAGGAGTAAACACTGAGCAACTGGAACGGCATCGCTCCCTTCGGAAATCCTCCCAGCAGCCAGGCAATAGCGACGGGCTGGATTTTGGAGGCTCAGCAGCCAGATAGCGGGAGATATCCTGCGGGACAAACCCCACGCCCACATCTCCTCACTCTACTCCTCAAATCTCTCCTTCTGGGTCATTTCTCGAGACCAGCAGGGCCAAACGTCCCCTTCTACTGGGAGTGAACTGGTATTGAGCTCATCCGAGCTCACCCCAGCTTAAATGAAGAAAACGCTTTGGCCACACGCTGCGTGTTGCCACCAATGGTTTGGAGGAAACCACTCAGCAGCCGTTGTGCCATCACTGTGCTCCAACGCCGGCGGCTGAGCCCAGGGTCCTGGCCGAGCGCTGGCGCGGGTCGCAGCCGGTGTGCAAGCCGCGGCATCTCCCCTCCCGGCACAGGCAGAGGTGACGGCATCCCACGGGAGAGGCTCGCGGCTCGGCACTGACGCGGCTCCCGCCTGCCCTCTCTGCCGGCTCGCCCCCCTCCTCGGCTGCGGGAAGGGCCCTGCACACTCCGGGAA
>Ga0181612_179179_pt1 | contig 10077 bp, 6 predicted proteins | sample HoacroProtozoa21_FD_119630 | JGI IMG/M metagenome (GOLD analysis project Ga0181612, IMG submission 119630) | Hoatzin crop microbial communities from Cojedes, Venezuel. Combined Assembly of Gp0051906, Gp0051904, Gp0051908
ATCTTGCTGATAACTGATCTAATTCTCATATTGCCCTATTCATATTTCGGTCTGGAGTAACTCTGCTCAGGGCAGCTGAGTTTAGCTCAATTACACTGCTGCAACCATGATCTATCTCCCAGTTCCTTGTGTGAAAGGAAATCCGTACCTGCGTGGTATGGACTCCTCCTCCTCCTCAGTATAATTATATTTGAAGAAAAGCAGGAAAAATTTATACCAAAACATTTTAAAGCTCATTTTACCACAGTATCTGAGCAGCTCATGTTCTTTTACGTGCTTTTCATCAAAAAAAAAAAACAACCCATATGAAATTGGGGAAGCATTATTTCCTTTTTTGTGTGTGTTTTTGGAGCTTATGCAGTGGAAGACTGACTTACTATATAGAGAAGTTTATAGGAGAAAAAGCCAAACCAAGCTGTAGGCTGATGCAGCAGCATTTTTTCTCACAAAATCTTTATCACAGCAAGAAAAATAGAGGGATATTTCTGAGAGGAAAAAAGGTTCAGCTGTTACTGCGATGTTTCTTTGCTCTCCTTAAAGTTTCTCATGAGATTCTTTCTGCATGGAGGACAAGTTTTGTGTCATTTTGCCTTTGTAGCATCAGTGTTGTTTGGCCCATCCTACATTGCCAGCTGTCTCTTTTTTATGTGATGGTTATAATGCTTTTCTTTTTCCCAAGACAAGTTTTGAAGATTAAACTATACCAAATTAAACACATTTATTGCACAGCTTCTATTATTACATTCTGCACCTTAAAGAAACATTAGTTACTTTATTCTAAATGATGTCTAATAGGAAAAAATTATTCTCAGATAAGCTGTTGTTACAGACATAAGCATTTTAGAGCCACATGCTAGATACTTAAATGAAGTATCAATTTCATAATTTATGTAACAGATAAGAATATGTCATTATTTGGTTATGGTTTCTAAAATTCTTTGCTTATAGATATCAATAAAGTAGAATGTAACCCTGGTCAGGTTACAAAGGGTAAACAACTATATTTTACATTGTTAGAATTGATATAATAAGGCTTTCCAGCACTTCAGCAGAATGAGCATAAAGAATGCATCTTTAATGTATCCTTGTTTTAAAGATGACTTGGGAAGCATTTCTGGAAGTTTTATTTATGAACTGTTTTTACTCCTTAATAGTAAAAGAAGAAAGACCAAAGGGGTTTTCATGTTCTGTCTCTTTTTTTCTCACCCTTTCAGAAATTCAAACTTCTGTCCTGGGGAAAAAAAAAACCAAACGAAACACCCACCTGAGGTAGTTTCTGTTTATAGGAGAACAGACAAACTCTACTGGTGAGCTGCTTTATTAGCATACCTTTTACTTTTGTATGCCACAGTATGTTATTTTTAATTGTCCATAGTTTTAGCTTCATGAAGGCTTTTAATGTAACTGTTCCTGAAAGAACTCTACAGATGACATATGGGAAGCTTTGCAAGCAGCTGGCTCCTGCAAATGTATTTGAGGAGCTTTTTTCAGATGTCTTGCTTTGCCTTATTTCCCCATTGAGAGGTCTTGCTGGGCCAGACTGGAAGGTTGGAGGTGAAGGAGGTGACTTTTTAAGACCGGCCTTCTAAGAGTGAAGAAGCAGGCTGGGCCATCCTTTGCCTGTCGTGGCTGTCAGAAGCAGATCAGACAGCTGTTTAGCTGACTTAGCTGACCCAAGATGGACCAGGCAGTGCCCGAGCTGGCAGATTCCAAGAGGTACAGAAATTTGATCAGGGAATGAAAAAGCACTGGTGAACCATAGCAAAGTTCTGCATTCGAGTTTTGTTCTGGCTTTCTAACAAACTGAGGAGTGACACCTCTTAGCATCCACTTTTTCCTTGGAAGTCCCTTATGTTTGCAAACCTATCTGAGGATGTGCTGGGTTACCTTCCAAATTCCTAAAACCGCTAAGTAAATATGAATGAGAAGTGACTAATTTTAAATGTAATACAGGTGCTGTAGATAGAAAGGTGACAGTAACGTTGGGAATGTCAACACTGCAGTGGCTGGAGAAACAGGTACTCTCAATTCTCCCTCTGCAGCAGAAGTGACAAGAGTCCTGGGTCTCTGCAGAAAAGGAGTTGCTCAGCGTTTATCGGATCAATATTTGTATAAACAAAACTGAAGACTTCCAGTCATTCAGTTCTCAATGTTTAATGTTGTTACTGGTCCAGTGTTTGTCTGTTGTTCAGGCATGAAAAATCACCAGTTTCTACTGTGAGAAAACCCCCCACATGGTCCTAAATACTTCCCTGTCTTTGTAAGTCATAGAGGAACACGTAAGGATCTTGCATAGAGAATCATGAATCCAAAGTTTTATCTACTGATAGATCATGTTTAGAACCAAGTTTTAGCTTCCATGTTCCTATCAAAATATTGTTTTAAAAAATTAAAGGATAAGTTTTTGGAAGCTTAGAAATTAGAGAAATTTGGTATTCTTGTCTAGGTTTCTCAGCTAAAACAAGTTCTAACTATTATCTGCTGGTGGCACCATTACACCAGAAGAATTTAATATCTAACTTTTTAACAGAAAAATATGCCACAGGTTACACCTTTCAATCTAATTAAATGGATTTTTTTTTAATTTCTTCGTAGTTTTATGTCAGTTAGACTATTTAGCTTGTTGTCCATCCTTCTCAACAACAGGTGTTATTAAAACAGGTGACTGCAGCAGATTTTGGACTGAGCATGCCAACATGGCTCAAACAGTTAACAAGGGAAGGAAGAACAAACACTTGTGGAGCTGAATATAGATATTGAGATTTTTACATGAAATGCGCGTGATATTGCTAAAATCTGGTAAGAACTAGTGCCTTGAGTTTTGATGTCTCCTGTCAGGACAAGACTCACTCTTTTAGATCCAGCAGAGTTTCCAGGTTGACCATAGCCCACACTGGTGAGCTGCAGAGAAGATCAGATCAGACAAAGAACTGCAGCACCCTAGCAAAAAAAGGTGCCCATCCAAGGCAGATGGAAAAGCAGACTTGAGCAGCTGGCAAGGCTTTGACCATCTCTACCTGTATGTTAAAACTGCTCGCCTTAGAGTTTCACGAGCTGTTAGCTCTGAAACCATCACTCACTTCCATTCCCAGCACCCTGAGCTGCTCAGCGCGCCCTTTAGAGAGCAGCAGAGCCTGGGCCCTGTCCTCGCTAACGAAGCCTCATGTGAATATGGCATTTTGATGCCATGGGGCCTTTGTGGGTGACTTTTAAAGAAATGAGCTTAATAAGGAACCTAATGGTGATGTAACAGGGAACGAAATTGTTTGGCAGTGTCACCTAAAGCGGGTGATCCTCTATGCAATCATACCCTGTTTTTTTCCTGCATTAGAAGTATTTCTACATTGAGGTTTATTTCCTTTTTTTTTTTTTCTTTCAATAATCTTGGCTAAATAAATAAAAAAACAGTTTGGAGCTTGGTTCATGTTTTGGATGATGATGATTATTGTCAAACACTTGGCTTTTCTTATTGTAAGTGGGTAGGAACAAGTCCCTTAATCTTACACCTCCTCTCTAAATTTTGACAAGGGTTTGGTTTGTGGTGTGATCTATTGATGAAAAGCTTCCTGGTAGCTCTTCATTTGCTACAGAATGACTGAACACAGGTACATTAGCTTTTGTCTGTGGGGTAACCACAAGCATTTGCTTTTGTTGGCAGCTAAAATACAGCTGATTCTCTTTTCTTCACAAGCCTATCCTTGTGTGAAAAATCTACAGATTAAAAACAAGACCTTATTTTTGAAATATATCAGTTGTGTTTGTATGTGCAGAGAGGTGCATGGGTCTTTGTTTGGTTTCTCATATAATGAATACTGTACATTCAGTCTTTGAATACAGCTTATATCCATTCTATACATGGTAGTTGCATATATGTATATTTAATGCCTGTACCAAATCTTTCTGCTACCTTAAGTTTAATTTTTAAGGATGATATTGATCGCTGCAGTTGTCCTGTTGTGAATGTCAGTGTGGGTTTACATCACCCTTTGGCTTGGGGAGCGCCAGCAGTGCTGGTTGTAGCACAGAGGGGGTACTCCAGGTAAGCTCGCGATGTGCTTGCCTGGCTTGTAATACTCCTCTCTACAGATTTGCTGGAAGCAGGTTAGTGTGTTTGGTGGCTCCTCCACCAGCTGATGAATCATAGCAGTTAGTTAAATATTTATTTTCTGTGCACTTTTTCACAGAAATAGATTACAGAAAGTGTTCTGGATGTACATTTGGCATGTGTTTAGTAGCTGCTAAATTTCCTGAATCATAGTCTGCATTTCCTTTGTTTCTACATTTCCTTTCAGACTCAGACAAAAATTCTGAGGTGTGAAAGTATCTGACTTTATACTTTCTATTTTATTTATTTCACTGAGCTTTTTCTAATCCTTCATGTAATTTCCTAGACTTTTTTATTACTGATATATATTTATATGTAATGGTATGAGCCAGCTGTATACCAGAACACACAGTGCAGTTTAGCTTATCCCTTGGCTAGGAGAGGCAATCACTTCCAACACACAGAGTGGTGAGTATTTCTCCACACAAGTTTCTTCTGACTTTAGTTTTTAGCTTAATGCTATGAAGATTGAAAACTTTTAGTAGTAACCTAAATATATCTTTCTTCTCCTTGGAAGACACAAACTTATTCTAAGTAAGTACATAATGGATTCTATTAATTCTGTTTCTTACAAGGAACTAATTGCAGTAGACTTCTTCCTTTACTCAAAAATGGGAGAATCACATCACACTTCAGTCCATTGTGAATGTCCTTTTCCATGGCATATGATCCTCTATGTGTTAGGATTAAACGAGAGAGAAAATTATGCAGTTTATAAATCCTCTTATAAACTCCAGTAATTTTCTTTTTCCCTCAATTTTAGAAGATACAAATTCATCCCATGTTGCTCCCTCTTTCTTATGGTTAATGTTGCTTTATATCTGGGCAGAAGCAATACGTGCAAGACATATTGCTTATAGGACAGTGCCTAAAAATATTGCAAAAGGTCATTGCACATCAGACAGAAGGCAGCGCTTGTTCCAGCCACTCGCTCTGAGAACTACAGGTCTATGTTAATATTAATTGTGTTTATTTTAAACAGTGCATGTTTCAAAAATACACTGTGCAAACATGCAGGGATGAACATTTGTAAGCCCTGGGACTGGATAACGGAGGTCAGTTCTTCAGCAATGATTTTAGGCATAAATATTTGCTGTTCTTAGTAACTTCAGGGTTTGTGGATTAGAGCCATATTTTGCGTATGCTTCCAGGAAGGTGGGGTATATTTCCACGCTCACCATATCCAAAAGTACAAGTGAAATAAAAATAGTAACAAAGATGTATAAAGTACCAAGAAGATTTAGAGCTATTCATTTGCACAACATTCACCATGCTTGCGATTGTACTTATAATAGGAACTACGTACACAGAACATGGGAAAAAATCTGCTGGGAGATCAAAGCCAGATTCCCTATGTGATTAGAAGAAGCTGAGCTGCTGCGAGGAGGTAGATTTACAGCATCGACAGCCTCCTGCTCCTCTCTTCCCACCCTGATAGAGAGCTGCTGGCCCAAGGGTGCATCTGCCGGGGGGGCTCAGCGCTCGCAGCACACCTTGCTGCAGCTGCCTCCCCGGCCAGCCCTGCTCCCTCGGAGGGTGCGAAGGAAGGGCTCGCCGAAGGCAGAGCTGCCAGGGGCTCCGTGGGCTGGTGCTGAGGTCGGGCCAGGCTGTCCCCAGGGTTATCGTCTTTCTTACAGGGGCGGTACCACTGGGAAAGGGTGAAGTGGAATTGAAAACTAGCTCCCAAAATGTAATACACGCATACTTTCATCTTTTCTGACATCCCTTCTTGTGAGCCCAGACAAAATCAAAAGACACAATTCTCTCTTCAGGTGGACATTATCTAAGAATGATGTTTTTGCTAAAAAAACCCTGATTCTGAGACTTTTATATGTTTCCAGAGAAAAGGCTGCAATATATGAGAGCCTACATCAACATGAAACAAAGAAAACCTAACACCTGGACACCATTCCGATGAAGGCCATCTCACTCTAGCATGCTTGGCTTGTTTTGTAATGTATCCTTAATAAGAAAATGTTGAAAATGTCTAATTCTGGCTTTGAATCAAAGGCAGTGAAGCTGTCTGTGTGCATCATTGTCTATAATGTGGCGGAGTGCTGCATGGCAATTTACAAACCAAATTTATGTTGCTATTGAGTATGGGGTTTTTTGAAAACTGTGCATAAATGTGAATGTTTGTGAAAGAAATTATTCACGCAGATTTTGAAAAAACAAAAAGAATGAAGTGTGGTGAAAGTGACTGTCACAAATCCGGAAGTTGATGCTATGTAGACAAAGTGATTTCAGAAATTCTTTAAGTGTTAAGCTTGTTAAGATAAATATTAATTCTCTTCTGGGAGAAAGATTGAGGTGAAACAGATGGGGTGGTTGCCAAGAAAATGGTCTGAAAGGAAGTAATCTGCATATGTTGACATTTCCTGCTTTTATGTCAATTTTTAAAAAAAAACTTATGAAATAGCTTTGAGTAGAATAATTGTGTTTATTAGTGTGATATGAAGACAAGCATTTCCAGCATCTCAGAGGGCTGTCTTGCACTGTACCTCTCTTCTGTTGTATTTGACCACCTCATTTTATCTCTGCCCAACACATGCTTTTATTTTGGTTTTGAGACAGCAAGATGCCACGACTTGAACAGAAATTGAGCAGCATCTTTCACTTGCTGTGCACGCAACCTTTTCCAGCTAGAGAGGTTACAGCCGAGCAGGACTTGGACTGCCTTCCTGTGGCTGCCCACTTCAGGTGGGAACTCGTCAGCCCTGCCTGCCCAGGGCACAGGTTCCATCTCTCTCTTCCTCCAAGCACAATTACAATTCATTGGTTCATTCCCACTCTCCCTATCTGAGAATCAGATCCGTGACGCAGGTTTGGGAGATGACGATGTTGCTAGGTTGAAGGCCAAGGAATATCTGTGATCCCTCTCAGCATCTGTCCATACACTCCCTGCCTCGCATGCTGGATATCTTCCACCTCTCTGCTCCTGAGAGATTCCCTGGGTTTTCCCTGTGAGAATCCAAGTCTTCTCCCTGAGCATCCACCCCCTCCTCCCCCCGAGCATCCTGTAGCTCTGCAAATAATGCAAATAACGTTCTGCTGTCTTTTTTCCAAGTCACATTTGAACATATGTTTTATATGGAGATGCTGATGGACAGCAACATCTGCTGCTTCCAGCCAGCTCATACGCTCTTATTTGGATTGTAATTACTTCATCGGCTGTGATCTGTGTCCTGTGTTTGCCCACTATCTGTTTCTGTCAGGTCTTCGTCTTCTACAAACTAGCCATTATGTAGCGACAATAATTAAATCTCCCCTCCAGCAGGCAGGTCTGAGCAGTGCAAGAAGGGCCCTCCTTGTCCCTGCAGCTGCCAAAGAAGATGCAGCCTGTAATGATGCCTTAATCACCTGCCTGCTCCACAAAGGCTGGGACCACCTATTTGTTTCAAACAAGCTCTTTGAGCAGCTGTCAGATGCTAATGGCTTTCAGCTGCTGACAACCTGTGCCCTATGCAAACCAGGGGACATATCATGGAAATAGGCATAAATATTCATGTGGGACTAACAAAACCAAAAGTGCAAGTATGGTTATCGGAGCTCTTGCATGAACATATTGTAGCCGGCCCTGTTGTGCTGGTTTTAGTGTGATGAATGCAGGGTAAATGTTTTGAAGTAATGTTGTCCTTTTTATGCTTGTGAGAAAAAAATCCACCGAAGGCAGTGGGCTTTTAGGGATGCGTGAGTAAGAGCAGGATTTGTGCCCCTGCATAATGTAGGCAGTTCTAGATTGGCATCGCTGTCCATTGTGGGTGACGCACTGAAACTTGTTAGTGAGAGAAAGGAGTTGCTGTGTTTAATCATTCTGGTTCCGTTTCTCTTCTGAACCAGCGTATGAAGAATTGAAAGTTTCTCACCAGACCTGTGCTAGATTCTTAAGGAACATGAGAACCCAGTGACTGAGTTCAGTGATTTAGTTTTTAAATTAATTAACTAATTTCAAGAACTGGAAAGTATCTAATTTAATCAAGACTTGATAATTTCCCACTGTTCTAGGAACCTGAAGCCTTAAAGCTTTGACATCAAAATGGGTATGTTTTGAGTCAGTCTCTTTAGGCAAAGTGTTTTACAAATTAATTCTGTCAATGTGTCTGCACAGGATTATTTTTAAAATATTTTGTTTGTAATGCACCTTTTCTTTCCTCAGCAGATTCTGGATACCTGTGCTGAGAGAGGGTGCTCAGATTAAAGTACACAATGGGGATGATGAAGATGCTGTAACAATAGAGTCAATGGAAAAGAATGGTGGTCCTCTTAAAACTCTTACTTGGTAGGTCCCTATAAGGTATGTAAGAAGCGTGTAATATGCATTTGCTCCTCTCTCTCTACCATATCAGTAACCTGCAGTAACATTCAAAATCTGTAAAGTGTTTTTAATCAGTCTTCTGTTAAAGTAGTCACTTTTGGGGAGACTAGTAAAGCTGTCTTATATATCCCTTACATCTTTTATCTCTGCTGCCTGGAGTGAAGTTTACCATTAAAATTCACTAAGAAGCTGACGTCTTTAGGATTGCATAAAAGGGTATGGAGCTGGACAAGGATTAAAGGATCAATCCTGCAAACAGTTGAAACACAACTGATTTTACTTATGAGAGCTTCAGTGGCAAAAATTCACACTGTGGTTTGACTGTGGTCTGATTCTCATTTGCACTGACTCTGCTGTATGCTGCTAGAAATGGGTAGAATTCAGTCTTGAGTGGGACTGACCACATAAGAAATGTTGCTTGGGTATGTGCAAACAAGACAGGCTCTATAAAGGCATCCAGTTGATTAGCTTCATCTGAATCTGAAAATAATTATAAATTGTTGCTGGTACCTTAATTCCCTAGCATAATTATCCATATAGCCTGTGTATATATATTTTTGTGGTGACGAGGTCTTGTGAAAATGAAATTAATTCAGTGTTTCAGTTACAGAAGGATATTTTAATTAGAAATTCTTATCATAATAGTTACACAAAGGGATTAAAATATTCTGTAACTTGGTATACATAAAATGTTAAAAGATACAGATGTTGTTCATGAACCATCAAAGAGTTTTCTTCTGCCACCGTGTTTTATTAAAATGAAAAGAAGAGACAAGAAAAAAAACAGAGCCATGTGCTAACCCTTTCCTTTATTGCTTAAGGGAAATTTCAGTATAAAGTAGCAATTTCCATATCATTTGAATAGCAGTTGCAACCCATTGATGTTTAAAGTAAATTGTGCAACTACTGTAATCAGCAAAACAGATGCAAATGTCTTGTCTGTCTTTAAATGTAGCTCCCTACCTGCTGTCTCAAATAGAATTTGAGTGGAAAACTCGATCAGATAATTAAAAACATAGAAGCTATTCTTTCATTTCTTTCATAGTAATAATTTGTTCGGAAGCAAGCTGGACTGAGCTTGGTGAGACACGGCAGCAGCATGAGTGAGGGTCCCTGCAGCATCGCAGCCAGCCCTCCCTCCCAGGCCGCAGGAGATGCCGCAGCCCACGCTGCTCTGGAGGTGGAGAAGGGACGGGCCTCCCACCCACCGCCCTGTCCGCTAGCTCTTCTCCTGCCCCTGAGGACAGGAATGACCTTTTAGTTCTGTTCATGCCCAGTGGCATCCCATTGCAAGTCTCTGCACATTTTTGTAAATAAGCAATGACAAAAATAAATGACATTTAGCGTTTAGATGCCAGAACAGTGGTTTTGTTTGTGTAGGGTATGGCATAGCAGGTTAGATAAAGCCCTGCTGAATTCCCTGAGCTCTGCCATCCCAGGCTTTGGGTGGCTGGAACCATTCCTCAGAGGGCTTTTTAACTTTAAAAAAAAAAACCCAAAACTGTAATGGTATGAAGAAAGAGTTTACTTTATCCTTTGCATTTCCAAATTAAACAATGAACACATGTCGATGGTGCTTGTTCTCTTAGTGTATCCGAGCTGCTGGCATAACAACTAGAGCCAGCTAGGGATTTCCATCAGAATGATTTCTGAGTGA